>Ga0247611_10003350_pt1 | contig 23876 bp, 17 predicted proteins | sample 177DNAGHGhighgp2_FD_192422 | JGI IMG/M metagenome (GOLD analysis project Ga0247611, IMG submission 192422) | Sheep rumen microbial communities from Palmerston North, Manawatu-Wanganui, New Zealand - 1770 DNA GHGhigh gp2 | ecosystem: Host-associated > Mammals > Digestive system > Stomach > Rumen... | reverse complement strand
CAATGGGACTGCCAGACTATTGGATAAAAATGATTAAAGAGAAGTCTGATGAGCAGTGGAATCCGCGCGATATATTCTGGGAAATGACCAATCGCCGTCAGGATGAGAAAACAATATCGTATGCCGAAAGTCATGACCAGGCATTGGTAGGTGATAAAACTATTATTTTCCGCTTGATTGACTCGGATATGTATTGGCACTTCAAGAAAGGAGACGAGAATGATACAGTGCGTCGAGGTATAGCCCTACATAAAATGATAAGATTGGTTACCGCCTCTACTATGGGAGGAGGCTATCTTAATTTTATGGGTAATGAGTGGGGACATCCGGAGTGGATAGATTTCCCAAGAGAGGGCAATGGCTGGAGTTGTAAGTATGCTCGTCGTCAATGGAATTTGGTGGATAATAAGGAACTGTGCTATCATTGGTTAGGTGATTTTGACAGAGAGATGATAAAAGTAATTCTTTCTGAGAAGAACTTTAATCTGACTCCTGTACAGGAGATTTGGATACATGAGGGAGACCAGGTGATGGCATTTATGCGTGGAGATGTTCTCTTTGTGTTCAACTTCTCGCCCACGCGTTCATACACTGATTATGGTTTCCTCGTTCCGCAGGGCGCATATAATGTCGTGTTAAACACAGATTCCAAGTCATTTGGTGGTTTTGGCTTTAGTGATGATAGTATAACTCATTTCACGAACTATGACACCATGTATGCTGCAGATAAAAAGGAATGGCTGAAATTATATATACCAGCACGTTCTGCTGTGGTTTTAAAAAAGAATTGAAGTATGCAAGAGAAACGTAAGGGAGGCACCGTTACATTACAGGTAACGTGTGCTGTCCTTTTTATATTATTTGTCGTAAGTTATGTTTTTCTCTTTCAGTGTGATGTCTTAGCCATGACGCAGTACGCATGGTCTGATGGACAAAAGCATTATGAGAGAATAATAGGAACTGTGGTTATAACGGTTGTTTTAGTCGTAATAGCTGCCATAGTAAGAGTGCTCAATAGAAACACTTCCTATTTATATGCTCTTAATTATTACCCGTCATTATTGTTGTTAGGTTTGCTGACATCTGCGGAAATAAGTGAAGGCAGGGTTTTAACACCATGTAAAACAATAATTTGGGTTGCTTCCCTTTTTGTAATTTATGTGTGTTGCGTATGTAAATTAGGAAGCATAAAACATAACAGTACCGTAGACTCTTATAAAAACATATTTCGTCCATGGTGGATTAATCTATTATTATTGTTTGGCGCTTTTTTCCTGGTCAATACAATAGGTAATACAAACCGTACGTTGCATACAAGGCTCTGTGTAGAGAGATTGTGTAAAGAGAATAGTTATAGTCAGGCATTATCTGTTGGCATTCCTCAACATGATGAAGATTCTTCTTTGGTGATGCTAAGAGCTATGGCTTTAGCAAACACATATAACAAAGACAGTGTGATTCAGTTAGGAGAAAAATTATTCTCTTATAATATCAAAGGCGGAAAATATTCTCTTTTCCCACAGAGGGACAAATCATGTGCATTCCTACTGGGTGATGGATACAATCTATGGCTGACATTAGGATTTGTTCCATACGACCAATCTGAGGATCCTGTGAAAATATTAAAAAGGCAGATAAAGAGAGAAAAGGAGCGTGTTGCGCTATATAATGACACAACTCTGACATCAGAAGACAGGGAAAAGTATAAGAAACCCAAGTGTAACAAAAGGTGCGTTGATTATTTACTATGTACTTATTTGTTGGATAAAAATCTTGTTGAATTTATAAAATTATTGCCGCAGTATTATGTGTTAGATGAGCAGATGCCAAAGCATTATCGCGAAGCATGTGTATTATATGCTAATTTAATGGGTAAACCGGTATATAAAGACGCATCGGTAGAGGCTGATTACAATGATTATCTTTCGCTTGTAAGGACAAACAAGGATAAGAGCAGGCGGCTTTCAGAAATAAGGGACAACTACTTCGGAACGTATTGGTATTACTATTATACGCATTGATTGTGATTGTATATGGCAAAAACGCAAATTAATAATAGAAGAAATATAGGAGTAGACTTACAAGAACCACGTAAGTATAATGTGGTGTTTCATAATGATGATGTTACACCAATGGGCTTTGTCGTAGATATACTTCGTAGGATATTTCAAAAGGATCCGCAAGAAGCTGAGAGATTAATGTTAAAAGTACACAATGAGGGACGAGCTGTTGTTGGAACTTATTCTCTAGATATAGCAGCTTCTAAAGCTAGTAAGGCAATACATATAGCCAAAGATAATAATTATCCATTGAATATTACTGTTGAACCTTCATAAGCAAATGGAGAAATATAATTTTGCAGAATACACAGAGCAGGCTGTAAATTATGCCATATATTGGGCAGAACAAAAAAGGATGGAGTTTATTACTCCAGAAATGATACTTATTGGTATAACTCTTCAGAAACCCTTTAACGATATAACAAAGGAACACTTTATTGACCCGTTGAAAATACGGGAAGATCTTAAGAAGTATACAGATGAAATAGATGTGGTCTCTTCTGATGAGGAGTATGTGCTGGATGGCTCTTTGCAGTTGCGTCAGATGCTTGACTTTGCTGAATCTGCTGCAAGATTTTCTGCAGAGCATACTATAACTATACCTCATATTATTAATGGTATATTAGAGTTGGATGAATCTAAAGCTAAATATATCTTGAATAAATATTTTGGCCAGAATAAATCTTACATAATATCATTATTTAATGAGGCTTATGATGAGCGAGTCTCAGATGCGAGTAGAGAAGTGGATAATTTGGATTGGTTAGATGATGATGACGACTCAGATGATATTTTTTCAACGCCAACTGAAGAGTGGCAGTCTCTTGTCGTTTGTATGAATGATAAGATTAAATCTGTAAAATTAATAGGAAGGAGAAAAGAACTTGACAGGACAATACAAGTGTTGTGTAGAAAAGAGAAGAATAATCCCCTTCATATTGGTGAGTCTGGAGTCGGTAAAACGGCTTTGGTGTATGGATTGGTTGCTATGATAAATTCAGGAAATGTGCCGGAATCGTTGAGAAACAGTAAAATATACTCGATGGACCTTGGTACGTTAATAGCAGGTTCACAAATGCGTGGAGAGTTTGAGAAACGCATCAAGATGATAATAGAGGGGGTGAGTAAGTTGGAAAACGGTATTATCTATCTGGATGAAATACATAATTTGATAGGGGCTGGACAAATAGGGGATAGCGCCATGGATGCCTCTAGTATTCTTAAGCCATATCTTGATGATGGCAAGGTTCGTTTTATAGGAAGTACAACGTACCAAGATTATAATCGTTATATGTCAAAGAGTAAGGGCATAATAAGAAGATTTCAACAAATAGATATTCAAGAGCCATCAGTAGATGAAACGATAGATATAATAAAAGGGTTATTACCGGAATATGAGAAATATCATGGCGTAAAATATAAAGAAGATGCCATTAGGTATGCAGTAGAGAAAAGCAATTTGTATATTGCCGATCGTTTCTTACCAGACAAGGCTATTGATATTATAGATGAAGCCGGAGCATATAGAAAACTCCATCCGTTGTTGAAAAAAGATAACACGTTGAAATCAAAACGTTTCCAGTTTGTTGATGTTCAACTTATATCTGATGTGTTGGCAAATGTATGCAAGATAGACGCAAAGGTTCTTACAGATTCAAATAATGAACAGTTAGAAAAACTTGCGGACAGAATAGAGGAACAGATATATGGACAGAATGAGGCAGTAAAAAGTGTTGTCGAATTAATTCAAATGTCAAAGGCTGGTTTATTGGAAGATAATAAACCAATTGCAAGTCTGTTGTTCGTAGGTCCTACGGGCGTGGGAAAAACGGAGTTGTGTAATGTTCTTGCAAAAGAATTAGGTATAGGTATGGTTCGATTTGATATGAGCGAATATACAGAACGACATACCGTTGCTAAATTAATAGGTTCTCCAGCAGGATATGTGGGATATGAAGATGGAGGATTGTTGACTGACGCTATAAGAAAAACTCCTAATTGCGTACTTCTGCTTGATGAGATAGAAAAGGCACATCCTGATATATACAATATATTATTACAAGTAATGGATTATGCCAAGTTGACAGATAACAAGGGAAACAAGGCAGACTTTAAGAATGTGATACTTGTTATGACGAGTAATGCAGGTGCACAGTATGCCAGTCAGTCTGGCATGGGTTTTGCATCAAAAATATCACGTGGTGAAGCAATGCTCAATACAGTAAAGAAAACATTTAAGCCAGAGTTCTTGAACAGATTATCTGGGACTATCGCTTTCAATGATATGGATGAAAGGATGGCAAGGCTTATTCTGAAAAAGAAAATCCAGCAACTAGGAAAACGTTTGGAAGAAAAGAATGTAGTATTGGAGCTTATGCCAAATGCGTGGGAATGGCTATTGAAGAAAGGCTTTACCAAACAGTATGGAGCGCGTGAAATAGATAGGACGATACAAAAATACCTGAATCCACTATTGATGCGTGAGATTTTGTTCGGTGACTTGAAAAATGGTGGAAAGGCATATGTGAATTTAGTTAATGACAAATTAAATATAGAATTAAATAAATAAACTAGATTATGGAGTATAGAGATTTTAATCGTGTTGTAAATGAAGTTGATAATTCATCTTCATGGGGTGTGCCGTCTTTGACGTTTTCATCGTTAATGCAAAAAGTCTATACATGGATGACTTTGGCATTGATTATTACAGGAGTAACTGCGTATGGAGTTGCAAGTTCACCCTCTATCCTTTCTTTGCTTTATGGCAATCAAATAGTGTTTTGGGGATTGATTATAGCAGAGTTTGCTTTGGTTTTTATGATTACGGGTATGCTTAATCGGATAAGCTTGACTACTGCTACATTGATGTTCGTTGCATATAGCGTTGTAAATGGTGCTGTATTATCTAGTATATTTTTGATATATACAATGAACAGTATCGGACAAGTGTTCTTTATAACAGCAGCGACATTTGGCGTTATGGCTTTTATTGGCTATACAACAAAAACAGATTTGACATCAATGGGAAAAATCCTTTTCATGGCATTGATTGGAATTATTATTGCAACTGTAGTTAATATTTTTGTTGGTTCTACAGGCTTGCAGACTGTTGTAAGTTACTTAGGTGTGTTGATATTTGTTGGTTTGACAGCATATGATTCTCAGAAAATAAAAAGAATGCTATATGACTATGAAGGTAATGATGAGGGTGGGCAGAAACTTGCTCTTGTTGGTGCTTTGACATTATATCTTGATTTTATAAACCTCTTTATATATCTTCTGAGAATATTGGGCAGCAGGAGAGATTAGTATTTGTTACAAACCCCTTTGACTATAGAGCTATATATTCATAAGTGTTTTGTACATATGAAAGATATCTAATAAAATCTTCTTGCTTGATTACAATAGTTCCCCTGCAATCATTTGGATGAAATGAAAGGAGGGGAGCTTTTTTTATGTCCTCGTCAAGAAAGAGATGTACATGATGTTCTATGTCATTTATCAATCCAAATGGCGAAACGCTTCCTGGTTCCAGTCCTAAATATCTCATCATCCTTTCTGGTGAGGCAAAAGATAATTTGCCACATGATGGCAGTCCTTTTGACGTGAGTGAAGCTTTCAAACACTGTTCTAGATAATGAATGTCAAGTTCTTTGTCACAATGGAAGCATACAAGGTAATGCCTGTTCCCTTTGTGATTTCTGAAAAAGAGATTTTTGCAGTGCATGGAGCCGTCATTGTGCCACCATTGTTTTGCTTCCTCTATTGTCTTACCTTCTGGGTGATGGTAGCAAGTATAGGGAATGTTGTTATCGTTGAGGTAATCAAAAACTATGTCTTCTCTGTTTTTCATATTCGTTGAAACATATAGAGTTGAATACAATTACTTGCATTCAACTCTATATTGTGAATTTTAGTAAATAATGTTTATAATGTTACTCCGTTTTTGAAGATGGAAATCTCACTATAACCGTTAATTTCATTTCGAACCTTTTCTCCTGATGCGACAGCCAAGACTTTATCGATGAATTCTGGAACAAGTTGTTTCATAGTCTTGCCACCATCAACTAATTGGCCAGCATTAAAATCAATCCAGTTTGTCTTGCGTTGGTATAGGCTGCTGTTTGTGGATATCTTCATGGTTGGGACGAATGTTCCAAATGGAGTTCCACGTCCGGTCGTAAACAATACCATGTGACAACCCGCAGCAGCAAGTGCTGTAGCTGCAACTAAATCATTTCCAGGGGCAGACAAAAGGTTCAAACCAGTATTCTTCAGTCTGTCACCATATTCCAATACGCCGCTGACTGGTGCTCTACCGCATTTCTGTGTGCATCCCAAAGCTTTGTCTTCCAGCGTTGATATACCACCAGCTTTGTTTCCTGGTGACGGATTTTCTCCTACGGGTTCTCCATGAGATAAGAAATATTCTTTGAAGTTGTTTATTAGTGATACCGTTTGGTCAAATAATTCACGTGTTTCACAACGATCCATAAGAATAGTCTCTGCACCAAACATTTCTGGCACTTCTGTTAAAATTGATGTGCCACCTTGAGCAACGAGCCAATCAGAAAATTCTCCTTCCAGAGGATTGGCTGTAATGCCAGAGAATCCATCGGAACCACCACATTTTAAGCCTACACGCAATTTGGTGACAGGGACATCTACTCGTTTGTCCTCTTTTGCTATATTGTAGAGCTCACGCAAAACACGCATACATTCTTCTACTTCATCACCTTCTACTTTCTGGGTGACAATGAGTCGGATTCGTTCTTTGTCATAGTCTCCTAACATTGCCATAAAGTCATCTGGCTGGTTGTTCTCACATCCTAAAGATAGGACTAATACTGCACCTGCATTAGGATGAAGAGCTATGTCGCGTAATATTTTTCTTGTTGACTCATGGTCTTCTGATAATTGTGAACAACCAAAATTGTGGTGCCATGCGTGAACTGCATCAATACCTTGGAGATTGGTTTCTTTCTCGAGACGTTTTGCAATTTCTTCAGCAATGCCATTTACACAACCGACTGTAGGTACAATCCAAATCTCATTTCGTACACCTACTTCTCCATTTTTTCTGACATATCCTTTGAAAGTCTTGTTCTCTACGGGGATATTCAACTTTTCATTAACGGGATTGTATGTATATTCTAATGTACCTGAAAGATTTGTTTTAAGATTGTTCTCGTTTACCCATTCTCCGGCTTTCAAGTCTTTGCGGGCATGTCCAATAGGATAACCATATTTAATAATGTTTTCTCCTTCTTTCTTGTCCTCAATAAGTACTTTGTGTCCGGCTGGCGTATCTTCAGCCAATGTAAGAGTCTTATTGTCAACAGTTATTGTGTCCCCTTTCTTCATGGGTTTCAGACAAACAATTACGCTGTCGGCAGGATTAATCTTTAAAAAGGTTTGTTCCATAGCGATTAGAGTTAATGAATATGTTTTGTATAGTTATAATTATAATCAGATTTGTGTGCGACGGTAGAAATCTACATTTTCTTTTGAGAGAATTTCAATAGGCATATAGTTAACAGGTGTGACATCCTTTTTTAATATTATGGCGCGAACTAATGCATCTATGCTGTAATAGCCTTGTTGATATCCGTGTTGTGCAATCAAGAAAGAGATGCTGCCGTTGCGTACGCAATTTGCATTCTTCTCAACCATGTCATAACCCATTATCTGGACATTGCGTCTGTTGGTTTTCAAAAGGAAGTCACCAACTAGATGCGCTTTAGAGTTTAATGTGATACAATGATGTGTATCTGGGTGTTTCGAAAAATAACCTTCAAGTAGTTGATTATGGATTTTCTTCGTACTCAGGTAAGGAAGATCTAACACATGTATTTTTACATTAGGGAAGTGGTCTTTCATGTAATGGCGGAAACCGACTTCTCTGTTGTCTTGCTGCTTACTTGCCACGTTAACTCCGTCAAGAGTCTGTTTCATAAGCATTATCTCTTTTTCGTCACGAGCTATCAACATTAACATCTTTGCTGCGAAATAGCCACTAGCAAAGGAGTCTTGTCCATAAAATGCCAATGGGCGGAGATCTGGCAAATATGAATCTAACATAATAAATGGAATATTCATTATATGCATTTGATCCGTAAACTGCCTTGTGTAATCCAATTTCGCTGGCACCATAACGACTCCGTCTGGTTTGGCTTCCAGAATCTTCTCATATTGCTCCTTGAAAGAACTGAGGTTGTTGCGCTTATAATATTTAAATGTCACATGAACATGGAAATCCCGCCTTACTTCGCAACATTTCTTTTGTCCTTGTTCTACTTCTTCCCAATATGCTTCGCTTTCATGCTTTGGCATTAAGCAGTAGAAATCATATCTACGACTATTTGCCAAAGCACTTGCATAGGCATTAGGCTCGTACTTTAATTCCTTAAGTACGGCTTTGACTCGTTCAAGCGCTTTCTTTGACACGTTAGGCCTGTTGTGTAATACACGGTCCACAGTGCCTGCGGATACTTCTGCTTTTTTCGCTATATCCTTAATAGTAATGCGTTCTGTTGGCATATTTGATGTCCTTTTACCCTATGTCGTTAATAGCTATTTATACTTACAAAAGTAAGAAAAAAAAACAAATTGTGTGAATGCACAGTGTTGTTTTTTAGTAAATCCACAAAAAAAAAATATTTTTTAAGGATTTTCTTTGCCATACGAAATTTTATTACTATCTTTGTATTCAAATAGGTATATTATACACTGAGATAAATCAAATACTATTAATAACTTTAAATCACACAATCAACTATGGCAAAAGTGGTAACTTTGGGCGAAATTATGCTTCGTCTTTCTCCAAATGGCCAGGATCGTTTTATCCAGACCGATGTTTTTCGTATAATACCAGGTGGCGGTGAGGCAAATGTCGCAGTAAGCTGTGCGAATTATGGACACGATGCTTATCTGGTGACAAAGCTTCCGGCTCATGAGATAGGCCAGATAGCTGTAAACTCATTAAGAAGATATGGCGTAAACACAAAGTATATTGCTCGTGGTGGTGACCGTGTTGGTCTGTACTACTGTGAGACTGGTGCTTCTATGCGTCCTTCAAAGGTTATTTATGACCGTGCTCATTCAGCTATAGCAGAGGCTGATCCTTCAGATTTCGATTTTGATGCAATCATGGAAGGCGCAGACTGGTTCCACTGGTCTGGTATCACGCCAGCTATCTCTGATAAGGCTGCAGAGCTGACTAAGCTGGCTTGTCAGGCTGCAAAGCGTCACGGTGTGACAGTTTCTGTTGACCTGAACTTCCGTAAGAAGCTCTGGACTTCAGAGAAGGCTATCTCTATCATGCGTCCACTCATGGAGTATGTTGACGTATGTATCGGTAACGAGGAGGACGCAGAACTTTGTCTGGGCTTCAAGCCAGATGCAGACGTTGAGGGTGGTGAGACAAATGCTGCCGGATACGAAGGCATCTTCAAGCAGATGAAGGAGCAGTTCGGATTCAAGTATGTTGTTTCTACACTGCGTGAGTCTTTCTCTGCTACATTCAATGGCTGGAAGGCTCTCATCTATGATGGTAAGGAGTTCTATCAGTCTAAGCGCTATGAAATCAATCCAATCATTGACCGCGTAGGTGGTGGTGACTCATTCTCTGGTGGTTTGATTCACGGTCTTCTGACAAAGCCAACTCAGGGCGAGGCTCTTGAGTTCGCGGTTGCTGCTTCTGCACTGAAGCACACTATTAACGGTGACTACAACTTGGTAGGTGTTTCTGAGGTAGAGTCACTTGCAGGTGGTAACGCAAATGGTCGTGTACAGAGATAATTAAATAAGAATGTGGGATGTAATAGTCTTTTGTGAAATTCATGAAAGACTATTACATCTTTTGGTTTGAATAAATTTAATAAAAGATATGGCAAAGTTTGATAAATTTCAGGTGATGGCAAAGATAGCTGCTGCACCTATGGTACCAGTTTTTTACAACAAAGATGTCGAGACTTGTAAAAAAGTCATAAAGGCATGTTATGAAGGAGGTGTACGCGCTTTTGAGTTTACTAATCGTGGCGATTTTGCGCATGAGGTTTTTGGAGAGCTCTCTAAATGGGCTGTTAACGAGTGCCCAGAGTTGGCATTGGGTATAGGTTCTGTTGTAGATGCTCCTACAGCTTCTCTGTATATTCAGCTTGGTGCGAACTTCGTTGTCGGTCCGCTTTTCAATCCTGACATAGCAGTAGTTTGTAACCGTCGTTGCGTTACATATTGTCCTGGTTGCTTGACTCCATCTGAAATAGGAAAAGCACAGGAGGTTGGTTGCGACTTTACAAAGGTATTCCCTGGTGATGTTGTTGGACCAAATCTCATTAAGGGCTTGATGGCTCCAATGCCATGGTCAAAGATAATGGTAACCGGTGGCGTTGCACCAGAGGAGGAAAATCTGAAAGGATGGTTCAAGGCTGGTGTGTTCTGTGTTGGAATGGGCTCAAAACTGTTTCCTAAAGACAAAATACAGGCTGGCGATTGGAAATATATTACAGATAAGTGTAAGGAAGCACTGGGTTATTGTGCTGCAGCAAAAGCATAAATATTACGATTATAGAAACTCCACAAGTTTATATATACTCTTGTGGAGTTTTTTTGTCTTATCTCTGTTTTGCTTGTCTTGTAACAGGCAGAGGGAGGTAGATGAAAAACATGTTCTTGAAAATGAGATTGTTGGGATGAGAAGGAGCCAAATGCATGCGGACAATCTCAGTTTTTATGTGCATAAGCATAAAGCAGAAGAAATTATAGGCAATGGTATAGATGTTGATTCAAAGATACCTGATGATTTTCTGAAGCAAATATGTGAATACAATCTTGTTTATGTAGATTACCTGATTCAAACAGGGCATAGAGCAATGGCATGTGAGGTGATGGATAGTGTGCTTCACAAATCATCTCGTTTTTTCAGCAATGACACTCTGCTATGGCTTGACTATTTATGTCATTACGGGAATGTAAATTACAGGCCATACCAGATAAAGGAAAATAGAGAGAGAATACTGTATGGATATGATTGTTTGGTGCAGTGTTATATCCTTTCAACTCGTTGGAACTACAGTAAATACAGAGGAGTCTCTATGAGACTGATAAGCAAATATTTGTTGAATGATAGCATACACTCTATAATTAAAGAAACAGACCCTTCGTCATTAAGATATATAAATGAAGAAGGAGTACCCGATAACTTGTTAGCGGGAAATATAGCAGAGAGAGCATTGTGTGAATTTTTATATCTAAATGAGCCATATCAAACTGCAGAATCGTGGCAAACTTTGGCATTGTGTTTCTTTTCTATTGATAATCCGGAAAAGTCTGTGGAATGTTTGCATAATGCATTAGCAAACCCTTCAATTGATTCTTTTCCAGCACTAAAGGCAAATATATGTCAGCAGATGTCAATGTCATATGCATCTTTGAATGATATGGTTCAAAGTGACTATTACCGCAATATCTTTTTAGATATTCAAGACAGCATAAGGCAAGATAGGCAAATAGAAGCTCGTATTGTCGAATTAAAAGCATCAACCAAACATATTTGGTATAGTGTCATTGTTGCAGGTGTTATTCTTTTTTTGCTTGGAGTTTTAGTCTTCGTATTGTTCTTGCTGCGCAGAAAAAGATTGGGAATGATACTTAATAGCGAAGAGTCAGAAGAATTAGAGGAAGAATATCAGATGTTAAATCTGCAATATACAGATGCCATTCGTGCTTCAATAAATCAGAGGGCGCGAATATCATTTGTAACAGATATGTTGCCATTGATAGAACGTTTGAATAATGCAACAAAAAAGAAACAATGGGAATATTCATACGAGTTGATAAATAAAATCATAGAAAGGAATGACAAATTAACCCAATGGGTAAAGTTACAACAAGGGAAGGTGTCTCCTAAGATTTCGATATTTAATCTGAATACATTATTTGAATTACTTAGGCAAAGAAAAGAAAACCTGAAGAAGAAAAACATAGATTTGGAAGTGCCAGATACAGAAGTAAGTGTAAAGGCAGATTCTATATTAACTATGTTTATATTAAATACGCTTGTTGACAATGCTGAAAAAGCCATATATTCTGAGAATGGTAAGATATTAGTCGGATGTCATGTAAATGCCGATGATAAATATGTTGAGATAACCATAGAAGATAACGGAAAAGGCATGACACAAAGTCAGGTGGAACATCTCTTTGATCATAAACCGATAAACGAGGTAGCTCAATTGAATACCAAGTCGCATGGATTTGGCTTGCAAAATTGTCGTGATATAATAGAGAAATATAAGAAGATGTCCTCATTGTACTCAATATGTACGATTTGGGCAAAATCAACAATAAAAAAAGGGACGACAATAGGTTTCAGGTTGCCTCTTGTTTTGAAAATGATAATATGTATGGTTGTATTATCATTGAATATATATGCAGGGCTTACTCCTGTCCGGCAAATAGATAGAATTGCGGATAGTTTATACAAATACAACTCATTAAAAGAATATGATAAATCACAAGTGTTCGCAGATTCTTGTATAGTATTGTTGAATGAAGGGGAATGTAAAGACAGCACGGTTTTATTGTCTATATATAATGAGATTGCAATATCGGCATTAGCTACACACAATTGGAACCGATATTTCTTATATAATTATAGATACATCACATTATATCAAGAATATACGCGAGATAATTCTCTGCCGTCGTTCGTAGAACAATTAGAGAAAAATAAAAATATAGCTAATATAGCTATGTTGCTAAGCGTATTATTAATCCTGTCATTTATCCCTGTGTTATGGTTCGTATATTTACGCCATATTGTAAAAGGAAAAAGAGACTTAAGGCAGAGACTGGCAGAACAACGTGAAAAGATAAACATATTAAGACATAAATATGAATATGTGCATTTATATAATAATATAACAGATAATCAGCTCTCCACAATAAAACATGAGACAATGTATTTTCCTTCCAGAATTAACCAAATGCTAAGCAAGGAAGAAAATACAGAAGACATTAATGATGTGGTATCTTATTATCGTGACTTATACTTCTTGTTGCTTCAACAGATAAACACAAAAAACACGAGCACGACGCTATATCCTGTAAAACAGCAAGAAATAAGAGAATTTGTGAATGTTAATGACGATACATCAACAACTGTGGTAAATGGAGAGCTTATCTCATTCCTGTTTGTGAAACTTCGTAAGCACAATGGCGGTAAATCTCCGGTATATACCATACATTCCATGACAACGTCCCATAAACAATATTATGTGGTATCTGCAGCTTTGCCAAACTTTGATAAACCGCTTTCAAGCGTATCGACATTGTTCTCTACGGATACATCAGATATGGATTTCCTTGTTATGCGACAGATATTGCGAGAAACAGCAGAGTCATCTCAGCATTATGAATGTGGTATAAGTGTGGAAATAATAGAGGGTGTTGTAAATATAAAGATGACTCTCCCCCAAATATAGTTTCTATAGAAAAAGTGATACAATGATATTAAAAACGTTATCCATATTAAATTATAAAAACATAGAAGGAACAGACTTAGAGTTTTCTCCTAATATAAATTGTTTGTTAGGTGATAATGGAGAAGGTAAGACAAATCTGCTTGACGCTATATACTTTCTGAGTTTTACTCATTCTATGATATCTAATATAGATTCTCAAATGATACGTCATGATGCTGATTTCTTTATGTTGAAGGGTAAGTATCTGGATGACTCAAACAATATGGAGGAGGTCATAAGTGTCAGTATGAAGCGTGGCTCCAAAAAGATATTTCGTAGAAATGACAAGGCATATAAACGGATAGCTGAACACATTGGTCTTATTCCGGTAATAACTGTCTCTCCTGATGATATAATGCTGATAAATGGTGGAAGTGAGGAGCGACGGAAATTACTTGATATAATAATATCCCAATACGACAATACTTATATAACTCATCTTTTGCAATATAATAAGGCTTTAAAACAAAGAAATGCGTTATTGAAGATGGATGACACTCCAGATGAAACATTATTTCTTTTGTGGGAAGAAGCTATGGCAAATCATGGGGAGGAAGTGTATAAGAGACGTCGTGATTTTATAGAAAGATTCACACCTCTGTTTAATGATATATACTCAATGATAAGTGAAGATAAGGAAAGTGTATCGCTGAATTATATTTCACATTGTCAAAGAGGACCGCTGTTAAAAACCATTACTCAAGATAGATATAAAGACTTAGCAGTGGGCTATTCTCTACATGGCATACACAGAGATGATATAGAGATGTCGATGGGAAATTTTCCCATGAGACGTGAAGGAAGCCAGGGGCAAAACAAAACCTATGTGATAGCATTGAAACTAGCACAATATGTTTTCTTGCGTCAGATGATAAAGACTACCCCCCCATTGTTGCTTCTTGACGATATCTTTGATAAATTGGATAAGGGACGTGTAGAAAAAATAATAGAAATAGTGAATGGTGAAGGATTTGGCCAGATATTCATAACTGACACGAATAGAGAACATTTGGATAAGGTCCTGGCTAGTTCAAAAACTGACTATAAAATATTTAATGTAAAAAGAGGAGAGTTCTATGTTCAAACAGCAACCTCGTGATATTGCAGATTTACTGAGAGTATATATAAGGAAGAACGGATTAGAGACGCCTCTGTTACAACGAAGACTGATAGAGGCTTGGGATGAGGTTGTAGGTAGTGTGATAGCTGTATATACAGAAGAAAAAAGCATACGCAACCAAACCTTATGGGTTAAGATATCCAGTCCGGCAGCGCGTTCTGAACTGCAAATGAGACGAACAAAACTTATATTGGATTTGAATAATAAAGTAGGAGCGAATGTGATTACAGAGATAAAAATATACTGAAAAAACTATGATATTACACAATAAAACATGTTTGCAGAATTTTTTTCTGCCATCTGTGTGTATAGTTAGTTTTGTATTAAGATAATTTCTATATAATGTTATAATGGTAGGTTTCTTTTCTTTTATTTTTAATATTCTTGGATGGAATTTCTAAAAGTAGTAACTTTGCATTGTGATTTTACATTAAGACAAACAATTAAAAGAAAGGATAAGAACTATGAGTACAGAAAAGAAATTACATGTTGAGACACTTGCACTTCACGTAGGACAAGAGACAGCCGACCCAACAACGGATTCTCGTGCAGTACCTATATATCAGACCACATCGTATGTATTCCATAACTCACAGCATGCGGCAGACCGATTCGGCTTGCGTGATGCTGGTAATATATACGGTCGTCTGACAAATTCAACACAGGGCGTGTTTGAAGACCGAGTTGCAGCTCTTGAAGGTGGCGTGGCAGGTTTGGCAGTAGCTTCTGGTGCAGCTGCTATTACATATGCACTGCAAAATATTGCAACGGCAGGAGACCATATCGTTGCAGCAGACAATTTGTATGGTGGCTCATACAATTTGATAACCCATACATTGGCTACACAGGGTATAAGCAATACAATCGTAAATGTGAATGACCTTGAGGCTCTGGAGAAAGCCATTCAGCCAAATACAAAGGTGATATACGCAGAGACATTTGGTAACCCTAACTCGGACGTGACCAATCTTGAGGCAATAGCAGAGGTGGCACACAGGCATAACATCGTGTTTATCGTAGATAACACATTCGCCCCAATCCTCATCCGTCCTCTCGAGCACGGCGCGGATATTGTGGTTCATTCAGCTACCAAGTTCATAGGCGGTCACGGCTCAAGCCTTGGTGGAGTGATTGTTGACGGTGGAAAGTTTGACTGGAAGGCTAATGCAGACAAGTATCCTACCATTGCAAAGCCAGACCCTTCTTATCATGGCGCAGTCTTCGCTGATGTAGCAGGTGCAGCAGCATTTGTCACACGTATCAGGGCGGTCATACTGCGTGATACTGGTGCTACAATATCTCCATTCAATGCTTGGATATTATTGCAAGGTGTTGAGACCTTACCATTGAGAATAGAACGTCATGTAGAGAACGCGTTGAAGGTTGTGGAATTCTTGTCAAAGCATCCAAAAGTAAAGAGTGTTTCACACCCGTCGTTGCCTTCACATAAGGATAATGAGCTATATAAGAAATATTTCCCTAACGGAGCCGGCTCTATATTCACATTTGAGATTAACGGTACACAGGAAGATGCTTGGAAGTTCATCGATTCACTTAAGATCTTCTCTCTGTTAGCTAATGTGGCAGATGTGAAGTCTTTGGTAATACATCCTTATACTACAACCCATTCACAGTTGTCTCCAGAGGAGTTGGCTGCTCAGCATATTACTCCATCTACCGTAAGACTCTCAATAGGTGTAGAGAATATCTATGATATACTTGCAGACATAGAGCAGGCATTATCTCAGTTATAATAGGATTAATAGAAGTAAGGAATAAACAATAAATATAAAAGGAAAAGAACTATGGCAATCGCAAAATCATTAACAGAACTCATTGGTAACACTCCGTTACTTGAGTTAGGAAAGTTTTCAAAAGAGAAAGGACTGGAAACTCCAGTCATAGCTAAGGTAGAGTATTTCAACCCTGGTGGTTCTGTAAAAGACAGGATTGCACTGGCAATGGTTGAGGATGCGGAGAAGAAAGGCATCCTTAAGCCAGGTGCAACAATCATAGAGCCAACCTCTGGTAACACTGGTGTGGGATTGGCATTGATAAGCGCTGTAAAAGGCTATCATCTTATACTTACTATGCCTGAGACCATGAGTATTGAGCGTCGTAACCTTGTAAAGGCATACGGTGCAGAGGTACGTCTCACCAGCGGCAAGGAGGGTATGGCCGGTGCAATCAAGGCTGCCAACGACCTGCGTGACTCTATCCCTGGCAGTGTAATACTTCAGCAGTTTGAGAATGAGGCTAATCCTGCAAAGCATTATGCTACAACGGGTCCGGAGTTGTGGAAACAGACCGACGGCAAGATTGATATCTTTGTAGCTGGTGTAGGTACTGGCGGTACTATATCAGGTGTGGGTAAGTACTTGAAGGAGCAGAATCCTGATGTTAAGATATATGCAGTAGAGCCAGCTTCTTCTGCTGTGCTTAACGGCAAGCCAAGTGGTCCGCATAAGATACAGGGTATTGGTGCGGGTTTCATACCAAACACTTATAATGGCAGCGTTATTGACGAAGTAATCGACGTTGATAATGATGACGCTATACGCACAGGTCGTGAATTGGCACAGATAGAGGGACTGCTCGTTGGTATCTCTGCAGGTGCAGCTGCGTTTGCTGCCTCAGAGTTGGCTAAGCGTCCGGAGAACAAGGGCAAGAAGATTGTAGCTCTGCTGCCTGATACTGGTGAGCGTTATCTCTCCACTGTCCTCTATGCATTTGATGAGTATCCACTCTAAAAACAAGTATAGCTGCATATTTTTAACTAAGATGGTATTCCCAAATAGGGAGTGCCATCTTTTTTATTTGAATATGAAACAGCATCAAATATATATCGAGTTTCGCAGGTGCTCCGCTCGTTAGGTCTTAGGTCATGAGGTTTTGTGGTTTAAGAATTGACAGTATAGGAATGATTCGGGGTATTTGTGTTCAAAATAATTACTCGTGAAAGTTCGAACACGAATGACACAAATACAACGAATGTTTTGTTTGCCCTTACGGGCAGAAATAAGGTATAAAAATATTAATCTGTGTAATTAGTACAATCCGTTTTAATCCGTTGTTCAAGAAAATATCTGTGAAATCAGTGCAATCTGTGTAATCCGTTTTAATCCGTTGTTCAAGAAAATATCTGTGTAAATCTGTGCAATCTGTGGGAAAACATTCGTGTTATTTGCGTTATTCGTGTTCAAAAAAATGTGCAATCCGTGTATTCCGTAGATGTAACGTTAGAATAGGACATTTTTGTCATTTGGGCTTCTGAAAAACTTCCACAGAAAAACGCAAAATAGAGAGAATTAGATGGAAATAAACGTGAAAAAAGACATCAGAGAGGTGATTTTATAGCTTTAGAACGGAGAAGTGATAGCTTTCACGTTGTAATTCGATAGCTTTTACACTGTGAAACGATAGCTTTTACAACGTAAAATGATAGCTTTTAGAGGGCAAAAATGGTCATTTCACACTGTTTTTTACCATCCTGCTGCTGAATATCAGACAGTTACAAACACCTGATAAATCGCGTAGAGCAAACCGTCGGGAAATAATTTCAGAATATCGCAAGCATAAGGCGTTAACGAGGCACTTAAAATAGGACATTTTAGCGATTGCTTGTTTTATATCAATCTTTTTTGTGGCTGTTTTTTATGTGTGCGAACACATAAAATTCCTATTATAAGTATGCTGATAATTTTCAGACAAATATTTTGTTGTTTCATGAAAACTTAGTATATTTGCTTTTGAAAACAGTTAGTCCATGGGTTGGGCTATGTTTTCAAGACATATAGGTTTGATGCACATACGGCAATGCCTCGTGAAGGCACCACCGCCATGACATCAAGAAAGGACGTTTACGAAACGTTAATCTTCTTTGTTCCGAATCTGGTAAATTTAGAACTTTATGCAAGAAGATAGCGCAATCGGAACGTCCACGTGGGTGATTTTATATCACGATAGCCACCTTTTATATTGTTATATATAATAGGTGTTGTACTCGTATATATTATCTCATGACGTGGGCTAACTGGTTGCTTATCCTTGCATAAAAGGTTTTACCAGAGCCTGGGACAAGGGATAAGCGAAGAGTACAGCACCCACGTCTTTTCATTCCCTAAAAATCTATTATTAACCGCTGATTCCGAGGGTGCTATAAGCTGCTTATATCATGTGACTATGAACTACAACGAGAGATTAGACAAGCTTTTCGATAAATGGCGGCAGCGAAGCATCGAAAACAATGAGGCAAGAGACAGTAAAGGAAATGTCATTTTCACGGCAGACGGTTTGATGAAGAAAAACGATGATACTATCGATGTGGAGAAGGAATGGAGCGAATCCCCAAAGCGGATAATGTTTCTTCTTAAGGACCAACCTTCAGAATGGAGTGACGATACCCGCCTATGGCTGAAGGATAATGAAGATGAAGAGAGAAATCTCAGGGTGGAGGGTAACAGGAATCTTAAACCAAGGTTCATCAGGAACATAGCCAATGTGTTCTATGGACTGAGTAATGCGCGCACTGCGGATGACTGCTGGCTTAAAGCCATTCCCGAAGAAGATATCAAAGCGCATTTCAACACGCGCCCATTCGCATTCGTTGAATGTAAGAAGCAGGGAGGCACGACCAGTATTGATGACAAGGAACTGAAGACATATCTGGAGCGGTATGGAGACTTGTTGCGCGAGGAAATAGAGATTCTAAACCCTAACATATTTGTTTGCTCAAGTCATCTGATATATGCTTTCGTAATAGATATGTTCAACAAGGATGAATTGCTGACCATACCCGAGCATAACAGTATCCGTGTTCACCAGCCGTCGGGAACAATAATTCTCTGCTCATACCACCCAAGCGCAAGGATGAACTATGAGGATTTCTATGAAGGTGTAATGTGGCATTACAGGGCTTACCTGAAGTATATGGCGGAAAACAATAAATCATAACACAAAGACTAATAATATGAAACACGTATATTATACATATCTTTTAACCATACTAATGAGTATGGTAGGAGCAAAAGGATTTGCTCATGACATAGAAGTTGCGAACAGTGACGGCAAGACTATCTATTACACATATAACACAGACGGTACTTCTGTTTCTGTTACATACCAGGGAACAGACTATAGCAGTTATTCCAATGAGTACACAGGAACAGTGGTCATTCCTGAAACCGTCACATACGGTGGTAAAACATACAGTGTGACCAGAATCGGCTATTATGCGTTCGAAGGCTGCAGCGGACTGACCTCGGTAACCATCGGCAACAGCGTGACCAGCTTCGGCTCTTGTGCGTTCTATGGCTGCAGAGGACTGACCTCGGTGACCATCGGCAACAGCGTGACCAGCATCAGCTCTAATGCGTTCTATGGCTGCAGTAGCCTGACATCAATAACATGGAATGCTAAGAATTATCCTGCCATATCCAGTGGTTCATCCAATCCGTTCTATTATATAATAACTCAGATAAGGAAGTTTATTATAGGTGATGAAGTGACAAGTATTCCATCATATATGTGTTCTGGAATGAGCAACTTAAAAACAGTGACCTTTCCCAACAGCGTGACCAGCATAGGCTCTTATGCGTTCGAAAATTGCAGCGGCCTGGCATCTGTGACCATCGGCAACAGCGTGACAAGCATCGGTGATAAGGCGTTCCAGGACTGCAGCGGCCTGAAAAAGGTTATTGTTCCAAATATCGATATAAAGAATTGGTGCAGTATTACATTTGGCAGTTCATCTGCCAATCCGCTGTACTATGCACATCATCTGTATAGTGATGATAATACGGAGATAACGGAACTCGTTATCCCTAACAGCGTGACAAGGATAGGCTCTTCTGCGTTCGGTGGCTGCAGCGGCCTTACCTCGGTAACCATCCCCAACAGCGTGACCAGCATCGGCTCTTCTGCATTCAGAGACTGCAGCGGCCTTACCTCGGTGACCATCCCCAACAGCGTGACCAACATCGGCTCTCAAGCGTTCTATAACACGAGAATAAAGTCTCTGACGATAGGGAGTGGCATACAGACGATAGCATCCGGTGCTTTTAGTTATAGTTCTTCTGCAAACGGAGAGGCACCAGTAAAAGTGATTTGGCTGGCAAATACTCCGCCAAGTGGTTATGAAAATGTAAAAGGCACTGTAAATTATGTGGCTAACAACCTATATACGAAACTTAGCAATGCAATAGTTTATCCTTTCCTTAACTCAATGTTTGAAGTAGGTGGAATAAAGTATGTACCTGTCAGTCCATCTGAACGCACATGTGATGCAATAGACTGTATGTATGACACTTCTGCAGAGAATATAAATATAGGTAAAACTGTTTCATATAAAGGTGTGTCACTAAATGTAAAGGATATCAAACCTTATACCTGTTATATGAACCAAAGTATTAAAAGCGTTGTTATCAGCAACGATGATAATATCGGCAACTATGCTTTTTATAAATGTGACAATATTAAAGGTGATGTTTATGTGAAAAATAGTGGTGACATTGGCAGTTATGCTTTTCAAGGTTGTTCTGCCATTACACAAGCAACAATAGCAAACAACGGTAATATTGGCGGTTATGCTTTTCAAGGTTGTTCTGCTATTACGCAAGCGACAATAACAAACAACGGTAACATTGGTAATTATGCATTTAGTGGATGTTCTGCCATTACACAAGCATCAATAACAAACAACGGTTACATTGGAGGTTATGCATTTAGTGGATGTTCTGCCATTACACAAGCAACAATAGCAAATGATGGTTACATTGGTAGTTATGCTTTTCAAGGTTGTTCTGCCATTACACAAGCAACAATAGCAAATAACGGTTATATTGGCAGTTATGCATTTAGTGAATGTTCCAACATTACAACTCTTGATATTAGTAATAAGGGTAATATCAATTCCTATGCTTTTTATAAATGTGGCAGTAATCAGACTATACCATTAGTAAACATAAGTAATGATGGTTCTATAGGACAATATGCTTTCAGCCAAGCAGGTATGGAGAAGGCGATAATAAAGAACAAAGGGGAAATTGGCAATTCTGCTTTTAGTTCTTGCCCTAAGTTAAAGACTGTAGAATTAGGTCAAGACATTACATCTATTGGCTCCTCTGTATTCCAAGGATGTACAATGCTTGAAAGTATTGAGATACCTGACAACGTGAAGACCTTGGAGACCGGTGCTTTTTCTGGCTGTACGTCTTTGAAATCTGCTAAAACTGGCAATGGCGTTAGTCTGTTAAACACTCAAACATTTAGTGGTTGCACAAGTCTTGAAAACGTGGAGATAGGAACAAATATAACGAAGATATCAGGAAAAAGTGGCACATATAGTAATTATGGATGTTTCTATAATTGTAGTTCCCTGGAACAAATAAAAGTTCCAGGAAACGTCAAAGAAATAGAGGATTATGTGTTTAATGGTTGCACAGGATTAAAAAACGTGATTATAGACAATGCGGACACAGAATTGAAATTAGGCAGTAACGGCTCAAATCCAATCTTCTCAAGCTGTCCGCTTGACTCGGTGTATATAGGAAGAAATATATCATATCCTACCGCAAATAGTTACGGATATTCGCCTTTCTATCGAAATACATCACTCCACACTGTGCATATAACAGATAAAGAGACAGAGATATCAGAGAATGAATTCTATGGATGCACTAACCTGAAGAACGTAAGGATAGGTGATGGAGTGACATATATTGGTAACTGGGCGTTCAGCGGTTGTTCAAGCATAGAGTATTTCTCTTTTGGTTCTGCTATGCAGTCTATAGGCAAAGAGGCTTTCTCTGACTGTACGGCCATAACAAAACTGATAAGTCACGCTATAACTCCACCTGTATGCGATTCACAGGCTTTGGATGATATTAGCAAGTGGGTGTGTACGCTTTCGGTGCCAAAGGGCACAGTGTCAAGCTACCAGCAGGCAGCACAGTGGAAGGAGTTCTTCTTTATTGATGAGGGAGCTACGGGTATCCAAAGGACCGTAAGTAATGACTCGAAGTCTTTCAGAACATACAATATTAATGGTTACGAACAGAATGGACAGCAGCGAGGACTCAATATCATTAGAATGAGCGATGGAACTGTGAAGAAAGTAATGGTAAAGTAACGGTTAATGAATTATCGCTTTTCCACTTCTAACGGACTGCTATAAAATTATATATAGAAAAAGGACATCTTCATAGTGAAGATGTCCTTTTTGTTGTTCCTCTCTACTTCTTCGATAGTTTACTGCCCTCCAGTTTCTTTGGACAGAAACTGAGGAAAGGGCATTTGTTACATAGGGGCTTTGCACTTTTGCATACGTAACGTCCATGCAGCAGCAGCCAGTGATGTGCCCGTCCTAACTCTTCTTTGGGGATATACTTTATTAGTTCTTGCTCTACTTTATAAGGTGTATTGTGTTTTATGTTGACAAGACCCAGTCTGTGACTAACCCTATAGACATGAGTGTCAACAGGCATAGCGTCTTTCATGAATGCAACAGCCATCATGACATTTGCGGTCTTGCGTCCCACGCCAGGCAAAGACAGCAGATTATCCATATCGCTTGGAACCTCTCCGTTGTAACGCTCCACAATAATCTTTGACAGTTCCACAAGGTGTTTTGCTTTTGCGTTGGGATAAGAGACACTCTTGATGTACTCATATATTTCATGCTCTTCAGCTGCAGACATGGCTTGTGGGGTGGGGTAGTCGGCAAACAGGGCCGGTGTGACTGTATTCACCCTCTTATCTGTACATTGTGCGGACAGTACAACAGCTACAAGCAATTGGAATACAGAGCCGTATTCCAATTCGGTATCTATATCTGGCTGGGTATCTCTGAAATAAGCCAGCACCCTATGGTAAAGTTCTTGTCTTCGCATGGAATTATGTATGTTTATATAAAAAAAGAATGTTCGCAGTGAGGACTGGCATCCTTAACTGCGAACATCTTCATTTATAGTCTGTAAGTAAAATACTATTCTGTAATAATATTACTCACCCTTCTCCATCTGAGCCTTCAGAGCTGCCAGAGCCTCAATGTCACCGAGAGATGTAGCAGCAGCCACATTGTTAATCTGAGCTGCGTCATCCTTCTTAGCGTTAGCACGCTTTGCGCCACGTGGCTTCTTCTCTGTCTGCTCCAATTCCTTCTCAGGCTCGAAA
>Ga0247611_10003349_pt1 | contig 23876 bp, 20 predicted proteins | sample 177DNAGHGhighgp2_FD_192422 | JGI IMG/M metagenome (GOLD analysis project Ga0247611, IMG submission 192422) | Sheep rumen microbial communities from Palmerston North, Manawatu-Wanganui, New Zealand - 1770 DNA GHGhigh gp2 | ecosystem: Host-associated > Mammals > Digestive system > Stomach > Rumen... | reverse complement strand
GAAGGTTGAAGTCCAGCTTCGTACAATTGCTATGGAATTCTGGGCTAACCTAGACCACAAGATGCGCTATAAAAAAGATATGGATCCTGTTATGTTAACTCTTACATCTAATGAACTTTATGAATGTGCTTCTCTAAGTGCTGACTTAGATAGAAGAATGCAAGCTGTAAGAGATATGATTGAAGGTAGTAAGGAAAAAAATAATTAAAAGCAATATAATAACAAAAAGCTATGGAGATTTAGATATTCTCCTATCCAATTGATAGGGGCGTATCCCATTTCCATAGCCTTTATTTTCTATTTGATTTTTATCTTAAATTTATCACATTTAAATTTATCACATGAATAATTAGGCCTTCTGATTTAATTCCTTAATAACATCAATAACCTGACTTAAGTCATCCTTTACACAATAACAAAGTTCTCTTATATCATCCTTAATCATAATAGTATCTGGTACATGAACCACCTTCATATTAGCAGCATGACCTGCCTTAATTCCATTAATACTATCTTCAATTACTATGCATTCCTCAGGCTTAACATTAACAATACCTGCTGCCTTTAAGAAAATATCTGGTGCCGGTTTACTATGTTCAATCTCATCGCCATAAGCAATACCATCAAGATAATCGTAAGCGCCAATGCTAGTTAAATTCTTAAAAGCCGACTCTCTTCTTGTTGAAGTAGCCACTGCACACTTAAGTCTGGCTTCCTTAATGAAATCTAGAAGTTCAAAAAGTCCTTTTTTTACAGGAACTCCTTCTGTCTCTCTTAGCTTATAAACAAACTGAATTCTTAATTCTCTTACTTCCCAGAAATCTGCCTTATCACCAAAGTATTCCTTAAATTTAACAGCGCTATCACTAGGAGAAGCCCCCTTAAATTCATCCATAAGCCAGTTAGGAAGCTCGATGCCTTTTTGCTTAGCGCCCCACTGCCAGCCAAGATTTGATTGACGTTCTGTATCAATCATAACTCCGTCCATATCAAAAATTACTGCATTTATCATTAAACTAACTCCAATTCATGTCTCTTTTTTACAAAATCTTATGAGCTTAACTATTCCCGTCAAGCTAAGAAACCATGTCAGGTTTTACAAATACTTCTTAAGATACTGTCCTGTGTAAGATTTCTTAACCTTGCAAACCTCTTCTGGTGTGCCCTTAGCAATAACCGTACCACCTCTAGCACCACCTTCAGGTCCCATGTCAATAATGTAATCTGCTGTCTTAATAACATCAAGATTATGCTCAATTACAACTACTGTATTACCACCTTCCGCAAGTTTTTGTAAAATTTCCACTAGCTTATGAACGTCAGCAAAATGTAGACCTGTTGTAGGCTCATCTAAGATATAAATTGTCTTACCTGTACTTCTCTTTGAAAGCTCTGTTGCAAGCTTAATTCTTTGAGCCTCACCACCTGAAAGCTCAGTAGATGGCTGACCAAGTTTAATATATGAAAGACCTACGTCATTTAAAGTTTCGATTTTACGCTTAATTGATGGTACATTTTCAAAGAAATCCACCGCTTCCTCAACTGTCATATTAAGAACGTCATAAATTGACTTGCCTTTATACTTAACCTCAAGAGTTTCTCTATTGTAACGCTTGCCATCACAAACCTCGCAAGGCACGTAAACATCAGGAAGGAAATGCATTTCAATCTTAATTATACCGTCTCCTGAACAAGCCTCACAACGACCGCCCTTAACATTAAAACTAAATCTTCCCTTGTTATAGCCTCTCTCCTTGGCATCAACAGTTCCTGCAAAAAGCTCTCTAATCTGGTCAAACACACCTGTATAAGTAGCAGGATTTGAACGAGGAGTTCTACCGATTGGGCTCTGGTCAATATCAATAACCTTATCAAGCTGCTCGATTCCCTCAATTCCATCATGGTCACCAGCAACAATTCTTGCTCTATTTAGGGATTTTGCCAAATGTTTATGTAAAATTTCATTTACCAAAGAACTCTTACCTGAACCGGAAACACCAGTAACACAAGTAATTACGCCAAGTGGAAAGTCCACATCAATATTCTTTAGATTGTTCTCTCTAGCACCCTTAACCTTAATCCAGCCAGTTGGCTTACGGCGTGTAGTTGGTACAGGAATCTTTATCTTACCACTAAGATAAGCTCCTGTAATAGAGTTCTTGCATTCCATAATCTGCTTAGCTGTACCCGTAGCAACAACTTCTCCACCATTTTTACCAGCTCCAGGACCGATATCCACAATAAAGTCTGCTGCTCTCATAGTATCCTCATCATGTTCAACCACGATAACTGAATTTCCAAGATCACGCAAATGTGTCAAAGTGCCCAGTAGCTTATCATTATCCCTCTGATGTAAGCCAATACTTGGTTCATCTAATATATAAGCAACACCAACTAAACCAGAACCTATCTGAGTTGCAAGACGAATACGCTGTGCCTCACCACCAGACAAGGTTCCTGTAGCTCTTGAAAGAGAAAGATAGTCAAGACCTACATCAATAAGGAACTTAACTCTTGCCTTAATTTCCTTTAGAAGTTCAGCACCGATATAGAGCTGACGCTCAGTTAGATTCATATTTTCAAGGAAATCAGATAAATCACAGATTGCCATATTAGTAATTTCGTAAATGTTCTTATCTGCAATAGTAACTGCGAGGGAACTTTCCTTAAGTCTCTTACCCTTACAAGTCTTACAAGGTCTTATTCTCATAAATTCTTCATACTGCTGCTTTGCATTATCAGAACCTGCTTCCTTATATCTTCTCTCCATGTTGCTAATAAGTCCGTCAAACACAATATCATATACGCCTTCACCACGCTGACCCTTATACTTAACCTTAATAGACTTACCCCTTGTTCCATTAATAATGATATCCTTAATGTCATCAGAATAATCCCTAAAAGGTGTATCTAGGGAAAAGCCATATTCCTTGGCTACTGCATTCATAATTGCACCAGTCCAGCTCTTAGCATCTGATACTGACTGCCATCCCGGACTTGCGATAGCCCCTCCATTAATCGAAAGACTTTCATCTGGAATAAGAAGCTCAGTATCAAAATTCATTGTATATCCAATACCTAAACAGTCAGGACACGCACCAAAAGGGTTATTAAATGAGAAGCTTCTTGGCTGAATCTCATCAATTGAAATACCACAATCAGGGCAGGCAAAGCTCTGAGAGAAGTTAATAGGCTCGCCACCAATAACATCTACCATCATTACGCCATCAGCAAGCTTAAGAGCTGTTTCCACAGAATCTGTAAGACGCTTATTAATACCCTCTTTAACAACTAATCTATCTACAACAATTTCAATATTGTGTTTTTTATTCTTATCAAGTTTGATTTCCTCAGATAATTCGTAAGTGTCACCATCTACATTTACACGAACATAGCCCTGTTTTTTTGCCTGTTCAAAAAGCTTAGTGTGTTCACCCTTACGGCCTCTAACTACTGGAGCAAGAATCTGAATCTTAGTTCTTTCAGGTAAATCTAGAATCTGGTCTACCATCTGATCTACTGTCTGCTTGTTAATTTCCTTACCACATTTTGGACAATGAGGAATACCAATTCTTGCATATAGTAGTCTGAAATAATCATAAATTTCTGTAACAGTTCCCACTGTAGATCGAGGGTTTCTATTAGTACTCTTCTGATCAATTGAAATTGCAGGTGATAATCCTTCAATTAATTCCACCTGTGGTTTTTCCATCTGTCCTAAGAACTGTCTAGCATATGAAGATAGAGACTCCATATATCTTCTCTGACCTTCTGCATAAATAGTATCAAATGCTAAACTTGACTTACCAGAGCCTGAAAGTCCTGTAAGTACAACTAGTTTATTTCTAGGAATATCTACATCTATTCCCTTTAAGTTATGTTCACTTGCACCGCGAATCTTAATGTATTCCTTGAAGTTGCCGCGATGAATATCTTTATTGCTTAAATTACTCATTATTCATTCCTATCTTTCTTATCTTAATTCTCTTAATTATATTGGTTTTCTTTTTTGTTATTTATTTATTATTTATTTTCATAAATATATTTATTAACTTCAATCATCTTATCACGCAATTCTGCTGCCAATTCAAAGTTAAGCTCTGCTGCTGCCTTACGCATATTTTTCTCAATTTCTTTCTTAACCTTCTCAAGTTCCTTAATTGACATAGATTCAAAATCAACCTTAAGCTTATCAGATCCTGCATCTGGATCTGCTGCCCTGGTAATTGTAATAAGATCACGTACTGCCTTCTTAATGGTCTGAGGTGTAATTCCATGCTCCTTATTATAAGCTGCCTGGATCTCTCGACGACGTTCTGTCTCTTTAATAGCCTTATCCATAGATTCAGTAATTGTATCTGCATACATAATTACATGACCTTCTGCATTTCTTGCTGCACGACCAATAGTCTGAATAAGTGAAGTTTCTGTACGAAGGAAACCTTCCTTATCTGCATCAAGAATAGCAACTAAGCTAATCTCTGGAATATCAAGACCTTCTCTTAATAAGTTAATACCTACTAATACATCAAAACCATCAAGACGCATATCACGAATAATTCTTTGACGTTCCATTGTATCAATATCCGCATGTAGGTATTCAACTCTAATTCCAACTTCCTTAAGGTACTCTGTTAAATCCTCTGCCATTTTCTTAGTAAGAGTTGTAACAAGAACCTTATTCTTCTTAGCTGTCTCCTTATTAATCTCAGAAATCAAGTCATCAATCTGACCCTCAATTGGTCGTACACTTATCTCAGGATCAAGTAGACCTGTTGGTCTTATAACCTGTTCTGCTCTTAAAAGTTCATGTTCTTCCTCATACTTACTTGGTGTTGCTGACACGAACAACATCTGACTAATCTTTGACTCAAATTCTGAAAAATTAAGAGGTCTATTGTCCTTAGCCGATGGAAGTCTAAAACCATAATCCACAAGTGTTGTTTTTCTTGACTGATCCCCGGCATACATACCACGAATCTGAGGAATTGTAATATGACTTTCATCTACAATAATGAGGAAATCCTCTGGGAAGTAATCCATAAGGGTATATGGTGGGCAACCAGCTGGCAATCCTGCTAAATGTCTTGAGTAATTCTCAATGCCTGAGCAAAATCCCGTTTCCTGCATCATCTCAATATCAAAGTTAGTTCTTTCTTCTATTCTCTGAGCCTCAAGAAGTCTATCCTCGGACTTAAAGTATTTAATTCTTTCTGCAAGTTCTATCTTAATATTCTCAATGGCTGCCATCATCTTCTCTTTTTCAACAACATAGTGAGAATTTGGGAAAATGGCTACATGATCTCTAATTGCCTTCACTTCGCCGGTTAAGGAATCAATCTCTGAAATTCTATCCACTTCATCTCCAAAAAATTCCACACGAATTGCGTCACCTGAAGATGCCGATGGATAAATCTCAACCACATCACCACGCACTCTAAAAGTACCACGTTTAAAATCCTGATCACTTCGCATATACTGCATATCAATAAGTCTACGTAGCATGTCATCTCTATCCTTTTCCATACCTGGACGAAGAGAAACTACCATGTTCTGATAGTCTACTGGAGCACCTAGTCCATATATACAAGATACTGAAGCTACAATAATAACATCCTTTCTTTCTGAAAGGGCTGCTGTTGCTGAGTGACGTAATTTATCTATTTCATCATTAATAGCCGAATCCTTAGCAATATATGTATCACTTTGTGGCACATAAGCTTCCGGCTGATAATAATCGTAGTAAGAAACGAAATATTCCACAGCATTCTCTGGAAAGAATTCCTTCATTTCACTATATAACTGAGCTGCCAAAGTCTTATTATGAGAAATAATAAGAGTTGGCTTTTGAACTTTCTCTATAATATTGGCCATTGTAAATGTCTTACCAGAACCTGTAACACCTACTAAAGTCTCAAACTGATTACCCATTTCAAAACCCTTTGCCAATTCTTCTATGGCTCGGGGCTGATCCCCTGTAGGTTCGTATTCTGAATGTAAAACGAATTTATCCATAAAGACCTCCTATTATTATCTACTAAAATCTTATATTCTCTGATCTTGTATTCTCTGCTTTATCAACATTAAAATTAATATCACGTTAAATTGTACACAATGCATTTATCTATTATACACATTCCTTGCATTTATTACTATAGCACAAACCAATAAAAAAAGGCCTATTTATTAGAACGAATTTTCGATTTTTTTAGAATTACCTATAAAATCTAGCTTTCGCTCAATAAATAAGCCTTATAAATTTTCTATTAATTTTTAGTTAGCAAGTTGTCCCTTAACATAATTAATAGCTGCCTCTAGCTGATTATCAGTATCACTTTCGCTATCTGGCTCTACTACCATATCAGGTGTAACGCCCTTACCATGAATATCCTGGCCATTTGGTGTAAAATACTTGGCAATTGTGTACTTAATTGCACTACCATCAGTTAATGGCTGTATTGTCTGAACAATGCCCTTTCCAAAGGTCTGTGTTCCAATAATAGCACCTTTTTTATAATCCTGTACTGCGCCTGCAAAAATCTCTGATGCACTTGCACTATCACCATTAACTAAGACTGCCAAAGGAACATTTAACTCATTATTATCATCACCAATATAATTCTGACGATCACCATTAACATCCTCTGTATAAACGATTAATCCATCTGGTAAAATATATTCAAGCATATCTTTAACTGTTGTTAATACGCCACCTGGATTGTTTCTAATATCAATTACAAGTCCAACCATACCTTGGTTAGTTAAATCTTCAATTGCTGATTTAAACTGCTTTGTTGTTACTTCATCAAACTGAGAAATTGAAATATATCCTATATTTCCTTCCATCATACTATATGATACAGTCTGAACCTTAATTTCATCTCTTGTTACAAGCACATCTGATGATGTATCATCTCTTATTATTGTTAATGTAACTGTAGTTCCCTTATCACCCTTAATTAAGGCAATAGCTTCGCTTAAATCCATTGATGTTATATCAGTTCCATCTACGTACTTTATTCTATCGCCCTCTTTAAGACCTGCCTTCTTAGCTGGTGAATCATCATAAACTTGGGCAAGAGCAATTGTTCCATCTTCCATCTTAGTACATGCTGCGCCAATTCCATAGAACTTACCTGATGTTGATTCTAGAATTGATTTATATTCATCTGGATTATAATAAACTGTATATCTATCTCCATATGCGCTTAAATATGCCTTATAAATCATATCTTTGGCAGTTTCTTTATCGGCATCATCAAAATAAAAACCCTTTTGAAGAACTGATTCAAGTAGGTTTAATTTACCTGATACTTCACTACCGATTCCCTCACCATCTGTGGCAGAGCTAGGCTGCACATATATAGAACCATCTGTAGCTATATGTAAATGACCTGTATTAATAAGAGCCATTCCACCTACAATCACAATAAATACTATGCAAATCAATGTCGATAGTACTCCGATTAAAACTCCTCTAGCAAGTTTACCTTCATTCACATTTTTTTGTGTGTAAAGATTACCATATTGTTTAGAAAAATCTCCCTCGCCAAATGGGTTTACACCGAAATCATTCTCATTCTTATTATTCATTTTTCTAACTTCCTATCTTTCATTTTAAGCTATAATTTTGAAGCCACTTTAATTATACTGTATTTTTTGGTTATTTCTAGCAAAATATGTCTATCTATTAAAATAACTCCAAGGATTAACATAAGCGCCATCTTTTCTTACATCAAAATGTAAATGCGCACCTGTCGAATTTCCGGTTGTTCCCATTAAACCAATTTTTTGTCCAGTTTTTACATAATCGCCTACTGAAACAAGAAGAGATGAGCAATGTAGGTATCTTGTATATAGTCCATTGCCATGATAAATCATTATGTAATTACCAGCTGATGAGCTATATGTTGCAATTACTACCTTTCCTTCATAAGCTGCATAAATTGGATCTCCTGAAACACCTCTAGTTACAGCTCCCACATCAATACCCTTATGTGGTGCACTTCTTCCATCAGTATCTCCATAATCAGATGTAATTCTTGTAGATGTTGTAGGCCATTTAAACTTACCACCATCGTAATTAGTTACTGATGATTTTGCCGCCTCTTCCTTTCTAATAGATTCTTCTATAGCTGCAATTTCATTTTCAAGTTTCTGCTGTTCTGCCTCTAACTTACTATAATATGTCTGCTCTGCTGCAACTGTTTGATTTAAGCTATTAAGCTGATTATTTTTTTCTGTTTGTAGTAAAGAAAGAGCTGCAACTTGATCTTGTAATGACCCCTGCATTGTTACAAGCTGTTCTTTTTCTGATTCTAAATCAGACTTTGTTTTAGCAATAAAATCAACTGTTTCTTTATATTTTTCAAGCATCTGTCTATCATATTTAGTTAACTGATTAATATACTCAGCCTTACTTAACAGATCTGCCATATCTTCTGCATTAAGCAACATTCCTAAATATGTCTCTTCATTATGTTCATACATAAACTTAATTCTAAGTTTCATATGATCGTATTGTACATCAGCATCTTTTTGAGCCTCTTCTAGCTGTATCTGGGTATTACTTATAGTGGTTTCTAAGTCACTGATCTGCGTATTTAATGCATCAAGAGACGCGTTCATTGTTGCCATTTGTGAATCTAAACTCTTAATAACATCTTCAATACTACCCTTTTGCCTGTTTAAGTCTTCAATGTACTTCTTCGTCGCATCAAGCTGATTTTGGACATTTTGCTGCTTATTCTTAGCATCATTTAAATCGGACTTATTATCCCCGAAAATAACAAGCGTTCTTCCTCCTAAAGAAATGGTTAACGCTGCAACCATGATTCCTACAATACATTTTTTAACTACACATTTTATGCTTTTTTTCTTAAAAATGTGCATCCCCTTAATAAATGATTTCTCTGTCCTCATGTTACCTCCTCTCCTAAAGGTCACATGCCCTCGCACGTAATACTATTTAGTTATAATCACAATTTTCATCCCCCTCACGAGGATATTTCGACTTTTTTATTATATCATATATTTTCATATAAACATAGAAATATTAGCAAAAGTAATAAAATTTCCTATAAAAAAATGGATTTAGAAAATCCAATAAAGGAAATTCTAAATCCATATATAAACATGCCCCGAATTGTGTATTAAACATCTGCGTGCTTTCTAACCGCAAAGAATGTACCAACAATACCAATTACAATTCCAAGGAAAACTGAAATTGGAACAAGAACGCTAAATACACTACTTGCAGGTAAGAAATTTAGGATATTCTGAAGTACTGAGAATTTACTTAGTACGTAATTTACTAAACCTGAGTAAATATATCTAAGAATAATTGTAGGAATAAGAGCACCTACTAAACCAATTATGATACCTTCTACGAAGAATGGCGCATTTACGAAAGCATCCGTAGCACCAATATACTTCATAATCGAAATTTCATCCTTACGAACAGTAATACCAATAACAATTGTATTAGTAATAAGGAATATAGAAACAGCAAGAAGAATCGCAATAATAGCAATTGCAACGTAACTAACAAGTCTTGCAGCTGATGCAAGTCCTGAAGCTGTAGCTTCTGATCTGTTAACCTGTCTTACGCCATCAAGATTCTCTAGATATTCTACTAATTCCTTCTGATCATCTGCATTATTAAGATATACCTCATAAGAAGCAGATGATGCTAATGGGTTATCTGTAAAACCCTCTGCAAGTTCTGGATATTCAGCAAAATATTCAGACTTGAAATTATCCCAAGCTTCTTCAGCCGTTGTATAGTGAATTCTATTAACTTCTGATCTCTGACTAATTGTATCACCAAGCTTCAAAATTCCTGTTTCATCTAAATCATCATTAAAGAATACTGTTACTGCAATTTCACTTTCGGCACTTTGAATCATATACTGAAAATTAGCAATTAATGAATAAAAAACGCCAAAAAGAAAAATACATGCTGCAATTGTAGCCATTGAGGCTAGCGAAAATAATCTATTACGATGGATATTCTTAAATCCATCAGCTATATGATACCATAACGATCTAATCTTCATAGAAATAACCACCCTTTTCCATATCACTTATAATCTTGCCTTCACTCATAGTAATTGTTCTCTTACGCATCTGCTGAACAATTTCCATATTGTGTGTAACTACTAAAACAGTTGTACCCTGCTTATTTACCTGGTCAAGAATTCTCATGATTTCATTAGAATTAGCAGGATCAAGGTTACCTGTTGGTTCATCACATAACAAAATCTCAGGATTATTTACAAGGGCTCTAGCAATAGCAACTCTTTGTTGTTCACCACCTGATAATTCATTAGGATATGACTTATACTTATCAAGTAAGCCTACCATTGAAAGCATTGCAAGTACTCTTCCCTTAATCTTACGACTTGGAGCTTCGACTACTTTTTGCGCAAATGCAATGTTATCAGCTATGTTTCTATCTGGTAATAGACGGAAATCCTGGAACACTACGCCTATATCTCTTCTAAGATATGGTAACTTCTTTCTAGTAATCTTATTTAGTAACTTCTTGTTAACATAAATCTTACCCGATGTTGGATCTAATTCCTTAAGCAATAGTTTAATAAGAGTAGATTTACCTGAACCACTCTTACCAACTATAAAGACAAATTCTCCCTTCTGTATATGAAGGTCAATACCATTAAGCGCAGGAACGCCTGTGGTATATGTCTTAGTGACATTTTCCATTATTATCATTTTTTACATCCTCCGTTTGTTCCATACATTCTAGTACGGATCTCTACTCTCCATATATTTCATATATTTTACAACCATTAATGCAATCTTAAATGTAATTGCATCGTCAAAAACTCTTAAATCAAGGCCTGTTGTCTTCTGAAGTTTATCAAGTCTATATACTAATGTATTTCTATGAATATATAACTGTCTTGATGTTTCAGATACATTCAAGCTATTATCAAAGAATTTATTGATTGTAGATAAAGTCTCTTCATCAAAATCGTCTGGTGACTTAGCTTCAAAAATTTCCTTTATAAACATTTGACAAAGTGGAATTGGTAACTGATAAATAAGTCGTCCAATTCCTAATCTGTTATATGCTACAACATTCTTATCTTCGTAGAAAATCTTACCTACATCTAGGGCCATCTTAGCTTCCTTATAAGAACGTGATACTTCTCTAATATCATTAACTATTGTACCGTATGCCACGTGTGCCATACTCATAGCTTCTGTGTTAAGCATATCAATAATAACTTCAGCTATCTTATCAAGTTCTTCATAGCTTTCATTACCCTTGACTTCCTTAACTAAAATAATGCTTTTTTCATCTACTGCTGTAATAAAGTCTTTAGCCTTAGAAGCATATAAACCTCTAACTATTTCTAAAGCATTAGTGTCTTTCTCATGCTTAGTTTCAATAATATATACAACTCTCTTAACATCAGTCTCAATATGAAGTTTCTCTGCTCTTGTATACATATCTACTCTAAGAAGGTTATCTAATAAAAGATTCTTGATAAAATTGTCCTTATCAAATCTTTCCTTATATGCTACAGTTAGATTCTGCACCTGAAATGCAGCCATCTTTCCTATCATGTAAATATCATCACTTGTTCCCTTAGCTAGAACAATATATTCCAATGTCATATCATCCATGACTTTGAAAAATTGATAGCCATTAACTACCTGGCTTTCAGCTGGTGAATCAATAAAACTTATAGCATCAGCTATGCAATCTGATACATCATCAAAGGTTTTAGCTGCAACTTTACCATCTGCGTCAATAACGCATAGATCAACTCTTGATATTGCTTTAAGTCCATCTACTGTTGTCTGTAAAATTTGATTTGATACCATTCTTCACCTCTTAATCACTTGTTTATTAATCTATCTATCCTCTAAACATTATAACAACATATTAATTTTACTGTTTAATAACAGTTATAAAGTCACCTTAAGCTAAGCATTATACCCCTAGCCTAAATACACACCTAATATTGTATAGCAAATCCCCTAAAAATAAAAGCAAAAACTAATTTTTTTTACAATTTTTCAAATCTTTTCACACCATTTTCACAATTTACAACATAAAAAAGGTGTGCAACAAGTTGCACACCTTAAAAATCTTTCCAACAATATTAATCTCTTTTAAAAATAATTAGTGAGTAATGATCTGCTCTGTTTCCTTATCGAATACATGGATTCTTTCAACAGCCATAGCTAATGTAATCTTATCCTTAACTCTTGCAGTTGTTCTAGGATTTACCTTAGCTGTGCATGTCTGACCATTGATATCATAGTGAAGGTTAACTTCAGCACCAAGTAATTCGTAAACCTTAACTACTGTCTGGAACTTACCATCAGCATGAGCTTCGATAAATTCTGCATCATCCTTAATATCTTCTGGACGGATACCAGCTACTACTGTCTTACCAGCGTAACCACCATCGATTAACTTCTTAGCCTTGTCAGCTGGAAGCTTAATTACAACGTCATCAGCTAACTTAAGAGATACTTCTGAACCGTTAGCAACAACTTCAGCATCGATTAAGTTCATCTGAGGTGAACCAATGAAACCAGCAACGAATAAGTTGTCTGGTAAGTTGTAAAGGTTCTGTGGAGTATCAACCTGCTGAATTACACCATCCTTTAAAACTACGATTCTTGTACCAAGTGTCATAGCTTCTGTCTGATCATGTGTAACGTAGATGATTGTTGTTTCAAGCTGCTGATGAAGCTTAGAAATTTCTACTCTCATCTGAACTCTTAACTTAGCATCAAGGTTTGATAAAGGTTCATCCATAAGGAATACCTTAGGTGAACGAACGATAGCACGACCCATAGCAACTCTCTGTCTCTGACCACCTGATAAAGCCTTTGGCTTTCTGTCAAGTAAATGCTCAAGATCAAGGATCTTAGCAGCCTCACGTACCTTATGGTCGATTTCATCCTTTGGAGTCTTTCTTAACTTAAGAGCAAAAGCCATGTTATCATATACTGTCATATGTGGGTAAAGAGCATAGTTCTGGAATACCATTGCGATATCTCTATCCTTAGGCTCTACATCATTTACTAACTTATCATCAATCCATAACTCACCTGAACTGATTTCTTCAAGACCAGCGATCATACGAAGAGTTGTAGACTTACCACAACCTGAAGGTCCTACGAAGATAATGAATTCCTTGTCTGCGATTTCAAGGTTAAAATCCTTAACAGCTACAAAGCCGTTAGAATATACTTTACATACGTTCTTTAAAGATAAACTTGCCATTATTGTATCCTCCCAAAAATGTTAACTGCGGGCATCACTTGCCCTCATGTTCAATAATATACAACAAAGGTCTTAACAAATTCTATATCTGATTTTGACAAAGATTGATAATCTTATTTGACAAATTCGTCATATAGTCATTTTTCATGTTACTTTTCACCAAAACAATCATAGTTATATATGTTAACATTCACAAAAAATTAACATTTTCTTTGCCATTTAGACATAATTTAAAATTATAAATTTTTTGTTTATAATTGGGAAAAATCCCAACCTTTTATTGATTTTTACTTATTCCAATGTTATTATTTATTTACAAAAGACAGTAACTAAATATATTAGTCGTCTTAAATAGAACAATGATTGTTCTAATATGAAATGGAGGCGTTGCCAATGGTAATAGGAGGTATTTCTACCAACATCAGTACCAATGACGTCCAAAGTGATGTATCAGTTCTTATGCTAAGAAAGCAACTTGATACAATTGAGCAAGGAGGCGTTGATTTAACCAAGATGATGGAGCAATCCGTCAATCCAGCTGTAGGCGGAAACATTGATTTTACCGTTTAATCCGAGGTATTTAATTTATTTTTATACCGCAATCACTAAATAGGTGATAACTAGACTTGAAATTAAGACATAAAATAAAAGCCCTGAATATTAGTTTAAAGCTAATATTCAGGGTATTTTTTACATTACTATTAAAGAAAAGATCATATAACAAAGAGCCATTATAATACCACATACTAGAGGTATTGTAATAAGTCTGTTTTTTTCACTTTTCTCTTCTTCTATTAATACTGTATCTTCTTTTTCCTTATCATCTTGTTCATTGTAATCCGTTGTATTTACTAGGCTTAAATCATCTATGTCTTTCTTATTCTTCTTATCCAAAATCTGAATAACAAAAATTGCAATTGCAAGGAATAATAATCCAGAAACAAATAATCCGCCTAATTGTGTAGCCTTTTCCACTACTGTCATAGATGCTGCCTCTGCTTTTGAATTACTTACAATATCCTCATCTACAAACTTAAGTAAGTAAGACATTGTAACTGAATATGTATTAAAAGCAAAATGAGCTAGCATGGATGATAGAATTGAGCCTGTAGCTTCTGTTAATTTTGCAAGTACAATTCCCATGAATGTAGCATATACAAACTGGTCAAAATTCAAATGAAATAATCCAAATAAAACGCCTGATAAAACTATAGCTCCTAGGTATTTATCACTTTTTCTATATGCGCCATAGAATAATCCTCTAAATGTTACTTCTTCTACAAAAGCTGGCATAACAGCTATTAGAATAAGCTGCACAATAAAAGGATATGGATTTACAAGTGCTACTGTTGTGGATGCTGCATTCTCCACGAAAAGACCTGTAACACTAGTTAAAAACATTGCCATTGGAATGATTAAATATCCCACTAAAAGCGATAAAATAAATTCTTTAATACTTAAAAGCTTTATTCTAAACTCACTTATCTTTACCTTAGTTACTAAGCAGTAGATAACAACCATACCTAGTATTATTATCTCATTTTGTAAATACATTACCCATGTTGGCACTGCATTAATTACTCCTGATTGAATCATTATTTTTTCTATGATTGCAACCGCCAAATTTAAAAAGATGAAGCCGAAAATAAAAAATGGAAAAAAAAGATTAACCTTTTTTATTTCCATGCAATAGCCTCCACTTCTAGTAATACATCCTTCGGAAGTCTAGCAACTTCTACGCAAGAACGAGCTGGGAATGGTTCCTTAAAATAGTTCTTATAGACTTCATTAATCTTGCCAAAGTCGTTCATATCCTTGATAAACACTGTAGTCTTAACAATATTCTCTGCCTTAGAGCCTGAAGCTTCAACTAAATTAATTAAGCTCTGGAAAGCTCTATTAGCCTGAGCCTCAACACCACCTTCTACAATGGCGCCTGTTTCAGGATCTACTGGTATTACACCTGATGTATAAACCATATTATTAACTTCAATTGCCTGTGAATAAGGTCCAATTGCGCCTGGAGCCTTATTAGTACTTATAACTTTCTGCATAGTATCCTCCCGTTAATATTATTTGCCTATAGGTTTTAGGCTTTTTGCAAAACGCATTATATAAATTTTATAACAATAAAGCGGATTGCACAAGTGTACAATCCGCTATAAATTGTTGCAAATGCGAAGCAATTGCAATGTAGCCTCATGCCAGTAAATGCATGAGGTTCAAATATTACTTAATAATATCAATTGTTGATTCGTTAATCTTAACCTTGCCTTCTTTAAGGAGTCTTCCTATAGCTCTCTTAAAGGCATTCTTACTCATATTAAAATGTTTCTTTATTAACTCTGGATCAGCCTTATCTGTAAATGGAATACTTCCACCTAGCTTAGTCATCTTATTATAAATAAATGTAGAATCTTCATCCATCTGAATGTAAGCCTTCTGCTTTAAACTAATAACAAGCTTACCATCTTCTCTTACTCTTGTAACTCTACCAAAAACCTCATCTCCAACATTAATCTCTTCAAAGACTTCGTTCATTGGAATAAAGCCCTGGTATTTATTATCAACAGCAACATAAATTCTATAATTAGGAGCAATTCCCACAACAGTTCCTTGAATCGCTGAATCCTTAACATAGTTAGAATCTGTAGTTAAATATTTATTAACCTTCATTGAAGCTGCTAATCTATTACTCTTATCAATATAAAGTCTAACAAGATATTCCTTGCCAACTTCAGCCTTAACTGGCTGCTCTTTAAATGGCATAAGCAAATCTTTTTCTAAGCCCCAATCAAGGAATGCACCAATCTTACTTACCTCAGACACCTTAAGTCTTGCAAGTTCTCCTAACTTAATCTTAGGTGTTCTTGTGGTAGCAATTAATCTGTCTGAAGAATCAAGATATACAAACACAGTTAATGCATCGCCCTCTTCTATATCTTCAGGAACCTCCTTCTTTGGTAATAAAACCTTCTCGTCTTTAGTTCCTAAATAAACACCGAAATCCGTCCTATTCACAACATTAAGACATTGTACTTTACCTAATTCGATCATCTTAACCTCCTCTGGTTCTGCCTAATGAACCGCATAATTTGACATAAAAAAACCTCCGCAAAGATGCGGAGGTTCTAGCTGGGCTTGAGGGATTCGAACCCCCGAAATGCTGGAATCAGAATCCAGTGCCTTACCACTTGGCGAAAGCCCAATATCGTTAGCGACGAGACAAATTATACTACACCACAAAATTAATTGCAAGTACTTTTTTTATTTTTTTTGATTTTTTCTCGTCGCCATTAATTACATTAATTGTTTAGCAGAACTCTTAATATTTAAGCATGTGTACATAGCTATAATTACAACTATTACCTCTACTACTGTTGACTGTACTGAAACAGCCGACATAAAGATAAAGTAATGAGCAAAAATTACCGCTGCAAGTACAAACCACATAATCTGATAATTTCTTGTAACAGCTTGCTTATCCTGAACCTTAGCCTCAAGCATAAGAGCTTCAATAAAATAGTATGTAAAATAAATACTAAAAATTACTGATATACCAATTGATATTGAATACATAGTCGAAGCTACATCACTAGGCCATGATAAACTATTAATAACTTGTGAAACAATCGCTCCAATAAGTCCTAACCACGAAACCACAAATGCTTTCTTAGAAAGAGAATTAAGAGTCCTAAATCCTTGCATTCCACAGATAATAAGAATAAATCCTATTACGTCACTTGATACATCTAGTCTAACTATTCCTATAGTAATCAAAAATCTAACTGATATTAAAAAAACACCAATTAATATTAAATTTAAACTTTTCCTGTTCATTATTGCACTTCCTTGAAATAAAAATAAATCACAATGAGTATTTTATAAGAAGATACATCTATGGTCAATCACTACAATTAAGTATTTATGATTTTTATACATTTTTTACTCATTATGTATGATTTTTCTTACAAAATAATCAAATATCCTGTCACGGTCGCGTCTGCCGTGACAGGATTGGTAGGAGTTTTCTTTAGCTTAAAAGCTAAAGTTAAATATGAAAAATTTTACTTACTGGCATACTCTAGATAGCTCATCTATACGAGCCGATGTGGATGTAGCAGTTGCATTATTAATAAATAATACATTTTGAATATTATATTGGCTCACAAGGTCTGATACTGTGCCATCATAATATCTATAGTCAATAACATAGACATTCTGGAAATTCTCTGTAAGAAATGGAACCAGGGCATTGCCAAAGGATTCCTTAATTACAAGAATTGATGAACCATCATTAATATTCGGATTGGTTATAGTGGAATAAGAATTATCACCGCCAATTAAGGCGCTATACTTACTTGTTACGTTCCAACCTGTTACATCTGTTACTATATTGTAATCTGTAAGCACGTTATCACTGTTTACAAACTGCATTTTATTAGTTGAGCTTGGTACATAAGTTACAAAAGAATCTGGCGAACTATATAGCGAAGATGCTCTCGTCTGTGTGTAAAAGCTTCCAACAAAATTACCACAATCTAACATCGTAAATGAATCAAGACTTGCAGGTGCCTTATTTATCTGTGTCATAAATGCACTATATGCGTAATATGCACCAAGACTTGTCCAATGATGATCTGTTCTAAAGTAAATATATTCGTTTCTATGTTCCTTTAACAAGTCATAAATATAGCATTTACCAACATTTGAATTCATTTTACTAAACATATATAAAATAGCTTTTTTCTGATTACTGCTTGAAATACTGTTACGAGTTGCATCATCAAGTACAATATCTATACTTGTTGGAACAATCATATCATAAACTCTTGCCCTTCCATCTAAGTTACTTGCAAGGTTATTAACCACGCTTGCGTACCTATCTGACTCAGACTGAAGGAATGTAAAATAATTATATCCACTATTTTCAACAACAAATATTGACCCTAAGGACTCACCTGCCTTGGCTGCTGTACTGCCATCAGTATCCTCAACTTCCATGCCAATATCACTTGCCGATATATTAGTGTTCTTGTATGAATAATTTGCAATAAGACTTTGGTCTGCCATAACTTCTCCAGATGCTACCTCAGTTTCATCTAAATCATCCACAAGATTTTTATTAACAAAATCCATTTCATCTATATCTACATCTGGAATATCATCACCCTTTACAATTTCACCATGGATGGAATTGGTGTGAAATCCGTATGTATTATTAAGTACCTCGCTACACACAATCAAACCATCTCTTCCAGGAAATGTGTCTGAAAACCATGTATCAATACTTGCAAAATATTCTCCACTTAAAAATGATTCCATTGTAAATTTGGGAAATTTACTAAGAGTTCTTCTCTCTGTTATAGACTCAGTAGGTCTAAGCGGTATCATAAGCGATATAGTTGCCCCAATGACAATCATGCATAAAAAGACAATTATCTTGACAATTGCGGCTTTTTTAATAATAAACTCCCTATATTTTGCAGATGTTTTATCAATTCTGCTTTCACTATTACTTTTCATGAACAACTTTCTTCTTTCCTAATCTCTACTCTAAAAATAATGTCTGTTTTGTTCAAACGTCTCCCTACAATATTTCTCCAGATATTGTAACGTTTCTAATTTGTTAATGTCCGTTTAATTCAATGGTACAAATCCCCATAAGCACCTAGAATCTAAAATAAATAAACGGATTATAACTATTACCAATCAGACAAACTGTTGATAAGAAAAGCAGAACAACCGGGATAATAACATTTAGAATATTGTAAATGTAGACAAATGCTACCTCCCTATTTACTCCTAAATCTCTTATCTTAGCAGCCACCTTTTTAACAAGTGGTGTTACAGCAATTATTAAAATTACAAAGAATATCACATTATTGATAAATATTGTGTTGGTTTCAAGGTTAGTAAATTCATTGCCATTTAGTCCAAAAAGGCTACGAATTACTTGCTTTATAACCGAGAAATCTTCGAATCTAAATAAAATCCATCCGAAGAAAACCACAATTAATGTATATATTCTTCCAATTACTGCTCTTGCTATATTTCCAATTTTATCAAAAAACTTTAAAAGAAACAACTTCTCGATACATAAAAATGCAAAAAAATACAATCCCCAAAGTACAAAATTAAATGAAGCTCCATGCCATAGACCTGTAAGTCCCCATACTATAAACATATTTAGGATTTGTCTTTTTATTCCCTTTCTATTACCTCCTAAAGGAATGTATAAATAATCCCTAAAGAAGGTACTTAGGGAAATATGCCATCTTCTCCAAAACTCAGTAATAGATTTTGATATATATGGATAATTAAAGTTTTCCTTATACTCAAATCCAGTCATTTTTCCAAGGCCAATAGCCATATCTGAATATGCAGAAAAATCAAGATAAATATAAATCATATAAAGAATACTTGCTATCCAAGCCCCAAGCACTGTAACCTGACTAGCAGCAATTACACTAGCTTCATCCGGAAGTATATCTTTTATTATACTTGCGCAGGTATTAGCTAAAATTGTCTTTTTTGCAAGGCCAACACAAAATCTTGATATACCATCATTCATATTGTTAATGCTTGTTTTTCTTTCCTTAAGATCATCAGCAATATCCTTATAACGAACAATTGGACCAGCAATACACTGATGGAATAACGATGCATAAAGCAAAACCCTTGCATAATTAGTCTCAGCTTCAATCTCACCTCTATAAACATCAACAACATATGAAATAAGCTGGAATGTATAAAAAGAAATACCTACCGGCAAAATTATATCTGGTATAACACGTGGCACGCCAATTACAGCTTTTAAAATCTCGCATGTAAAGCCGGTATATTTAAAAATTCCTAGAATAAGCAAATTAGTAGCAACTGTTAAGCCAAGTGCTAAATGTCTGTTTTTTTCCATGTTTGGATTATTAACATCACTTGATACCTTGGCTATTCTAACAGCGCCAAAATAGCTTACAAAAGCAGAGGCCATCATAATCAACAAATATGTTGGTGATGACCACGCATAAAATACTAATGAAAAAAATAGAACACAAAGATTTTTCTTCTTTATGTCAGATATTACCGCATAACACAACAAATTTACCGGTAAAAAAATGTACACAAATAACAGGCTTGAAAAAACCATATCCCCTTTTACTCCCTCTCTCTATTCAATTTTAAAAATTGTCAGCCCCATCCTCTACTTCGCTGTCACTATCATCATTCTCGTTACTAGATGGTTCCTCTAAAGCCTTGAAAATTCTAGCAAAGATATAGGAATCCGCATATAGAATAATTGGAATTGTCAAAACCATTACGATAAAATATAGATATGTAAAATACAACAAAGCAATAGTAATAACTAACATTACTATTGTCTGTGGCAAGTGATGAACACATATAACTAGCGCGTTCTTTATAGTTCCCATTATAGTATTATTATATCTTGAAAGCAATGCAAAAGAATATAAAACTATTGCGATATATATTAAACCTATACCAATAGTTAAGTACACAAAGCCCACAGCAATTGTTCCTCCTCCATTATGGCCCCATAAAAGCGCAGCTTTGTAATTGCCATAAAGAACAATGCCAATAACAGCTAAAACAAGTTCAAGACCTATACCCTGTACAATATTTAGCTTAAATGACTTAAAAAAATCCTTATAAACATAACTTTCCTCGTCTAATACAAGTTTTCTACCTGCATAAAAAGCAGCTGTAAGAGATGCACCAATTGTAACCATTGGAATGCAACATATAGCTGTAATAATTGCTAAAATAATAAAATCTCCAGTTTTTACTAATGCCCTAAAAATTCTACCATCTATAAACGAATTCATAACATCCTCCAATTTTACCATAACAAAAATTTAGCTAGCCAAAGAAACTAACAAACAGTTGTAATTATACTTAAATAGGCATCAAAAGGCAAAGAAATTTTCTAGTAGTTTCTAAAATGTTTATAAAAGCTGTTTTTAATTGTTTTCAATTATGCTAAACTTCAAAATGCCCTGTTGGGTAATATTAGATTATGGATAGGAAGATTAATAATGGCTAAAGGAAATGGAGTGCGCGATGAAATTAAGGAACAACGCGCTAAATTTAAGGATTTATCATTCAAGCAAAAAATTGCTTATATATGGACATACTACAGATTACCTATTTTTGCAGTTATTTGTGCAATTCTTGTAGTTGCATCATTTATAAATGCATACATACGAAATAACTACGACACTGTCTGCACAATTATTTCCTGTGACGGATATATAACAGGTCATAGAACTGATGATGACGCACTATCTAAGGGCTTTTCAAAATACCTTGGAATAGACGGAAAAAAGACAAGAATCGACATCGACTATTCATACAATATGAAAGGTGATGATCTCGATGGTGCTGTAACAGTAAGTATTAACAAGATTTATATTCTTGCAAACACAGGGGATATGGATGGATTTATGGCAAACTATGATGACATAACATATTTTTGCACTAATAAAGACACATTTTTCCTTGATTTAAGAGAAGTTCTTACAGAAGAGGAGTTAGCAAAAATCTCCGACAATCTCATTTATTATACAGATGGCGATGGAAATGAAGTGCCTGTAGCTGTTGATATTAGTAACTCACCTGTTATTACAAGCACTGATTTATCAACAAATCATCCATGTTATGGAGTTGTTAATTCATCACCAAATTATGAAAATGCTGTAGACTTTATAAGATATGTATTCAACCTATAATTAAAGCATATGTAGATCAAGCATTTATAGATTCAAGACTACAAAGCTAAGCGAAAATAAATACAAACATATATAAAACAAGAAAAACTCTATGCACAACGCGTGACATAGAGTTTTCTTAATAGTTATATAGTATTAGTATGGTGTCCTTTTGTTGTAAAGCTTCGGAAAGCTTTATATATTATATATAACACTTTTTCTCAAAAAACACAAATATTTTTCAATTTTTCTATTATTTTTTTAGATTTCTATTCTGTAAATATTCATTTCTCCCACATCTCTAGCATAAATTCTAAAGCCTAGTTTCTCGGCCAAAGCAATCGATGGGAAATTTTCTTTATGCACGCAAGCAAAAAGTTCATCAAAATTAAGCACAGTTCTGGCATAATCTAAGATTCCCTGACATGCCTCATATGCATAGCCCTTACCCTGATAGGCTTTTCCAATTAAATAACCTATTTCTTGTTTAGTCTCACCATCAATTTCCCTGTTTTCAATTCCAGCTCTACCAATTAATTCATTGCTATCCTTTTTAAAAACAAGCCAAAGGCCATATCCAAAGAAAGTATACATGTTTTGAATATAGTTTTTTACAAATTCAACTTCCTCATCGTAAGGATAGAGTTTTTCTACAAAATCACATGACTTTAAAGAATCATATAACTTAATATAAGCTGGCATATCATCAAGACACATTTCTCTAATTATTAATCTTTCAGTCCTAAAAATTTCTATAGGCTTTCCGACTTTTCTAAAAAAAACGCTTCTTAAATAATCTTCATTTAAGTCATCGGCCTCAAAAAGCACATATTTAGCATGTCCATAATACTCAATTCCAAGACCAATATCTATGCCTCTTCCTAGCTCGTCGTCAGTAAATTCATAACTGTTGTCAAACTTCTTTTTTTCATATAAATCCACTAAATCACAGTCGCTAATCACAAGTGAATTCATATTATTTCCTTTAATCATTCTTACGATGATATCTTCTAATTTAGTTATATTCACGGTCTCACAACTAATCTTGTCTCCAGAAATTTTATAATAAGAAATGCCATCATCACTGTTTATCGCAATACTTATATTCTTGGCCCAAGCTGACATTTCCTTAAAATCCGGATTCAGCTCTATATTTAGGTTATCATCAATATAAATATAGATATTTTCCAAATTCTCAATCATAATTGACTTTTCCCATCCACTTATTTAGAATTGACTTTGTTTACGTTTATATGTTTATTTTAACATTATTTAAGCAAATAATAAATACATGGAGGAAATTTAAATGGCACAGAATCCAATAGTTACAATCACAATGGAAAACGGCGATGTTATGAAGGCTGAGCTTTATCCAGAAATCGCACCAAACACAGTAAATAACTTTATTAGTCTTATAAAAAAAGGTTTCTATGATGGAGTAATCTTCCACAGAGTAATCGCTGGTTTTATGATTCAGGGTGGCGATCCAGACGGTACAGGTATGGGCGGCCCAGGATACAGCATCAAAGGTGAATTTTCAAACAACGGATTTAAGAATGATTTAAAGCATACAAAGGGTGTTCTTTCAATGGCAAGAACAATGATACCTGATTCAGCAGGTTCTCAGTTCTTCATTATGCATGAAACATCACCACATCTTGATAGAGAATACGCAGCATTTGGTAAATTAATCGAAGGCGAAGATGTATTAAACAAAATCGCTACAACAGACGTTGACTGGAACGACAGACCAATTGTTCCACAGGTAATGAAGACAGTTACTGTTGATACATTTGGAGTTGAATATCCAGAACCAGAAACAGTATAATTTGCTAAACAATATTACATTTTTCTAATAATAAAAAAAGACATAGATC
>Ga0247611_10003347_pt1 | contig 23884 bp, 51 predicted proteins | sample 177DNAGHGhighgp2_FD_192422 | JGI IMG/M metagenome (GOLD analysis project Ga0247611, IMG submission 192422) | Sheep rumen microbial communities from Palmerston North, Manawatu-Wanganui, New Zealand - 1770 DNA GHGhigh gp2 | ecosystem: Host-associated > Mammals > Digestive system > Stomach > Rumen... | reverse complement strand
CTCCATAGAAACCTTCAACAGTGCGGCAGTTGGTATAAACTGCCTTAATATCGCGAAGCCTCTGCTTAATCTCTCCAATATATTCAGAGTTAGACTTAGGCATAACAGCCTTTTTAGCGGCGTCCGCAATTTCCTTAGCATTTTCTTTTACAGAGATTTTTCTTGTGATTGGATTCCAATCACAAACCTCATCAAAAGAAACAGCAGTCATACCGTAATTAACAGGAACATCAACAGGATGAGTACAATACCAACCAAATTCAGGTTTATACTTGCAACCAAGTTCCTTCAACTCGTCTTTAATAGCATAGGTATTTTCACCAGTTACTAACCAAACCTGCGGATGCTCGGTTTCATAGCCTGCTTCTTCGAGAGCGATACGCAGATTAGCTTCAGACTCTTCCTGGAGTTTAGCGACTTCCGCAGCCCTCTGTTCAGCTTTTCTTTCCTTTGCTCTTGCCTGGCTAGCAAGATACTTCTCATATTCATCGGGAGTATATGCTTTTACTCTCTTGCGGATGACACCAGCACCACCACAAGTAAAGCAAGTTCCCTGGAAAACTCTAGGGATGATATACATACCGGAGCCGCCGCATCTATCACACTGTCCTTCTACGACAGCCTTTTTAGCATCCTCATCAACAGAAACAATACGATAGTTTTCATACGAAGGAGCTACTTTCCATTCCATTTATATCACCTCTTTCTTTTGTTCCTTTATCTTACTATTATATTATATAAAAAATTTTTAATTTTTACAAGCTATTAAAGAAATCCTCAATAATTTTTATAATTTTTTCAGTTACTTTATAGATACATACTCCTGCAATCATTATTCCAGCTATGCAAATCATAAAGATAATTATGATAAGGATTATAATTGCTAACGCTCCAAAAAAATCTATTATTGTCATTTCCTTTTTCCTTTTTTAGACATAGTAAAGATTTTCAGTACCTTCAACTAGACGACTACTTTCTTGAGGTTCTTTAGAAGCATCTCTGGCTTCTATCATTACTTCTGCCGCATAATCTCCAGTTGAAAGTCTAACAATATGTACATTACTCTCTTCAACTTCATAAGGAGCCGACTCTCCTTTTATATCAAGAGTTTCCATGACATATTTTGCAGCAAGAAACTTTAATTCACTTTCTGATAAAGTACATTTCACTGTCATAAAACTTCCTTTCTTAAAACAACTGCATTACTCTTGTTGCAATTTCATGCTTTTCTGCGGCGGTCAGGTCTTCCAGGTCATACTTCTGGTTCAAATAATTCTGAACCTCCATATCATTAATATTAATACCCTGCTTTGCAAGTGCAGCATAATCTCGGATAATCGCATTTAACCGCGCCTGCCGCGTATTAACAACCTCTGTTACGCCTTCCGCTTCTGCCATATAAAGAAAATAAGGGATGTTCATCATATTATTTACTCCTTTTCCATTCTTACAGTAACATATGCCGCATATTTATCACTTGGAACAGTACAAATATCTTCTACTGTTGTTACAATTTCACCTTTATAATTATCATCACAATAACAAAATGAATTAATAATATAATCTTCAAGAGCTTTAGCTACATCTTTTTGTGTTAGATAAAATACTGTTTTCATTTATATTTTCTCCTTTTTTCTTATATTATTATTATATAAAAAATTTTAAAAAAAATAAAGAGGGAGATATTACTCTCCCTCTGTTGCAATATTATTCATATCTATCATGGGCAAAGAGTTTCCTCCAATAACGGAAGGTCTCCAATTTCCGATAGAGATTGCTTCTTGATGTTCAGCTTCTACTCGTCTTAATTCAATTAACTGTAGAGTCAAAGACTCTGCAATCTTTTTGTTAGATTCTGCCTCTGCATCTGCTTGAATTAACTTAGCATCAGCAACACCTTGTGCCTCAATACGAGCCTTTTCCGCGTTAATTTCAGCAATTTCTTTGTCTTTATTTGCTTCTACTTTAGCCTTTTCGGCGTCTACTTTAGCTTTTTCAAGTGCTTCCTGGGCTTGAATCTTTTCATCAATTGCTTGAGAAGTTTTTTCATCAGGACGTACATCTGCTAATGCGATATTATCAATTGTAATACCATAATTTTTGAAACGTTTTGCAAGTCTTTCAGTAAGTGCAGTATTTACAGCTCCTCTTTTAGTACTTACAATTTCCATCATAGTAAATTCTGGAGTAATTTCCTTGATCCAAGCCTGCATCTTAGGTTTAATAAAAGACTTCAAAATTTCTTTACCGTTTTGTCCACGGAATCTTGTAAATGTTGTTGGAACCTGTTCTAACTCAAAAGAATAAGAAAAGGCTACATCTGCATCAAGAGAAGCTCCTTCTTTTGTTGGGATTTCAAAACTTTCATCCTCAGGAGAGTCCCCCTGTTTATCTGCTGTCATAAAAGAAGGTTCCAATGCAATTGAATATTCTGTTACTTTTTTAGTAGGTGAAACAAATTTCCAACCCTGTGTAAGAACTTCTTCTTCGACTCCACCGTTCATATTATAAACAACGCCTACGTAGCCTGCGGGAATTCTTTCCGTACAAGCTAAACCAATAATAATTACAAGTGCAATAATAATACCTGTAGCAATTCCACCAATTTTACCTTTCATTCTTTAAAATCTCCTTTTTCCTCATCATCGTCATCATTTGACATATTAAATTTTGTTTCTTCCCATAATCCGCAAAGAATTTTACCGATTCTAGGGAACCAAGAGTTGATACTAAACCATAGTAACACTCCACCTAATACTACCAGTAAAAGAAACACTGGGTTCATTTTTTATCACTCCTTTTTTCTATTAATTACATTAAAGTGGCAATGTTCCAACATATCTAGTGCTTTTTCATGCCACTCTGGAGTAGATCCAGCACAGCAGGCCGCATCAATAGTAATAGGAACGTTTGGAAATGCTGCTTTTAAAGTCATAGCATTTGCTAATACACAGAAATCTGTATCAAGACCTACTATTTCAATTTCGGTAATATCATTTGGATTAAAATTACGAAAATTTCGAGTAAAAAATTCATTATCCCATATATATCCGAAAGTTTGTTTCTCAATAAGTCTTTTTAAATTTTTTCTATTATGAAGTATATTAGCAGCAATTTTAAAATTGAATCCCCATCCATATGTATCAACTATACAATGGGGGATAGGAAGATGTTTACCTTCTTCTGTTTCTAAATAATTATTATCATGAGTGTCTTTAGTTAGAAAAATTAAATCATTATCATCAATAGAATTAATCTTTTCTACTACTTTAGGCACAATAGCCTGTGCTTCTGGGGAGCCTAATACTCCATCAATAAAATCATTCTGCATATCAATTACAACTAAAAGTTTCATATATTACTCCTCACTATAACATTCAGCTTTCTGTTCTTTTTCAAAAGGGCCAAGAAGCTGACCTTTTAGTATCTGTATTGCGGCGATGGCATCATCGTCGGTTAGACCAGTCTCATAGTCTGTTTTAACCCAATGCCGCATTATTTCATCATGTTCATAAAAGTCGGACCATTCTTCATCATCATCTAATACTACCCATGCTTTTGTTTGGGGGTGCATTTTTAGCCAAAAAACGATTTCTTCTCCTCTTCCCTTATAAGAATTAGAAGTTTTATCTCTTATAAATAATTTACCTTTTTTATAAAGGTGATTTCTTAGATATTTAGCATGATTACTTAATGTAGTAGAACCAAAAAGGAATCCATCACTAGTATACCAGCCATTTCTCCAAGAAGAAGTTAATACTATATCGGCTCCAGTTGCCGCTACAATTGAAGCCAATCTTTTTACTTTATCCTTATCAATACCGGTAAGGACTCTTCTATCTTCTGTTATTACATAAGATTTTGATGTTTCACAGTTTAATACTCCGTCTACATCTAAAAAGATTACGGTTTCAAACATAACGGCCGCCCTTCTTTTCAAACTTTATCATAATATAAGAATATCATTATTCCATAAACAAGTGCCATTATTCCAGTTCCAATATAAACGGGAACGTGAAAAATGTGCTGAAAGACCACAGTTCCGCCTATAAACGCGAAGATTTGATTTATAAACGTCAACGTAATAGCCGCTCCCGCGCTCACTTCTCTAGGTATTTTTATTTTCTTTTCTGCTTCATAATCAATCATTTTAATAAAATTTCTCCCAATATAAAAAATTTGATGATTTCTTATCTTTTGTTTTTAAATGCGTGTTCTCAAAGCGTCTTTGCGTTTTTATTAATTTTTATTCAAAAATTTTATTCCATGCAGAAGCTGCTTCATCTACTGTTTCATACATATTATTTAATTGTGAATTAAAAAAGATACAATCTTTACTATGGTTTCCGCGAATACCGAATCTAATAAAAGTACTGGTATCAGGATTTAAATTTACATAAGGTCCCATGCCATGTGAATATGTAAACATTTTACATCCACAAGAGCAATCATGTAATGTTGTTGTATTCATATTTTTCTCTCCTTTTTATTTTAATAATATTATAATAAAAATTTTTTAAGAAATCAAGTTGACAATTATAAATATTTTTGTTATAATTATAATATAAAAATAATGGAAGGAGAGCGGTTAAAGTGGTAGTTATATGCAAGAATGTTAATTGTCCTTATGTAAGTGCCAGTGGGTTTTGTAAAAGAAGAGTTCTTTCTCTTTTAAATGGGGGATGTGAATATTTACAAAAGGGATTAAGAAAAGAAGAACCTTTATATTTGGATGGTTATAAGAAGAGTTATATGGAACAAGAGAGAGAAGAAGCAGTTGAAAGACTTGCGGGTGTTTTTTCTTTAATTGCAAAACAAAAGGAAGGTAAGTAAAAGATGGCGGCAGTTGCTTTAATGATGATTATAATCTAGATTCTATGTGCATATATACCGGCGACCGCATATACTATGATTAATGCAAATTTTGATTAGAAAACAATTAATTTAGCAGGTTCTATGGATGAAATTGGAACCGAATGTGCAATTATTTTAAGATAGATTCTTCAACAAAATAAACAAAACTGGGGGAATCTAGGTGCGCAAGGTGTATTAGTTAATATATTTATGTTAGCTTTGAGTGGTTAGACTGAAAAGTTAGGAGTTAATATAAAATGGAAAAGTAAAGAAGATATGAGTAAGAAAGAAGAAATAAATAATAATGTTGATTTATCTCTTGTTTCTTAGTTGAGAGAAAAGGCTATGAAAGATGGATTTTTTATAGATGAATCTGGAAATAAAATAGAAGTAAATTTTGGAGAAGAAAAGGAAGATTGAACTATGGGACGGGGGACTCCCCGTACCCCCATGAAGGGCTTGGTTCGCTTCGCTCACCAAACCCTTCACATGAACTCCTCTTTAATAGAAAGAAGGTTGATAAGAAAATGGTAAAGATAGGAGTAACTGGTCATAGACCAGAAAGATTATCAAAGATGACAAAAATAAATAAAGTTACAGATTGGTTAGATTTACAGTTTCATGAGCATGGTGGAGATGATTTTATATTAATTAATGGAATGGCTCAAGGTGTAGATCAGATTGCCGCACATGAAGCTCTTTTATTTGGGGGGAGGATTTGGAATTATTATCCATATAGGCGGAAGCTGCATGAATTTGATGATTATCTAAATACAAAAGCAGATAAGATCAGATATGAGTATGAAAAGTATGAGCCTCAATGTTACATAGATCGCGACCGCCGCATTGTTGATGATTGTGATATATTGTTTGCGGTTTGGGATGGAATAAAAAGTGGGGGTACTTGGCAAACTATTAAGTATGCTAGAGAGATTGGTAGACCTATTGTTTATTTTGGTGGGAACCCTGAGGAGAAAATATAAAAATTGGGGGTAGGGTTAAATTGATTCTAGCTCTTGTGCGGAAAACCAGCGGTTTCCGCTTTTTAATGGGGGGTAGGGTTAATGTGCTGTTGAACCGGACTCCCGCGCAGGGGAACCTTTTTGCATTTTTTGGCTGGAAATTTGAAAGCAATTTTTATTAAGTAGATAAACTTTTTACTTTTTTTTCACTGCTTATAAAAGTATACCTAGTGAAAAAAAAGTAAAAAGTTTATTTGAAAGAAAAAGTATAAAGTTGGGGCAAAGTTTTGACATTTATTTTTATAAAAATTTATATAATAATGAAAATAAATGTTGAAAGGAGTTTTGTTATATTATGGCAAAATAGTTAGAGTTAAAAATTTATACAAATAAAGAATTAGCAGAATGGTTTGGAATTACTCAATCAAGTTTTAGTAAATATAAAGAGAAAAAATTGGAAGAGTTAAAAGCATTTGCTGATTTTAAATAGGTTGGTAACAAACAGAAGAAAATACAAATAACTTATATTTATGAACCTGTTTATAATAAACAAGGAAGTGCTAATTTCAAAAGAATAAAAGATCAAGTTGATGAAGTTTGGGATGTAAGTGGTTTAGATACATGTAAAAGAGTATCGGAAAAGATTATGGAAAAAAATAATTATGCTTTAGCTATAAAAGATAGTACAGTTTATAATTATACATTAAAGAGTCGTAATATCTTATATGGTAAACCTTTTGATGGTATTGGTGGAACTCTTGGTAGTTGTAGATATTCTTGGGTTAAGGAAGATGAAAATGGAGATTTAAGAGAATTAACTTAGGAAGAGCAAGATATTAAAGATAAGTTAATTAAAAAATATTATGGAGATGCGACTGAAAAGCAAATATTAGTGCAAGGAATGATAGAAGCTGGAGAAATTACTAAAGAAGAAGCTTGGGATGTTTTGACTAAGATGACCAAGATGAATAAAGCTAGCTTTTATACATTTTTGAAAGAGTTGCAGAAGACTTTAGGATGTAAGATTATAAAAGGAACAATTGTAGATAGAATTTAGCAAAGGAGTGCATTTTAATGTTTAATTTTTATAGATTTGATTAGATGGATGATGGTAAAATTCCAATAACTTTAGCAGTTGATGATGGGAGTTTTATTATATTATGGAGATTAGAAAAGAATGGTGCAGATGAGGGGAAAATTAAGAAAGTTATTCGGCAACTGATACAAGTATTTGAAGAAAATGTGATTTTAAATGAAGATAAAACTATTTATAATCCAAAGAAAAATATTGTAGTTGATGCAAAACGAGAATGGACTTATGATGAAATGGTAAAGATGATGAAAGATGAGTGGGGAGATTTGTTAATTAAATAAATTAGATAAATTGGGATATGAAATTAGAAAAAATGTGAAAATTGTGAAAATTGGGGAGGTGCTGTGCGACCGAGCGCGTCCTGCATCACATCATCCCTCTCTTAGTTTGAACACGCAAACGCGTGTTTATTTTTTTTTCGGCGCCGTTCCAAAAAATCCTTTTTTTAAATTATATCATATTTTTTTAAAAATGTCAAATGCCCGCTGCCGATCCAAACCCTGCTGCCATATATCTGATCCCTCGTTGCGGCAGCGGGTTGCATATGCCCTCGGTCTGGACCCGAGGGCCCTATGGTGGCTAGGACCTGCTGTCCTAGCCACGATTCAACGCGTTAAACTTCTACACTTCAACGCGCTAAAGTCTGCGGGCGCGGCGGGACCACTTTAGCACAGTAACGCGTTACCGCGTTAAAGCGTGGTGGGTCCCCCTATTATTATACCACATCAGAGTGGTGCGGTCAATCGGCAAAATGCACAAAATTTCGGGAAATTTTGAAAAATTTTTGTGCAGAATTTTTTGAAAAAAAAATTGACATTGGGTGCGGATTGTGGTAAAATCGGAGCGGGTCTGCGACCGCGCTCCGTCGCAGATGCTCAACCCTTTATTATACCACAACGGCCGCCCGCTTGTCAATAGCAAAAATTGATTAAATACAACTTAGGTTTCCAACTGAAATATTCATTTAAATTATGTTCGTCATAGAACTGGGAGAATTTTTCAAGGCTTCCTAAAATTGAAGGATTCTTTGTGATTTCAAAGAAATCTTTATCTACTTCCTGTACGAAAGTATCTCCATCACTGTTAATACACTTTGAAACCCCGATGAACCAATCTTCACCCGTCCATGAATCAATTTGATTAGCAAAGTTATCATGGAAGTCATCAAAATCTTCTAAAACCTCATACATTTTATTCATGACTTCCTCAGATATAATTACACCATAGCAAAGTCTTAAACTGTAATCAACACTCATTTTTAATCCCCCTTACTCTATCTTTATTCTAATTTCTACATCATTCTTTTCAGCAAAATCGATAATCTCATCAAACTCTTCTTTTGTAGCTTTTGCATCATCAATCTCAATGGTTTTTATTACTCTAACAAATTCAATAATCATGTTTATTTTTTCTCCTTATTCAACATAATCATCATAAATTATAACATGGTATTTTGCAGAAATAGCTTTCGGAATATCTTCTTTCTTAAACCCATCCCAAAAATCAAAATCACCAGGATAAAGATTGTTTTTTTCTACAATTACACAATCATGTATTTCCATCAAATCATCAAGAGTATTAACTTCTCTAAAATCATACCAGTAATCATCACTTGCTTTTGTTACAAATACTAGCATTTATTCCACCTCTACCTCTTCAATGCCATTCAATTCACAGAAACCCCGAAAACAAGCTCTTACATCTTCACCCATTTCCTCAAGACTATCAACAATCACTTCGGTGCTTTCTCCATTGGCTTTTCTAATCTGAACAATAGTGAAAAGGGCCATGTCCATCATCAGTGTTGCAGTCTCAAAAGTAATAGTTTTCTTCATTTAATTCACTTCCTTTCTTTTGATGATATTATTATATCAAATAAGAGATTAATTGTCAAGTATTAATAAGAAAAATTTTCTATCCAACTGTAGTTTTCCGGTCTAAATTTTTTCCAGTAAACTCTTTTTACTTGACGAAAAGAACAATTTAAGGTACGAGCGACATTATCAAAAACATCATAATCCCAATAGTCATTAAAATAACCTCTCTTTTCAATGAAAAGATAAAGGAGAGCATAAATCTGTTTATCTATCTGCTCCTTTTTGTATCTTGTCATTTTATATTAATCCTCCTTTTTATTAATAATATCATCCCAATCTTCAGGGAGAGCGCCAACTTCAAAATGGTCTGCACAAATATCAAAAAAAGGACATTCTCTTTGACAGTCACAAAAATTGGCTTCTCTACAGGCTTCTGACATCATGGTTATTGCTTTTTTCATTTTTTCTTTCCAATCCATTTTATTACCTCCTCTTGATGATATTATTATATCAAATTATGGGAAAATAACAATAGTCAGATTAAACAAAAAATGGATTTAAATTTTGTGCAACATATATATTGACATGCGAAGTGGCGCGCGGAGGGCGGCCACGCGCCACCCAATTCTTACTCCCATGTTCTTACTCCAAGAAGAATCAAAAGGTTGCAGATACAATTCCAAGCAAAAACTCCCATGTCCTCAGGGATTGCTTCCCATACTTCGGGATAGAGGTCGCGGACGCCGCTAAGAAGCATACCACCCCAATTCCCACCGCATGCGGTACAGAATTTCAACCATGCCTTTGTATCACCATCAAACTTTTTTGCTTTGAAAGCGAGAGCAATAACTTCCTTACCCTGGTCACCCCAATTTTCAACAAGTTCATTCTGAGCATTTACAATAGCATCAAATAATTCAATATTAGTCATTTAAATCACCTCTTAAAGTACATCCATCCAATCTTCGACAAGCTGAAGAACTGCTTCAGATAAAACTTCTTCATTGCCTTCTTTTAAAATATCATAGACACATTTCCATTCTTCTTCAAATTTCTCTTTAATATCTGGATAGCAGAAACAGGCTCGATAAATATAAAATAAAATTTCTTTTTTATTATCCATTTAAATCACCTCTACTTTCGGTCCTTTGCCTTTTTCTTTTGCAATATCTTCAAACTTCTGCCAAGCATAATCCCAATATTCTTTAATCTCTTCATAAGTAGCAATTTCGATTCGCTGAGCAAACATAATTACTCCAAAAGCAATTGCTCTGCAATTCATTACTTCTTGTCTAGTATTTGCCCACATTTCTGCATCTTCAAGACGGTCATCGACAAATTTTTTTACATCTTCAAAATCAAAATCTCTCATTTTCTTCCCTCCTGTTGATAAATTAATTATATCAAACAGTTTTGTGTTTGTAAAGTATAAAAAACGGGCAAAAATAAATAAAATTTTATATAAAATTGCTGTTGACAAAAAATATTGACTCATGTTATAATTAAAATTTCGGCGCGGTTCGCCAGGAGCGCGCCGACCAAAAAGAGGTGGGTATGAATACCCACCTCTGCGACATTTGGGGAGAGGTCAAGCGAGGACGAACCTCGTGACCTTACCCTCCTTGACCTTGGTAACTACCTCAGCCTTGACCATCTGACTAAGGATGGCGGAAGCCCTCTGACAGGATACACCGAGAGCAGAACCGATTTCAGTTGCGGTCATACCATCGACCTCCTCGGTAAGGAAGTCAACAATCTTAATCTTGAACTGCTCGTTCTCATTCTGTGTCTTGGTGGGCTTCTTCAGCGCACCGCTCGAATTGCGCTTTGCAAGCTGAGCCTTGAGAGCGTTCAGACGCTCGATAGCCTCGTCATTGAGCTTGCCCTCGATTGCAAGATTAATAGCCTCTGCGTAAGTCATAGCCTTTGCCATAATTCAACACCTCTTTCTTTAAAATGTTTTTTGTTTTCTTTTGTTATATTTATTATACTATATTTAATTTTTATTGTCAAGTATTTTTTTTATTTTTTCTAAGTTACTTTTTTGTGGGTATTTATGTTCTAGCACGCCCACAGGAAAACGGTGTATCCTTAAAACCTATCGTGCTTTACTACTCATGCCCATACACTTAATGTCCTTTCTTTTCCTTAACTTCTATAATTATTATATCAAAGGATTTTTATTTTGTCAATACTTTTTTCTTTTTTTTGATTTTGATTTAAAAGGAGTTGCTGTATACCAATCAAAATCTACTTCTCCAAAATCAAATTGTACCCATCTTTCCCCCTCTCGGCAATGCTTTTCAGCTTCTTTAAAAGTACGATATATTGCTCTTACATAACCATCATTTCCAAAACCGTCTACCCAAGCAATAATAGCAAACATTTTATTATCTCCTTTCCCTTACCTTGTAAATACATTATAGCAAATATTTTTTTATTTGTAAAGTACAAAAAACGGGAAAAAATTAAATGAAATTTGTACAAAATTACCATTGACAAAAAGTGCTTGGGTGTGATATAATTAAATTTTCGGCGCGAGGCAAGGCTCGCGCCCCGAGCATTTCTACTCAGGGCGTTTGCTTTGACAAGGGTCAGGCGAGATAGAATCTCACCTGCTTGCCTACCTTGTCCTTGCGGACACGCTCGTCTGCAACGAGCTTTTTCAGAAGTGCGCTTGCACGCTGACAAGTCACATCCACCGCATCACCGACCTCGGTAGCAGTCATGCCATCAGCGGCATCCCCAAGTGCCTCGACAATGCGCTCCATCAGTTCCAGACCCTCTTTCTGAGTCTTGGTAAGACCATGCTTACCGCTACCACGCTTGGCAAGCTGAACCTTGAGAGCCTCAAGTTTCTCCTTAACCTCATCATCAACATCACCTGCGATGGCACGGTCAATAGCAACTGCATAAGTAAGTTTCTCCATAGTGTAACACCTCTTTCGTTTAAATAATTTATTTTTTGTTTTCCTTTATCTTTATTTATTATACTATAAGATTTTTTAATTGTCAAGGGGGTTTTTTTGCATTTTTTATTTTCAATGGTGGTCAGTTTACTGCAGTTTATCAAGAAACCTTGACCCTTTGGGTTGACCCAACCATCTCCCCTTGACAATTATTATTATACCAAACAACAGTTACAATGTCAAGCCTTTTTTCAAGATTTACATGCGCATGGTTATCTAAATTGGGGATGTGCTAACCGCCTTGACTTTCGGCTTCTCTTTCCCTTACCTTGTAAATATATTATATAAAATTTTTTATGATTTTGCAAGAGGTAATAATAACTAAAATTATGGGATTGTAGGGATGAAAATTTGTGTAGTTTTTTACTTGACAAAAACTGCGGCGGGTGGTATAATAGTGAATTTCGCCGCGAGACAAGGCTCGCGGCGCAGTCAAGATAACAACGCCGCAGTTTCTTTAAATTGTTTTGCATAATACTGGAAATAAGTTTTTTTTGTATCTTCTTTTGCTTTTATTGCAGAAAGAATCGCTAAACTATAACACCGAAGAGCTTCTTCTTTAAAGAAAGCAAAACCTTTATTACAAATATTTAAATAAGTATCTTTATCCACTTCATACCATTCGCTAGCTTCAGAGAGAGAACCTACCGCTTTTAAATTTAAAATTTCATGGCACTGAGATTCTAAATAATACCGCTGAGTTTCATCTTCACAAAAGAAATAACTATTTTTCCAGAGCATGGGGTTATGAGTTCTGTAAGAAGCCATTCTCCTTTTAAAAGTTTTTGCAACTCCTACTTTAATCCAGTAATATTTTTCATCTGTGAGAGGATTGAAATTACAAGAGCCAACCAGGTAGAGCCCGCCTTTCTGACCATCAAAACAATCAAGTTCGCTTCCAGTGAAATAATTATAATTCATTTTATTCTCCTTTTATCCAATCTATAAATTTAGCCTTTTCATAATTTTCTTCAGTAGATTCGTTTACATGAAGATGAAAATGACAAACATCTCTTCCACACTGTCTTTCTAATTCTTTTTTGGCTTCCTTTACACCACCTTCTAAGACAAGATAGATAAAAACAAAAGGAGTAAGAAGAGGACGCACGATATAATAAACTGGTTTTTTAAGATAAATAGTGAGATGATAACCATATCCATTATCAGTTTCTTCAAGAGTTCCTTCGAACATCCACTCAAATCTTCTTTTCTTAAATCCCATAATATAACCGACTTCACCACTTGTAAGTTTTTTCATTTTATTATCTCCTTTCCTCTTGACAATTATAATTATACTTAATTATAGGAATAATACAATAGTCAAAATAAACAAAAATCGCGCCAAAAATTTATGCAACATTCCAGTATTGACAAAAAGTGGCGCGGGGCGGTGTCCGCGCCACAAACAAAAAGCACCCCCGAAGGGGTGCCCACACAAGAAAGGAGGAAACAAAATATTGATATTGAGTGGGTAGGTAGGGAATTGAACCCCACCAAGCACCATGCTACCCTGTGGCTTAGTCGACCGCATAGAAGCGGACGACCTTGCCTACCTTGTCCTTGCGGACAGTGCCACCCTCGACCATCTGGCGAAGGATAGCAGAAGCCTTCTGACAAGTAACTGCGATGGAGTTACCTACCTCGGTGGCAGTCATGCCATCGACCTCGGCTCTGAGATTCTCAAGAATCACGTTCTTGAGTTCCTCATTCTCCTTCTGAGTCTTAGTCAGACCCTTGTGACCCGAACCACGCTTTGCAAGCTGAGCCTGAAGGTCATGGAGTCTTTCGACTACCTCATCAGTAAGGTTGCCAGCGATTGCATTGTCAATAGCTACTGCATAAGTCATCTTGTTTGCCATAGTAAACACCTCTTTCTTTTGTTGTTTTCTTTATTTGTTATATTTATTATATCTTATTTTTTTTGTTTTGTCAATATGAAATTTTATTTTTTTTATGATTATTTCGCGGATTTGGCGCCTTATACCGCATGGATGCTAGTATTTATGTCATAGCGCCCTTGCCACCAACGGCGCTTATTTTTGATGCCAGTGCATTTTCATTGGCTCCTTTCCCGACCTTTTTAATCCGCTACGGGGGGATTGTCGTTAAAATTTTAAATTTAAGTTATTTAGTTTTCTTTCGGGGATGCTCTAATCATAATTAAAAACTAACCTCACCGGAACTTTTTTAAATTAGATTTATGAGTTGCGGTCTATCCGTATCATACGGGTGGGTCTCTCATGTTGTTCACATCCTTTCTTTATCTTATGTATTTATTATAACACAAGATTTTTTGTTTGTCAACAGTTTTTTTAAGATTTTTGAAGTTTTCCGAAGGCTTTCGACCGTACCTTTAGGCATCAGCCCCTAACCCTGTACTTCTTTCTTTATCTTGTATTTATTATAACAGGAATTTTTTTATTTGTCAATACTTTAATGTATAATAAATCATTCCTGTTATTGTTCTGTATTTGTAAATTATACCATTTAATTCCATGCTTTTAAGAATGGCGGTGGCTCTTTGTTGAGTTACACTTAAATACTCTTGAGCATCAGAAATGGTTATGGCAGAATCCCGATTTTTTAAAATAGAAAGAATTTTTTCCTTATAAATATCATTTTCTTTTTTGCGTTTATTAGTAGTAGCGATAACAGGTTCATTGTGTTTTTTTATTAAAAAATCTGTTATATCTCTTTTAATAAGAAAAGGAACAAAATCATTTCCAGTGCTTTCAATAGATGACCAAGAATAGGATTTTATTCTTTTCCAAAGATTTTCCCTATACAAATAGAATAAACCTATTTCACTAAGATTCTCAATATTCACTCCTACACGGAAAGAAAAATTCATAATATTATATTGTTCGCATATTGCCCATTTGCAATAAAGATTTTTCTCTGAATATCCTTCAAATGTTTCCATAATTTTTCTCCTTCCCTTACCTTGTAAATATATTATAGCAAAACTTTTTTTATTTGTAAAGTACAAATTTTGGGAAGATCTTTGTGCAAAATGCCGATGAATTTTCACTTGACAAAATGGCTGGCGTATGTTATAATTGAATTTTCGCCGCGGACCAGCTGCAAGCGCCTGTCCGCGGCCCGCCATTATACCACGCCCGCCAGATTTTGTCAAGAGTTTTTTGAAAAAAATTTTGCACAAAAAAATGGGCATCCGCTTGTGCGGATTGCCCATTACAAAATTGTTACTTTTTAGGGGGGCGGTGTTTCACTAACTTTACAGTATAAGAATTTTCATTACAAATGAATGAAAATTCTGCTTCATTCTTTACAGAAATGTTACTAACTTCACCATTCAAGGATGTTACAAGAATGTTAATGAGATGTTTCTTTTCTTCATCAACCTTGCGCTCTACCTTGCGTTCTTTCCTAGGCTTGTCGGCTTTTTCATACCGCTTAACAGATTTTGCTTTAGCGGTCAGCTCCTCGACTTCCTCATTTTCAGTATAGTCGTTATCATCGAGCCACATTTCAATTGCTTCTTCTTTGGAAATATCAAGGATTTTCATGTTCTTTTCAATTTCCGCATCGGGAATATTGATTTCCTTACCATTAAAATTGTACTTCATGCTTATCACCTCTTTACTTTTGTTGATAAGTTAATTATAAGGGATAAAAAGGGAAATGTCAAGCGACTTTTGTGAAAAGTCGCTTTTCCATTTTCTTATGCTGACGGAAACAATGCACCATAATTTTAGTTTCGATGAGTACATCTTCAAGTCCCGTATGGCTTTCCTCAAATGTTACATCACCTGTAATATATCTGTAAAGAATTTCGGCAGTCAGTCGAGGCTGGGGAACACGATGCTTTGTTACAAAATTGTTAATTTCACAGTATTTTCTGTAACTTTTCTGTTTGCCTATTGTTTGTCGTGCCATTTTCAGAGTGTCCCACATTTCGATAGAATAGGGAAAGAAAAATCTCTTTTTAGATTTTGTTAAAAATCTAATTGTGTTATTCAGTGCATTTACATCAAATCTAGCATTGTGGGCAAACGCATTTTTAACATTGTAGTTTTTTACATCTTCCCAAAACTGATTATACATTGTGGAAAATTTTACAAGTTTTCGCTGACCGCTTTGCACCTGTTCCCAATACATAGGGATTTTATCCGCATAATAGGCTGACGCCATGACATCTTTCATTGCCACGAAAACTTCATAAATCAGAAAAGAACGTGTTTCATAAATTCTGCCCTGCTTGTCAGTAATTACCCAACCAATATCATAGACAATTGACTGACTAAGGTCAAGTTTATCATCTGTAATAATACCATTACAAGTTTCAGTGTCAAGCCCCATAAGGTAATTAATTCTTCTGTCCAATGTTGTTTCTCCTTTTTTGCTTGTTTCATCTTACAAGTATAATTATAATAGGGACGAGGGAATTTGTCAACCTTTTTTACAAAAGAGTTGCCAAATATTCCATCATTTCGGTGGCGTCAATAGCTTCACCTAAATGCCATCCCCTACGCACTCTAGTATTATCATCAAAAAGAACCTGACGACCGCCATACTTTCTAGTGCAGTCCGCTTTTGTTGTGCCATACTTGACAAGATGGATTTCATCATAGGGAAAATCGAAAGTTTCAAGCCATTCTCTTTTTGCTTTGCGGACGGCTGTATCATAGGCTTTTGTGGAGTCTTTTGCAAGCCACGAGGTAATGACGATATACCATCCGAACTCTTTAAGCTGATTTAAAATGTTGTTCAACTGTTCCATATCTACGAGCGGGCGGGCTTCCGCATAAGGACGCACTTTTCTAGCATGAATGTCATCAAGCCATCCGTCAACCCCATAAAAATCTGCTAAAGTACCATCCATGTCGAATACTAAAAATTTGTTCATCCTTTTGTTCTCCTTTCCTTACCTTGTATATACAGTATAAGCTATGGGGAGTAAAAATGCAATATCGGAATATTGCACAAATTTCGGGATCAGCACAGAAAAAAATTTGTGCAAATTTCCTATTGACAAAAGTGGCTCGGGTATGGTATAATGGATTTTTCGCCGCGGCCCGAGGACCGCGGCGCGGTCAAAAATAAAGAGGATTTAATCCTCTTTATATACAATATTAATTTCAGTTAAACCCCAATTAAAACTATTTTCATTACAAGCGATAGCAAAGCAAGCATCTGCAAATAAATCAGTATCCCAGTCCATGCTATCGATTTTATTATAAAAATTTTTAAGAGCTTCTGCAACTTCTTTGCTTACTGTAATAGTGGTTTTTAATTCCATTTTTATCACCTCATTTAATTTATTTTATTTAGTCGGCAGAGTAGGGCTCGAACCTACAAACCCGAGGGTGACGGTTTTACAGACCGCTTGCTTAACCAATTTGCATATCTACCGAAATTGTGTCCATCCTACCAGCCTAGGGGTTCCAGACACTCCCCGTATGTTGCCACCACATTTATATACCGCAAAGTAGGACTTCGGCTTGCGGTGGTGGGACTTTATCAACAGGACTTACTGCGACAACTTGGCGTCTTGGGTCTTTCCCTTGCCTGTATCCCTCACCTTGTATATTTATTATATCAAAGGGGTTGGAGTTTGTCAACCCCTTTTTTATTTTTTTCGCATTATATTAATCAGAAACACTATCATCATTATTACTTTTACGGCTGTCCAACTGAAACCAACTGTCCATGCTCCTACGGAAGTCACTCCAAAGAAGGAAAGGATTCCAATAATTAACCATAAAATACCGGCAGAACATAAAGCGCCGATTCCTATTCCAATGGGGAAACCAATAAAACTAGCAAGAAATCCAATAGCGATACCATCATCAAAAAGATTTTTGGTTCTTAAAATTGATAGAATATAAACAACAACAATGAAAAAGGGAAAAATAGTGTTAATTACGTTCATTTTTATACTCCTTTCTTATTTTATACTCTTGCCTTGATTTCGGCAATTTTTGCCAAAGTCTTGGGACTTGCCTTAGCAAGACGCTCCGCCTGCTTCATAGGCTTCTCCGCAAGATACTTCTGTCTTGCCATCTCTTCATCGGGCGGAGTGATGTTAACAAAAGCAAAGATTGCATCGCCATACTGATTAACAGGTGTCCAACATACTTTTCTCATAATCTTATCTCCTTTTTTGTGATTTGCTTTCCTCTTGATGATTTTATTATAGCACTTTGCAATAGAAATACAATACCGGAATATTGCACAAATTATGGGATCTACAGTTAAATATTTTTATTCAAATTTCCTATTGACAAAATGGGGCTACGCATGGTATAATAAAATTTCGCCGGCGCTCGGTAGTGGGCGACCGAGCGCCGGCCGCCAATTTTCAACAATCATAACTGTAGTCGCCCATGTAGGGATCAAACCCACATTCAAGGTCTGCAGGCTCATCCCAATCCTCACAATTATGTTCATAGTTGGGCATGAGTTCACAGATAGGGCAGAGGTAATTAACAAAATCCTCTTCATCATAGTCGCACTCGTAAATAGGTTCACCGCACTCGGGGCAAATATAGAAGCGGTCTTCCCAGTTAACATGACTACCGCAATTTTTTGCGACAATTCTTGCATTAATTTCCCATTGAGTCATAGTTCTTCTCCTTTTAAATACTTGAAAAAAGGTGAGGGAATAACAACATTCCCATTCCAAAAACCCCTAGCACCATAAGAATATAAATGATACTGTCGTCATCTCCTCGAAGCATTTTAATCATTGTGCAGAAGCAAATAATTCCGGCAAAAATTATATAAAGCCAATCCATTTTTATACCCCCCTTACTGAAGTTTATAGATAATATTAGTGCGGAAGCCGAGCCAATACTCAAATCCATTTACAAATCCGAGGAAAGTAGAGGCAGGCAACTCAGACCTGAAAGAGATGGTCTTATATACGACAGTTTTAGGGTCAAGTCCTCTACGGTTTAAAATCATTTCAAATTTAGTGATAGTCATAACTTTTCTCCTCTCGATTTGGTAGGTCAAGTCCTATAGAGTACCACTGGTTCATGTAGGTGGCAGATACCAAACTCTATAGGTGGGATACCACTATGTTCTTGTAGGTGGCGGATACCTCATCCCCTTGACAAGTATAGAATACCATACCCCAACCTAGATTGCAAGTAGTAATAATGCACAAATTTCGGGATTCTCTAGGTTAAATGTTTGTGCAGATTGCGAATTGACAAAATGTGGCGACATGTGGTATAATGAAATTTCGTCGCGGGGCGCGCAGGGACCGCCGCCCGCGCGACGTCCAAAAATTGGGGGATTATTCATCCTCCCAATTGTGAACAGCCACAATCTCGCCATAATTATCTGCCAGCTGGTAATAACTCCACTCTCCGAGAACATCATCTCTGATATACTTGTCAAAGATTGTGATCTCTTTAAAATCTACGATACGGATACTTCCAAATTCCCAAGTGTTAAGTCTCATTTTTTATCTCCTATACCAAGGTGCGAATTTCTTTTCTCCATCCCATGCTTCAATTTCACAGACATCCCATTTGATTTCTTCATATCTTTCAAGAAGTTCTTTTACTGTATCAAACTCTTCACACTGAGTATCATCATCATATCGATCAAAATCATAAGTGAGAGCATATCTTTTTTCTTCTGTCATTTTTTCCACTTCCTTTCTTTTTCTTTATATATATATTATATCATAAAAAAAATTTTTTGTCAATAGGAAATTTTTGCCCTTAGAAGCAATTTCTAAGGGCTTTCTTTTCGTCTGCCCTATTGTATTTCTTTTTATCCTTATGGATTCTTGTCCCAGTGTTGAAAGTAACAAGAACTCTGTTCTGCTTATTGTATTCTCTTTTGGCTTTCTTGTTAGGATTTTTTTCTGCTAACATTTTGATCAATTCCTTTCTTTTGATGATTTTATTATATCAAAGAGGTTGAGGTTTGTCAACCTTTTTTTAAATTGTTATTGTTTTATTATCATTATTAACATCAAAACAATCAACATCATCTGTCTGTAAAGTATATGTATCATAAACATTTTTCCCTAAAAGAATATCATAATCGGTTACTCCATTTGCTACCGCCCAATCGTAAAGATCTTTAATAGTCATTTTTTATTTCTCCTTTGTTTTTTCTTTATTATATCAAAGGGATTGAGGTTTGTCAACCCCTTTTATAAAATAATTTCATTATATTCTGTATTAATTTCAATGTCAATAGTGTCAGGGTGCCAATCTCCGCCCGCATCTCCTGTTAAACAAATCTCAAAATCTTCAACTCCATTTTCTACTGCCCAATTATACAAATCTCTAATAGTCATTTTTTTATCTCCTTTTTTTCTTTATTATATAATAGGGGTTGAGGTTTGTCAACCCCTTTTATTTACATTTCATAATATTTATTTCTAGTGTGCACCCTTGCAAGTTCTACAACCTTTGTCGGTTTCGGCTCATCTTCCCTATAGTATCTAAGAATCTGTGCAGGTCTTGCGATGAGTTTTGTTACGAGGATTCCAGTTCTCTGATTATATACGAGGATGAGAGCGGTATCGGTGATTTTATGAACCTCAGGTCCATTTCTATGACCACGGTCTACGACCACTTCCTTTATAACAGTTCCAGTTCCGATCTGGGCGATGATGGCTTCACGTCTTTGGCGGTCTTTGGTGTAGTGCTTACTGTTCATCTTGGTATCTCCTTTCCTTTTGTTGATTATAGTATAGCACACCCACCGCCAATTACAATAGACAAAATGCACAAAAATTTTGGGATCTTTTTGTGCATTTTTTTATGCAGATTTTGCTTGACAAAAATGCCGACCTGTGATATAATGTTGATTCTCGGTGCGCGGCGGAATGGAGTGGCCGCCCGCGCACCGCACAAAAAAGAGGACTTTTCAGTCCTCTTCCCAATCCCATTCAGTGGGGTCAAGTGCGGCAGTCATTGCCATCACCTTTACTGTATAAGGCTTGTCCGCGTTTTCTTCAAGCCATCCGGCGAACCAAATTGTGTCCCTATGTTCAAATCCCTTAACCTTAATCACTTCCGTAAGCATCATTTCATCAGTCATCATGTTTTGATCTCCTTTCCTTTTGTTAAGTTTATTATATCAAAAGGCGTTTTATTTGTCAACACTTTTTTTGTAAAGAGGCTGATTATTTCATCAGCCTCTCAAGAGCCTCATCCACCTCGATGTCGTAGGACTCCATGTCATTCCAGTCCATCTCGCCATCGCAGAAGCTCTTGACCGCTTTTCTGCGGTTCTCCCATGCCTCGAGGTAGTTCTCATAGAGGCGGGCGGTGCGGTTTGTCAGTGTTACAGTAACTCCCTCGGTCAGAACGAATGTTTTCATTTTGGATCTTCCTTTCTTCTTTTGATGATTTAATTATATAACAGGGCTTGGCTTTTGTCAAGCCCTGTTTTAAATTTTTTTAGCAATAAGCGAGATTTTTTCTTGTCCATCCGAAGATAGAAATCTGATTGTGTTCTCTGCCGATTCTCAGAGCTTCCTTTTTTGTGTCTACTCTGAAGCTTTTGTCGATGTAGTAAATTCCATCGGCGAACCAAACTCCGCAATTTCCGCCGTATGCCTTGACCGCGTTGATTGCTTCCCTTGCGGTCTTGACTTCGACTCCGTATATAGCTACTTGCCATCCTGTTTTGTACTCAATGACTTTTCCGCCTTTAAGAGTGATTCCATCGTTATTTACTAATTTTCTGATTGTTCTGATATTGATCATTTTTATTACTTCCTTTCCTTTTGATGATTTAAGTATATCACAAGGCTTGACCTTTGTCAAGCCTTGTTTTTATTTTTTTTAAAAATCAAACTCAACATTGAGAAAATCATCTTCAAGTTCTCTGATTTCTCTTTCAAGTGCTTCTCTTCTCGATCTGCCACCTTCGCGGATAAAAGTGATTTCATCCATCTTGTTCAGCTCTTCAAGTTCCTTGTAAAGATTTGTAAGATTTTTCATTTTTAAGCTCCTTTCTTTTGTGTGTTTGTTTTGTTCTTTTCTATAATTTAATTATAGCACTTTAACAATAAAATGCAAGTCTTTTTGAAAATATTTTTGCACAAAAAAGGATTTATTTTATTCTTAATATTTGTGTATTTTTACTATTGACAAGTTGGTTGCGTGCGTGGTATAATATTTCGGGCTGCGGCGGCGCCCTCCGCAGCCGATGCTAGAATAAAAGAAGAAGCGGACCGCCGCCCGCTTCCTTAATATCATCTATTACTATATCTGTATTCTATTGTGTAATCATCTTCAATGTTATCTGTAAACATATCAAAGTTAATAACTGTTATTCCATCTCCAACCATCCAATCATCTGTACCTTCTATTGCCCATTCATAGCCAACTCCATCAACCCAAATCACTTCATCATTTTCTGTATTTACTTCTGTTACAATTCCATCTCTTGAATAGATGTGATTCATCATTGTGTGTACACCAAACCCGATCCCACTTACGAATACTACTAAGATAACTAATACTGTAATCATTGCTTTTTTCATTTTCTTTCCTTCTTTCTTTTATGTGTTGTTATGTATTCCTTACATTTATTATAATATACTATAACTCATTTAATTGCAAGTCTTTTTTTCAATTTATTATTTTCAGACAATTTAAACCAATTGATCAAATAGTCTGAAAATTAAAAAAGTTAGATTTTTTGCAAAAAACACTTGCAATTAAAACTCAAAGTGCTATAATAAACTTAACAAAAGAAAACAACCACTTGAAAGGAAAGGTGAACAAAATGATGAACGAAATCAAAAGACTTGAAAATGAAATCAAAGAACTTGAAAAAGCTAATTATCTTAACAGAAATCTTGAAAAGATCGAACTTCTTAAAAAAGAAATTAAAGAACTTGAAAACGAAATGATGAAAGATTTAGAGTGGTAAAAAACCACTCTTTTCTTTTAAGATAGATTGTTTGTTAATTAACTAACAATCTTAAGTCTGTGTGTTAATAACACTTTAATATATTAATACTTTAACACTTTAGTATACTAATACATTAATACATTAATACATTGATACTTTAATACATTAATACTTTAATGTGTTAATACATTAATACTTTAATACATTAATGTATTAACACTTTAATGTGTTGATGTGTTTATCACTTTATCACTTTGATCCTTTATCACTTCACTGTATTAAAGTGTGTTAAATCCTTAACGGGCTTGTTGTTAATTTAACAACAAAGTCTTCCCTTTGACACTTCACCGCATTAAAGCTTTAAACTTTAACACTTCACCGCATTAAAGCTTTTTCCCCTTCACCGTACTAAAGTGTGTTAATTCTTTAACAATCAATAGTCTGTGACACATTAACACTTTACCTCATTAAAGTGTGTTAAAAACTTAACACTTAATAGACTGTTACATAGAAAACGTGTGTTAAATTTTTAACACACGCTGGCAGCAGGCTTGTGAAATTTTTAACACTTAATTAACCGTTTGTATGAAAACTAGGATTAAGTGTTAAAAATTTCACAATGTCAATCCCTGTTAAAAATTTCACAACCACCTAAAAAACACACAAAACGGCATCAGCCCGTCGCGCTGATGCCGAACAAAATCACAGGGTATTTAATTTTATTAGAGCTATTTGATGGGAGCTATCTACGCAGCGTTTACTTAAAATATTTTGCCTCTCTACGCAACGTACCAAAAAACTTTTAGGGGGGATAGTATTTCGGGATTTTTTGTGAAAAAATTCACAAATGAGTTGCGCCTCGGCAACTCCTCGACCCCAAATTTTTAAAAAATAAAAAATCGACCCCAAATTTTTTAAAATCAAAAATCGACCCCAAATTTTTAAAAAACTAAAAACGACAATCCTTCGACCCCAAATTTTTAAAAAATAAAAATAATCAAAATGAAGAAATACTTAAACCAAAATAAGAAAGTGCTTCTTTTTTATTCATAAAAAAGTGAATACCTGGAGCACATTCATTCCAGGGATCTTCATCAAACTCCTGAACAAATACCTCTTCACCAACACGATATTTAAATGTAAAATCATGTATACTACGAGCCGTGTGAATAATCATTTCCTTATGTCCCTTTTCCACAGGCTCTATAGCAATAACTTCCGCCTTATTACACCTACATTTTCTACCACCCGCCGCAGATCTTTTTGCATCACTAGGTATACGGAGAGTCACTAATACATAATATGTTTCTGGTTGGCTCCGCTTTC
>Ga0247611_10003346_pt1 | contig 23892 bp, 15 predicted proteins | sample 177DNAGHGhighgp2_FD_192422 | JGI IMG/M metagenome (GOLD analysis project Ga0247611, IMG submission 192422) | Sheep rumen microbial communities from Palmerston North, Manawatu-Wanganui, New Zealand - 1770 DNA GHGhigh gp2 | ecosystem: Host-associated > Mammals > Digestive system > Stomach > Rumen... | reverse complement strand
TTATTTAGCTTGAATATAAACTTATGAATTGAACCGCCCATTGCCGAACGGCACGATGTGGTGGTGTGAGAGGGGATGAAGAATAAATATGAAAAAGTATTTATTTTTCTACTCTACTCGATTCTTTAATAATTATAATTATGATATAATTATTATGTGTTTCGGAGGATTGGTTTATGGATATTATAAATAGATTAAATGAATTAAAGGAAATATTAAATAAAGCAAGTGAAGCATATTATGTTAATGATAATCCAATTATGGAGGATTATGAATATGATAAGCTTATGAATGAATTAATCAAAATTGAAGAAGCTAATCCAGAGCTAAAAACTCCTGATTCTCCTACAAATAGAATAGGTGGAGAGGTTTTATCAAAATTTGATAAGGTTACACATAGAGTTAAAATGGCATCTCTTGCTGATGCTTTTAGCTATGATGAGCTTAAAGAATTTGATAAGAGAGTTAAAAGTGTAGCTCCTAATGCTACATATTTATGTGAATTAAAAATAGATGGCTTATCTGTATCATTAAAATACGAAAATGGTATTTTAATTCAAGGTGCTACTCGTGGTAATGGTACAGTAGGAGAAAATATAACTAATAATGTTAAAACAATTAAAAGTGTTCCATTAAGATTAAAAAATAATGAAACATTAGAGGTAAGAGGAGAAATCTTTATGCCTAAAAAAAGCTTCCATGCTCTAAATTTAGAGCGTGAAGCTAATGAAGAGGAGCTTTTCGCAAATTGTAGAAATGCTGCGGCAGGATCTGTTAGACAGCTTGATTCTAAAATTGCTGCTAAAAGAAATCTAGATGTATTTTTATATTATAATTTGGATGATAATGTAAAAACTCAGGAGGAAGCATTATTATCAATGAAAAATAAAGGCTTTAAGGTTAATCCTTTATTTAAGCATTGTAATAATATAGATGAGGTAATATCATATATTGAAAAAATGGGTGAGGAAAGACCTAACCTAGAATATGATATAGATGGTATAGTAATAAAGGTTAATGAAATAGAATTACATGATATTATTGGAGAAACAGTCAAATATCCTAAATGGGCAATAGCTTATAAATTCCCACCTGAGGAGGTTTCAACTGTATTATTAGATATAACATATCAGGTAGGAAGAACTGGTGTTATTACCCCTGTTGCGAACTTTAAACCTGTAGAGGTTCAAGGATCTATTATTAGTAAGGCAACATTACATAATGAGGATTATATTCATCAAAAGGATATTCATATAGGTGATACTGTAATTATTCATAAGGCAGGAGATGTAATACCTGAGGTTGTAGGACCTATTCTAGATAAAAGACCAGAAAATTATGTACCATTTAAAATGATTACAGAATGTCCATGCTGCGGATCTAAAATTGTAAGAAAGGATTCTGAGGCTGATTATTATTGCTTAAATCCAATGTGTTCTGAAAAGATTGTTAATGGCTTAATTCATTTTGCATCTAAGCCAGCATATAATATTGATTCATTAGGAGATAAGCTAGTATTACAGTTATATGAGGCAGGATATTTAAAATCTATTCCTGATATTTTTAATTTAAATTTATATTATAATGAATTAATACAATTACCAGGCTTAGGACAAAAATCAATTGATAATTTATTAATAGCTATTGAAAATAGTAAAAAGAATAATTTAGATCAATTATTATTTGGTTTAGGTATTAGACATTGTGGTGCTAAGGTTTCTAAGCTTATTTGTAGGAAATTTAGAAATATAGATAATATTATAAATGCTTCATTTGAAGATATTTCAATGATACCTGATATCGGTGAGGTAATAGCTAGAGAAATTGTTGATTATTTTAATAATCCAGATAATATTAAGCTAATTAATGATTTAAAAATATTAGGCTTAAATATGGAATATGAAATGGGAGAAATAAAAGAAAATTTCTTTACTAATAAAAAATGTGTATTAACAGGTACATTATCATCTATGGGAAGAACTGATGCTAAAAAGCTAATTGAAGGCTTTGGAGGCTCATTATCTGAATCTGTAAGTAAAAAGACTGATATATTAATATTAGGAGAGAATCCAGGATCTAAATATGATAAGGCTAAGGCATTAGGTATTTATATAATGGAGGAGCCAGAATTCTTGGCTAAAATAAAAGAATAATGAAAAGAAAGAATTACATGTTAAAATTTGCATTAACTATTATGGTTTTTATTATTCCAATATTAATTATTGTAAATTTAATCGCAATTATTATAAATGTAGCTAATGCTAAGGATTTAAAGGATACAATTTTAACAAGCTTATGTATTTTTGGATTTAGTATAGGTTTATCATTTGTTATAACTTTAATTGTAGGCTATGTAACATATATAATTGATAAATCTGATATATTAAAAAATAATGAAAATACAATCACAACTGGAAGATTAATAATTAAAAAAGATTATATTATAAGAATAAAAGCTAAAAGATTTTTATTTCTATATAGCTTTGTTATTTATACAAAGCCATGGAAAAGATTATCTATGCTAACATATTATTTTTATAATAAAGACGAATTAATTAATTTCATTAAAGAAAATAATTATTTCATTCAATATATAAGAAAAGAAGATTTAATTGAATTAGGGATAGATGAAACTTCTTGTTAAAAGGAGAAAAAACATGGATAAAATGATAATTAAGGGAGCTAGAGAAAATAATTTAAAAAATGTTTCTCTAGAGCTTCCCAAAAATAAATTAATAGTTATGACAGGCTTATCTGGCTCAGGTAAGTCTTCTTTAGCCTTTGATACAATATATCAGGAGGGAGAAAGAAGATTTGTTGAATCTTTATCTTCATTTGCTAGACAATTTATTGGTTCAAATGAAAAGCCAGATGTAGATTCAATTGAGGGTTTATCACCATCTATTTCGATTGATCAAAAATCAGCATCTCATAACCCAAGATCTACAGTAGGTACTGTAACGGAAATATATGATTATTTAAGAGTTTTATTCGCAAGAATAGGAACTCCTTATTGCCCTAATCATAATATACCTATTTCATCATTATCTGTAGATGAAATAGTAGATAAAATAATGGAATATCCTTTAGGATCTAAATTATATATTACAGCTCCTGTAGTATTTAGACAAAAGGGTGAACATAAGGGAATCTTTGAAAAATATTTAAAAAAAGGATATGTTAGAGCCTTTGTCGATGGAGAATTAAAGGAGCTAGAGGAAGAAATAAGCCTTGAAAGAACAAAGAAACATAATATATATGTTGTCCTTGAGCGTCTTATCATGAAAGAAGGCGTAAGAAGCAGAATCTTTGATGCAGTAAATACTGCAGTTAATGAATCTGATGGATATTGTGTTATTTATAATGGCGATGAGGAAGAATTTTATTCTACAGTTCATGCTTGCCCATATTGTGGATATAGCTTAGCTATGCTAGAGCCTAGATTATTTTCATTCAATTCCCCACTTGGTGCTTGTCCTTCTTGTAATGGATTAGGTAAAAAATTAACTGTATCAGAGGAATTGATTATCGAATGGGATAAATCAATTAATAATAATTGTATTTTACCGTATAAAAACCAAGAAAAGGATAATTTAACAAGAGGCGAATTATTAGCTGTTTGTAAATATTATAATATCGATATGGATAAGCCATTTAAGGATTTACCAAAAAAACAAAGAGATATTATATTATATGGCTCAGAAGATGTTATTCCAATGAAGCTTAAGGCTACATCAGGTAGAATTCATGATAAATCTGGCTTATTTGAGGGTGTAATTAATACATTTCAAAGAAGATATGAGGAAACTAATTCAGACTGGATTAGAGACTGGATTGAGGGTTTCATGATTGAAAATATATGTACTGTATGTAATGGAAAGAGATTAAATCCTGGAGTTTTAAGTATTTATATTAATGATAAAAATATAAATGATGTTTGTTCAATGCCAATTGATGAATTATATAATTGGTTTAGCTCATTAAAATTATCAGAGGAAAAGACAGCTATTGCTAAATTAGCAATTAAGGAAATATCAGATAGGTTAAAATTCTTAATTGATGTAGGTCTTGAATATTTAACACTTGGAAGATCAGCTGATACATTATCAGGTGGAGAGGCTCAAAGAATTAGATTAGCTACTCAAATAGGCTCTAGATTAACTGGTGTTTTATATGTATTAGATGAGCCATCTATTGGTTTACACCAAAGAGATAATGCAAGATTAATTAAAACATTACAGGACATGAGAGATTTAGGTAATACATTAATCGTTGTAGAGCATGATGAAGAAACAATGCTATCATGTGATTATTTGGTTGATGTAGGACCAGGGGCAGGTATTCATGGCGGTGAAATAGTTGCTGCTGGAACACCTGAGGAGGTAATGAAAAATACTAATAGTATTACTGGTAATTATTTATCTGGTCGTATGAGAATTGATATTCCTGATCAAAGAAGAAAGCTAACAGGAAAATGGATAACAATTAAAGGTGCTAAAGAAAATAATTTAAAGGATATAGATGTTAAAATACCTTTAGGTGTTATAACATGTATTACTGGTGTATCAGGATCTGGTAAATCATCATTAATTAATGAGGTATTATACAAAAATGCATATATGAAAATATATGGCACAAAAAGAATAATACCAGGTAAATGTGATAAGATTTTAGGACTTGAAAATATCGATAGAATCATCCATATTTCTCAACAGCCTATTGGTAGAACTCCTAGATCAAATCCTGCAACATATACAGGTGTATTTGATAATATAAGAGCTGTTTTTGCAGATACAAATGATGCAAAAATAAGAGGATATGATAAATCTAAATTCTCATTTAATGTAAAAGGCGGAAGATGTGAAGCCTGTGGAGGAGATGGAGTTAAACGTATCTCAATGCAATTCTTACCAGATGTATATGTACCATGTGAGGTATGTCATGGCAAGAGATTTACATCTGAAACATTAGAAATTAAATTTAAAGGTAAATCTATATCTGATGTCCTAGATATGACTGTAGAGGATGCATTAGAATTCTTTGATGCATTTCCTAAGATTAAAAAATGCCTTCAGACAATATATGATGTAGGACTAGGCTATATAAAGCTTGGTCAATCATCAACTACACTATCAGGTGGTGAAGCACAGCGTGTTAAGCTAGCTACTGAATTAAATTCTAAAATATCATCAACTACATTATATATAATGGACGAGCCTACTACAGGATTACATACAGATGATATAAAGAGATTAATGAATGTAATTAATCAAATCGCTGATATGGGGGCAACTGTATTAATTATTGAGCATAATCTAGATGTAATAAAGCTTGCAGATTATATAATTGATATGGGCCCTGAAGGTGGAGCACGTGGTGGTAATTGTATATTTGAAGGAAGACCTGAAGAATTAATTAAACGAGAAGATTCTTATACAGGTAAATATTTAAAGCCACTATTTGAAAAACAAAATAAAGCATAATAAAGCCTCGAATTGAGGCTTTATTATTATGCATTTAATTTTCTTTCTAAATATTCAGGTAATTCTTCAATTATTTTATATTTAGATATTCCTAATTTCATTAAAGATTTTTTTAATGTTGTTTCAGCTACATATTTATCTGCATCCTTACATAATATGAGACCTATTGTATCATTATCATCATCAGTTTTTTCTAAATAATCTATTGCGTTAACGTAAAATATTAATTGACCCAAATCGGCAGGATTAAATTCACCAATCTTTACTTCAATTACAACATATGCATGAATCTTTGTATGATACATTAACAAATCTATATAGAATTCTTTATTTGTTGGAGTAACTAATTTATATTCTTTACCAACTAATGAAAATCCTGGTCCTAATTCATTTAAAAATTTAATAATGTTATCTATCATTTGTTTTTTTAAATCTTTTTCAGTTTTAATATTGTTTTTATCTAAGAAATCAAATACATAACTATCTTTAAATAACTCATTAGATAAATCATCAGATTTAACTACTGAAGAAGTATCTGGTTCTATTAAAGATCTTTCATATGATTTCATAGCTATTTGGTTTAATATCGTAGATCTTGACCAACCATTTTTATATGTAGAATTAATATAAAATAACATCTCATAATGAGATTTAGATTTAGGGAGAATAACGGTCATTATAGTTCTCCAAGGAATTTGGGCACCAGGCTGGTGCCTAATTTCACTTTTAGAAAATTCTTTTGCAAACTAAGACATGTATTTAAATTTTTGCATAATGGTGATTATGCTGCTCCATGGAATTTGGGGCACAGCTTGTGCCCTAATTTCTTTTAAAGTGAATTTTTTTGAAAAACTAGATATTCTTTTTAATTGATCATAAGAATATCCTTTACCATATTCTTTTAAATCATTGGCTAAATTCTGAATATATTTAGAACCCCAAGCTTTTCTTTTGTTTATGATAGTACCTATTATAAATTTCAAGATAAAAATGTAATATTATTATCAAATAAAGATGTATGACATTAATAATAATTTGTAGTGTATAGAAATCCATAAAGATATTTTAATAAACCATAATTAAAGCCTCGAATTGAGGCTTTATTATTTTGTTTGCTAAAAGCACTAGATTATTATATAATCTATATGTTAATGGCTTTTGTCTTATAACAGGTGATATTATGAAACATGGTGAAAAATCAGATGTTTTAAAGAAAATTGAAGAAGCTGTTGAATCAACTAAAAAAAGAATGTATGAAATAAAAAAGGAAAATAATCCAAATCTAGATTGGAATATATTTTCTAAGAAATTCGATTCGATGAAAGATTCAGCTGATATGTCACTAAAGGATAAATTATTTAGAGAAGAAATAGATAAAATAATTGAAAACGAAATGGATTTAGAAAATAAAAGATTATTAAATTCATTTAAAGAAATAATAGGCTTCCAAATTGTAGATATAAGTAAAGAAAGTAAAATAAAAAAATTTATTACTAAAGTAGCTTTAATGCTAGCTCATTTTTTTACTTTTTATTTTATATCAGTAATAGTCTTTGGACTATTTTCTTATAATTTAGTAGTTCCTATTTGGTATATCTTTTTATTATCATTAATAACATCTACATTATTTATGCTATGTGATATGCCAACAGGCAAAATTAAAGCTTTTATATTTGATCCATTTTTAAAATATAAGCTATTGATTACTTATATATTAATTATGTTTTTTATAAATGAAGCATTTTATAAAATATTTGAAGCTTCAGCTATATGGATATTTTATATTGTAATATCTACAATTTTACATGATATATCAGCAAGAAATATTCATAAATTATGGTGGAGATTTTAGGAGGTTATTATGCCAGTAATTGTAGAAACTTTAATGAAAGATAATAATTTAGAATTATTAGCAGGAAAGGATGGCCTTAAGGCTGTAATAGATGAGGATGAAATATCAAGACCAGGTCTTGAATTTACAGGCTTCTTTGATTTCTTTGATAATAAAAGATTAGTGTTAATCGGTACTAAGGACGCAACATTTTTAAATACATTAAAAGAAGAAACAATTAGAAAAAATGTTGAAGAAATATTTAAGAAAAATCCACCATGCCTAGTATTTTCTGGTCGTGTAGATGTAAATCCAATATTTATTGAAATGGCTGAAAAATATAAAATTGCTGTTTTAAGATCTCCTCTTAGAACAACTCAAACATCATCTAAGCTATATTCATATTTACAGGATGAATTAGCTGAAAGATTATCTGTTCATGGAACATTACTAGATATAAATGGTATGGGTACACTAATCATAGGTAAAAGTGGAATAGGTAAATCTGAAACAGCTCTAGATTTAATTAAAAGAGGTCATCAGCTAATCGCCGATGATTTAGTTGAAATAATAGAAAAGGAACCAGGTAACCTAATTGGTACATCTCCTGATATTTTAAAAAGATATATGGAAATAAGAGGTATAGGTATTGTCGATGTTGTAACAATGTTTGGCGCCTCTGCATATAGACAAAGAAAAAATATTAGATTAGTTGTAGAATTACAGGCTTGGGACGAAGATAAATATTATGATAGATTAGGTCTAGATGAATTAAAAATAAAATATTTTAATACTGAAATATCTAAGATAGTTATACCTGTTTTGCCAGGTAGAACTGTATCATTATTAGTTGAATCAGCTGCGATGAATGAAAAATTAAAATTACTTGGTCATAATGCAGCCCTTGAATTTGTAAAGAAGGTAGATGAAGCAGCTACTAGAGGTGGTAAAGAATGATGAATTTATTTACTTTTTTGACTAAATATCCAGATGGCTCATATGTTTCAGGTTCAACTACATTGATACCTAAAACACCAATTCATCTATATGCAATATGTATATTAATTGGTGTAGCAATCGCCCTATGGCTTGGATTAAGAGAAGCAAAAAGATTAGGTGTAGCATCTGATGATATATATTTAGGATTATTAATTGTTTTACCTCTAGCTATCATTGGTGCTAGATTATGGTATGTAATATTTAATGTTGATGAATTCCCAGATTTCTTAGCTGTATTAGGCTTCCAAAACGGACAGTTTACTGGCTTATCAGGACTTGGAATTCAAGGTGGTATAATAGTTGCAGTAATATCAATATTTATATTTTGTAAGGTTAAATCGATATCATTTTTCAAAATAATGGATATTGTAGCCCCTGGCTTTTTCATAGGTCAAATTTGTGGTAGATGGGGTAATTTCTTTAACCATGAATTATATGGACCAATTATTGAAAATTCACAATACTTAAAATATATACCATTCCTTGGTGATAACATGTTTATCGAGCATGCATATCGTCATCCAGTATTTTTATATGAAGGTTTATTAAATCTAGTAGGTTTAACATTAATGCTAGTGGGAAGAAGAAAATTTAAATTCATTAAAACTGGTGATTTAGTTGGATTTTACCTATGCTGGTACGGAATGGTTAGAATATTTACTGAAAGCTTGAGATTAAATAGTGGAGTTGCTGAACCATTAATGGTAGGAAATGTACCAGTATCTATTTTAACAAGTGTTATTTTCATTATTTTAGGTATAGCATATTTAGTATTAAAAAGATTATTACCAATGTGGATTAAAGATAAAAAAAGTGATAATACAATTATCCATGAATTCGCAAATATTCCACAAATATCTTATATTGATTTAGTTAATAAGGTGTCAATGGATAAATTTGATTTAATTCTATTTGATAATGATGGTACATTATTAGATACTAAATTCTTAATTGATAGAAGCTTTATTTATACATTTGAAAAATTTAGACCGGAATTGAAGCTAACAGATGATGACCTAGATTCATTCTTTGGTCCTACATTATATCAAACATTCTCAAGATATAGTGATGATGAAGAAGAAATTCAAGAAATGATTAATTATTATCGTGAATTTAATGAACCTAATCATGATAATTTAGCTAAACCATTCCCAGGTGCTAAGGAAGTATTAAAAAAATTACATAAAAAAGGCTATAAGCTTGGTGTAATATCATCAAAGAAAAATAAATTATTAATTCATGGCCTTGAGCATTTTGAATTAGCACAATATTTAGATATTATTGTAGGAAGCGATGATGTAACAAGCCCTAAACCAGCCCCTGATGGAATACTTTTAGCAAAGGAAAAATTAAACGCAGAAAAAATATTATATATTGGAGATACAAAATCAGACATTGAAACTGCTAAAAACGCTAAAGTAAAATCATGCGGTGTCTTATATATTAAGCACCCAGAGATTATGCTTGATGCTAAGCCTGATTATGTAATTTCTGATTTATATGAGCTACTTAAAATACTAGGTGAATAATATGAGCTTTAGTTTAGATGTTAAAACTGATTTATTAAATTATAATAGTAGTAGTGAAATAGATGATAAATTAGAAATCGAAAGCATGATAAGAATATCAGGCGAAATCGGAATATTGCCAGTTAAGCTATCCCTAGCTTCTAATAATGGTGGTATTATAAGAAGATTTTTAAGCTTAATAAAAAAGCATTATAAGGTTGATACAAATATAATAAAAAGAGTTGTAGATAGATTTGATAGTCATACAAGCTATATGGCTGAAATTACTACAGGTGCTGATATTATAATTTCAGATTTAAATCTATTTAAGGATTCCTCAAATTATAGAAGAAATATCGATGGTAATGGCTTAAATGCTTATTTGAGAGGAGCATTTTTAGTTAGAGGTAGTGTAAATGACCCCAATGCGAGAAGCGCTCATTTAGAAATATCTTCAACAAATGAAGAAGAAATATTATTCTTGCAAAGAATTATGAATAATCTAGATTTAAACGCAAGAATAACAAAAAGAAAAAATTATTTAGTCTTATACATTAAAGCTAGAGATTCTATTACAGATTTTTTATACTATATAGGCTGCAAAAAGGTAATGGAAGGATACCAGGATGCGATTATAAAAAAATCACTCAAAACTAATGCGAAAAGAAGTGTTAATTTAACACTTGCAAATCAGGATAAAACTAACGCATCAGCTAAAGAACAATTAAAATATATAGAATATTTAGAATTTAATTACCCATTACAAAATCTTGATTCAAAGCTTTTGATGGTTATGAAGGTTAGAAAGGATTATCCTGATTATTCATTAATGGATTTATTAGAGATAATTCACGAGGAATATGATCCTAAATTAACTAAATCAGGATTGAATCATAGATTTAGAAAATTAAAGGAATTGGCATTAGAGCATAAGAAACAAGATAATTAATTTTGTTATTGTTGATAAGAAAATTATTTTATGATAAAATAATATGGACTTTGTTTTAAGTTTATTTAAGGAGATGAATTACGTGGCTAGAGTAGTTAGAAAGGTTTCTAATAAAGCCGTTAAAGGCCAAAAGAGAGAAAGAAAAGGATTATTCTTTTCAAAGAAATTTTGGATAATAATTATAAGTATTGTAATAGTACTTGCTGCTGCAGGTATTACAATTGGAGTTGTTGTAGCAAATAATAATAAGACAACAACAGTTGAGGTTGGAGATTATTTTGGACAAACTCAAAAATATAAAGAAGAGGATGTAAAATTCACTAAGATGACATATCAAGGTGTAAAATTACATACTAATGTGGATTCAGAGGTATTCAATGAAGGTACATTCGTATTCGCAACTGAATTAGCTACTTTCTATCCATTTGAATTATTAGATACAAATAATGATAATCAGGATTTAAAGAATCCTACTCATGATGGAGTATTTAAATTATTAGTTGAATTACAAAATGCAATTGATAATCATAATAAGAATTCAGAAGTTAAATTCTATTTATATATTGTAGATACAACAGCTAAGGCAGGAAATTCTAGTAGCTCAATTTATGCTGATAAGGATTTTGGCGGTTCAGATGATAAAACTACAGGACCATTATTCTTCTATTATAATGTTGATGGTCTACAAAAAACTGTACCTAATGATTCAAGCAATAATAACAATTCCTCAAATCAAGGAAAAACATTATTCAGTGATTCATTTATCGATTCAAATACAATGAAGTCTGCAATTTCAAATGCAATTATCTACGTTAAGGGTGCACAATAAAAACTTTAAGGCCATAAATTATGGCCTTATTATTTTCTAGGAGGAATTTTATATGGGTGTTTTAAATGATGACATAATATTACAAATATCAAAGGAAGAAAATATAAAGGTAGAACAAATTAAATCAGTTCTTGAAATGCTAGAGGATGAAAAGACTGTAGCGTTTATCGCCAGATATCGTAAGGAAGTAACTGGTGGTTTAGATGAAGAAAAAATAAGAGCTATAAGTGATGCATACGATTATGGATGTAATCTAGCTAAAAGAAAATCTGATGTTATTAGATTAATTGAAGAAAAGGGTCTATTAACTGATGAATTAAGAGATGAAATATTAAAATCGACTAAATTAATCGAAGTAGAGGATTTATACCGTCCATTTAAGGAAAAGAAGAAAACTAAAGCTAGCGAGGCTATTGCCTTAGGCTTAGATGGATTAGCTGATATAATGATGAAAAATTGGCAAAAGGGCTCTAGAGAGGAATTTATTAAGCCATATATTAATGATAAGGTTCCTACAGAAGAAAAGGCATTAACATTAGCTAAATATATTGTTGCAGAAAGAATTAGTGATAATGCAGAATATAGAGGTGCTATAAGAGATAATGCATTAAAATTTGGTACTATCATTTGTAAAAAGAAAAACAATGATAAGGATGAAGAAGAAAAATATAAAAATTATTATGATTGTAGCGAGGCTATCGCTAGAATTAAGCCACATAGATTATTAGCTATCAATAGAGCTGAAAATGAAGATGTTATAAAGGTAGATATTGAATTAAAGCCTGTATGGGATATTGATTATCTAACTTGGAAGGTAACATGGAAAAAGGATTCCTTATTTAGAAAAGAATTAGATGAAGCAATTGCTGATTCTTATAAAAGATTAATTCAGCCATCTATAGCTAGAGAAATTAGAAGCATCAAAAATGAAGAGGCTGAAAATCAAGCCATTCATATCTTCTCATTAAATTTAAAGAATTTATTATTACAGGCTCCAATGAAGGGAAAGACTGTATTAGGTGTAGACCCTGCATTTAGAACAGGCTGTAAGCTTGCGGTTATATCACCTTCATCTAATGTGCTTGAAATTGGCGTTATTTACCCTAATGAGAAATCAAAGGATCAAACAGTTGACCCTAAGCTTGTAATTCAATCAAAGAAGAAAATAGTTGAATTAATAAAGAAATATAATGTAGAAATTATCGCAATTGGTAATGGTACAGCATCAAGAGAAACTGAAAGCTTTATAGCTGAGGTTATTAAAGAAAATAATTTAGATACAAAATATGTAATCGTTAGTGAAGCAGGTGCTTCAGTATATTCAGCATCTGAATTAGCTATTGAAGAATTCCCTGATTTAACTGTAGAAAAGAGAAGTGCTATATCAATTGCTAGAAGAATTCAGGATCCATTAGCTGAGCTTGTAAAAATTGATCCTAAATCAATTGGTGTAGGTCAATATCAGCATGATGTTACTGAAAGTAAATTATCTAAATCATTAGATGAGGTAGTAGAGGATGCAGTTAACCATGTTGGTGTAAACCTTAATACAGCTTCAATTTCTCTTTTAAGCTATGTTTCTGGTCTTTCTAAGACTATTTCAAAGAATATAGTAGAATATAGAGAAAAGAATGGAAAATTCTATTCTAGAGAAGAATTAAAGAAAGTTTCTAAGCTTGGACCTAAAACATATGAGCAATGTGTCGGATTCTTAAGAATTATTGATGGAACTAATAAATTTGATATGACTTCAATTCACCCAGAAAGCTACAAAAAGGCAAAATTATTATTAGATGAATTAAATATGGATGAATCAATGCTAGGAACAGATATGATGAAACAAGCAGTAGCTTCATGCAATAGAGAAGAATTATCTAAGAAGCTTGATATTGATTCATATACATTAAATGATATTTTAGATGCATTTATTGCACCACTTAGAGATATAAGAGATTCATATGATGGATTAAAGCTAAGAAGTGATATTATGCATTTTGAAGACATCAAGGTTGGAGATGAGCTTGATGGTACAGTTAGAAATGTAGTAGATTTTGGTGTATTTGTTGATTGTGGTGTTAAATATGATGGTTTAATTCATATTTCTAAAATGTCTAAAAATAAAGTAAATCATCCATCTGATTTAGTAGGTGTAGGTGATTCAGTACATGTTTATGTAATTGATATTGATTATAATAAGCATAAGATGGCATTATCATTAATTGAACCAAATAAATAAAAAGTAGATTTTTTATGGGTTATCGATTATAATATAACCATAATAAATGACATTTAAAATTTAAGAGAGGTTCCATATGAAAAAAAGATTGTTAAGTATCATATTATCCTTAGGATTATTATCTATTGCTGGATGCAATTCAACAGCTCCAACAACAACTTCAACTGGTAATAATTCAACACCTCCAACAATAACTGAAACAGAGGATAAATTCACTGAAAAGGAAGTAAATGTATATTATAATAATTCTTCACAAAATCAAAAAGCTAAATTAAGATTTTATGAGAATAAATTTGATATACCATATATTGGTATTAAAGAATATTATAATATTTTAGTTAAGGATACTCCTTTGAAAACACAAGGAGAATTAAAAATTGAAAAGAAAAATAATATATATAAAATTGAAACACCAAGAAAAGGTGTTGCAGTGGTTGATACAGAATTAAATACATTCTATTCAGATAATTTAGTTCAATTTAATTCAACTAATTATAATGATTTTACATTAAATGGATTATTCCTATTAGATGGTGCACCATGGTTAAGAATTAAAACTATATCATATAATAGAAAGCCTACACCATTTATGGTTGATTTTGATGATTATAAAATAGATATATTTAGTGGAGATAATGATGTTTATTTCCCATTTAATACAGTATCTGATTTATTCTTAAATGAAAATCTATTAAATGCTTCATATAATCAAAAGGATATTTATGTATTAAATGGTAGCTTAGGTGATGATATATCTAAATTTGAAGGTTATGGAAAGCCTATATTAGAAAAGCAATTATCAAAGGCATATAGTGAATATAATTATTATGAATTATGCTTCTTATATGATAATTTATTAGGTAGACCTAATAGAACAGCTATAGAAAGAAATTATAATTTAGAAAATGGCTTAGATTATGCATTAAGCAATGACGAATTAGGATCAGAAATTAAAAATATGCTTACATCATCAGATGTAGCTGATTATTTTGCAGCAACAAGATTATTACACGCTTTATTTACTGATGGTGGACATACTAATTTTATGCAGCTAAATTCTTATTTATCTTCTTTAAGTATTGAAGATTCTGCAGCATTCCAAACTAGTGATATAGCTAAGAAGATAACAAGTAAATTAAATAAATTTGCAAATGGTACTTATAAAGTATTAGAGGATCAAGAGATAACAATTGCAGATCATTTATATTTAAGAAACTCAAGAGAAAAAATGTTAGGTTTAACTTTAGATTCTAGTAATGTAACAAAGACTTTATTAGGAACAAATAGCTATCATAAAGTAAATAATACTGCAATTATATCTATTGATGACTTCATGGGTGATTTTAGAAATATAGATGCATGGAATGAATATTATGAAGGAAAAAGAGATGACATTCCATATAATGAAAATATGGGTGGATGTGTAGCATCTATTTATAAAGGACTTTTAAAAGCCAAAGAAGATGGCGTTCAAAATGTTATTGTTGATTTAGCATCTAATACAGGTGGATCAGTTGATGAGCTTATTTATCTAATTGGAATATTAACAAATCAAAAAGAATTTTCACATTATAATTATTTAACTGGTCAAATAACAGTTGCTACTTTTGATATAGATATTAATCTAGATGGAAAATTCGATGAATTAGATAATACAAATATGGTAGAAGATTTCAATTTAGCTGTATTATGTAGTAAAAATGGATTCTCATGTGGTGGTATTTCACCAATATATTTACATGATGCAAATATATTCACAATGGGTGATGTATCTGGTGGTGGATCATGTTCAATATTATATATCTATGATGCATATGGCTTAAAGCATATAGCATCATCACCAGTTCAAATGTATACACTAAATGGTGCATCTATAGATTCAGTTAGAAGCTATTCATGTGACCTACCTATTGAACTAAAAGATGGTGATCCATTAAGTAAATATGATAATTTCTATGATATAAATAAGCTAGAAGAATATATTCTTAATCATTATGCACTTTAATATTAAGCTTTAAAAAATCGGTGTGTTTAATAAAACACACCATTTTCTTTTTATATACTTATATAAAAAAACCACCTTGCGGTGGTTTTATTTATTAGATTTCAGGTCTAGTCCAATCATAAGCTGCATCGAACCAAATTTCATAATCAGAATCTTTTTCATAATTGATTATATTATTTTGTAATTTAGTTAAATGAGTTTCGATTGTCTTATTATCAATACCAGCTTGTGTATCCTTAACTTGAATATTTAGTTTCTTTAATAATAAATATTCTTGGAAGCCAGAGCTTGTATAATTATTGATTGGCTCATCGAATAACTTAGCCATAATCTCATAGATTGATGAATCTAGAGAAGTTGATGCTCCATTAGCCTTTTGTACATAATAGATGAAGAATTGGTTGAATGATGCAGTAACGCATTCTTCACCAGCTACATCTGGTTCATTGATTGAACTGATATTTAAATCAATTGTTTGAGTCTTATCATCACTATCAGTGTATGTACGTAATGTTAATTCGATATTTTGTTGATATTCAGAAGCACTAGAAGAAGTATAAGTTAAATATTTACTCTTTTCATATGAATTAAGAACTAATAAATGGTAACCATATACTGTCTTACATAATGTCTTTTCTGTAATCTTTGAAGCATCTGCATCAGTTGTAGCAAATGAACCTTCCTTAGTATCTGTATTAACTAAGTAGAATTTACCATTTTCATATTCATAGCTTGAGCCATCTGAAGAATTTTTCTTATAAGTATCTGTAGAACCTAATGTAGATACACTCTTATATAATTCAATAACATATTCCTTGAATGGAACAACGAAATTATTAACTGATTCTTCAGTGATATTTCCGCTTGAAGCAAGTGATTCAACAGTTAATAAGAAATTATATTTCTTGAAATCATTCCAAGTCTTTGTTGGATCTGATAATAATTTTGAATCTCCTTCTTCATATTGAACCTTAATGAATTTTAAAGTATCTAATAATGTTGAATTTTTATAAGCATCATTGATTGATTCTTTATAAATTGCTTGAGCTAATTCAACAACTGCGTTAGTGAAATCTTGTTTTTCAGCATCTGTTTTTTCTAATAGGAATGAATCAGGATCATCAGGTGAACCATCAGCATTATCATCAATATTAATTAAAATATGATCAAGATTAATACCGAATAGATCAGAATAATGAGCATTACCCATTTCTAATAAATATTTTAAGAAGCCTTCAGAAGCACTAGATGAAACAGAATAATTGCCATTTTCATCAGCGCTGCTTGATCTCCAAGAATCATAAACCTTCATGCTGTTATAAACAGTCAAGGCTTTTTGAGCATTATAATAATATTTTAATACATCACTTTCTGTTATATATCCATAAGCACTTAATAAATAAGTTTCTAAGCCTAATTCCTTAGCATAAGTAGTATTACCATTATTATTAAATGTTTTAATTGCTTCAGTTAACGTATCTTTATTTGTAGATTCTAGGTCTGAATCAATTAAATATAATGATACAAACTTAGAATAATAAGTATTAGCGAATTCTAATTCGAAATAATTAGTTAAAATATCGTTTGAGAATTTCTTAGAAGCATCCTTATAGAAATCCTCTACAGAATATTTATAATCACCAATTGTGTAGATGTTTTCATCTTCATTTTTAGTAGTAGTATCAATTAATGTATATTCATCAGAATATGAATTATAGAATTGATTTTCAAAATATGGATCATAAATCTTTATATTAGCTGCCTTATAACGATTCTTATCAACAGTAGTAGTGTAATTTGAATTGCTAAATAATAGCTCTTCTTTAATCATTTCATCGATTTCAGTCTTTTTATCGCCTGAGAAATCACTATAATCAGCTTGTTTAGATTCATCATCTACATAATAATCATATTTTGTTGAAATACGTAGAGCCATTACATATTTATTATTAATATTTCTTGGCTCAGTTAAATATTGGCCATCCTCTAGTGTATCAGTGATGAATGTAGAAATAGAAGAAGATAAATCTGATAAGTCATCTTTATTTTCATTTACTACATAATTAAATTCTTCATCATCTGTTGAGCTAGCACTTGCTTTATATCCATAATACATATTGTATAAATCTAGATATTTAGCCTTAGCTGCATTAATATCATCAGCTGGGATTTCACCAATAGCATTGATTGCATCCATAGCTTCTTTTCTAGAATTGAATTGGATTATAACAGCGTTATATTTACCATATTTTTTAAATCTATTATTAAATGTAGTCTTATAAGAAGAATCCTTGAAAATATAATTTGAATTCTTAATATCTGTATCAGAATCCTCATCATAAATATATTCTTCATCAGCAACCTTATATAATTCCTTACGGCTAGCTAATAATCTAGCTTGATTTAATAATAAGTCCTCTAATTTATCCTTTAATGCTGTAATAGTTTTAGCTTGGAACATTGGAACATTTTCTTCACTAGAAAAATATGTTGATGCTTCATCTAAAGCTATATCTGATGCTGAAATATAAATTCCTTCATCAGCAACTGTATCTACATATTTTTTGATTGCAGTTTCTTTTTCTTCAGCAGTCATCTTGTTGATTAGCTCAACAGTAGCCTTAGAATAGATTGAATTAGCAAAGGAAGTCATTATTTCCTTTATTAATTTTTTTCTTAAATCTAAATATTTATCATTAACTTCAGTAGAATCAGCAGATAAATCATATAATTTCTTTTGGCTTGTTTTAGAATCACCGCTTTCATCAGTGAATTCTAAATATGATAATTTTTCTTTTCCAACTGCACTGATGAATGCAGCTCTTGTATCATTTTCGTATAAAGCCTTTATAACTTGATATTCATTTTCATAAATTTTTTTATTGATGCTAGTTGTAATAACATCGTAGCCTTTTTTTCTTAATTGTGTGTAGTATTGGCCGACAGTCATTTTTAAATCACCGTCAGCTGTAGCAAATGTTTCATTTAATTTTGAATTAAGAGCTCCATATGGTGTAACTGTATTTCTTGTAGTTGAAGAACCACAAGAAGATAATGTTACAGCAGTTAAAGCAACTAAAGAGGCACCTAAGAATAATTTTCTAATTTTCATTATTTAGCTTCCTCCTTTAAATCAATTAAGAAATTTTTTACTTGTTCTTCAAGCTTTTCCCACCAATCAGGATATAAGTTAGAAGTACCAGTAGTATCATTTTCTAAGCTATTATAATTATCAGCGATATCTTGATTAATTAATATTAATTTCTTGAAGAAGCCATTATCACCATTATATGATTCGTTAGAATAATTAATGATATTAAATATGTTGTTAGAAGAATTAATATAATTTCTCATGAAATATAATAGAATGATTCTTTGAGTTTCTGAGCTTGTATATCTTGTATATACAGGAGATAAGAATGTAGTTAAAGCATCTGAAATAGATGCAGGAGATAATGTAGAAGAACCATTTACTGCATTATCTAATATGTATAATTGAATTTGATTAGATGATAATTTCTTATCATTATTGAATACATCTTTTATAGCTACATATTTTTCATTATATTTTAAGATAATATTCTTTAGTAATGTATCTGAATTATCTTCTTCTGACCATTTAGCAGAAGCATTAGCAGTACCAGTAGTAACAATTAATAAATTAATACCATCATTTGAAGTGATAATTGCATCGTTATCTGTGCTGATTGCAGCCTCAGTTAATGGTTCAATATATTCAGTAGGTGTAGTTTCATTAATATAATATTGATATGTAATAGAGCCATCCTCGTTATAGCCTCTTGCATAATCATATAATCTTTGCTTGATATTATAATCGATAGCAGTTGTTGAGTTAGTTGCGCTAACATCTTCTAATGCAACATTTAAACCAAGCTTCTTATATTTAGCCCAAACATTTTCTGCAGCAACTGGGTTATCATTGTATTCAGCCTTTGCAGAACCATTGATTTCTGAAACTAATTCTTCAACTCTTGTAGCATGTGAAGAGTTAGCAGAAGCACTCATCTTATTATAAATAGTATAAGCTAATTGCTTAGCTACATATTCTTTAGTTGTTGTAATAACATTTCCGTTATAATCAGTCCAGTTTTCAACTGTTGTATCAATCCAATCAGCTGTATCATCATATTTGCCATCCTCATCAGCATCCATATATACAACTAATCTCTTACCTGATAATGAGAAATATTTATCATAAGCATAATTTGTATATAATTCAAAGAATGAAGATAATGATGAATTAGAATAATCTGTTAATAACTTAGCAGATGCTAATTGAATCATATAATAATTATCAATAATTTCATTTACATTAGCTGTATGGAAATATAGCATTAAGAAATTATATTTACCAATAGAAGAAGGATAACCACTTGATGAATAGCCATCATTTGCGAAATTTAATAATACATTTTGAATATATGTATTATAAATATCTTTGTTTTCCTTATCATTTTTAACTTCTTCATATTGCTTAGTATCTTTAATCATTTTCTTAGATAATAAGTCAATTGCAGTTGTTACACCCTTAGTTTTTTCTAAATAATCAAATACACCGAAAGCAGTAGATGTTCCAGGAATCATAATGCTTTCTTTATCATTGTCATCAGCTTTAATGTTTAAATAATAAGTTTTATCATCATATTTCATTGAAGCTAAAACATTTGAATTCTTTGCAGAACCAACTGATTTAGAATAATTTTCATTATCCTTTGCATAAGCAATTTCAGTTGCTTCAGTGTATACCTTAACTTCGATATCCTCTAATCCAGCAGTTACCTTATTAGTGATAATACTTTCGTTAATAGCACTCCAAATTAATGCATCTAATACATCTTCAAATAATTGCTTATTTTCATCTTTTCTTAAGAAATCATAATAATCAAGAGTTGTATGATTCTTATCTAGATAATATTCTTCATAGCTCTTTGCTGCTTCATCAGTCATATCATCTAAAGTATCATCAAATTTATAAATGATTAAATAAGATGAATCTTCATTTTGAATAGCAGTAGAATATCTTGAATTGTAATCATCATAATTATTGTCATCAACTAGCTTTAATGTTTCATAACAATATGTTGCGAAAGAGCTAGAATATGAATCCTCAAGCTTTTCCTTAGAGAATGTTAATACCTTTTCATTTTCAGCTTTTGCTGCATCAAATTGCTTTAAAGCATCAACTGTTGAATTATATAAAGTCTCTTCATCGCTTACCTTATATTTATTGATTAGTTTTAATGTTTGATCTCTTAATGTATTCAAATCAGAATAATCAATATCTACGCCAGAAGCAGAAGGTAACATATCAAGATATCCACCATACATATAGTTATATAGCATAATATAAATTTCTAGCATTACTCTACCAGAAATCTTTTCTGCACCATTACCTTTTAGATTACTAGAAGTTCCAACAAATTCCTTATAGTGATCTACGTATTGTGAATAATCAGTTTTCTTTGAATGATCTGTTTCGTCATCATAAATGAAATAGAATGAATTGTTGTTGATATACATACCAAAAGCTCTTAAAGTATCAGTGAATTCTGTTGAGCTTGTGAAATTGATCTTAATTAAATTTAAATCAAATGTATTTGTATATTCTTCCTTAAATTTATTAACAATTTCAGCATATGTATATTTACCATACTTATCATCTGTTTCATCAGTGTCATCAGTGATTGCCTCATCTGATTCATCTAGGAATACGTCGTATGTATATAATTCCTTTGCATATTGACGATAATATAATTCAGATAAATCCTTAGCTATTGAGAAAGCACCATTAGGTGTATCCTCAGATATAGTTTTGATTACATCCTCATATGTTTTTCCTTTGTCATCTCCATCTGCAATTGAAGATTTTTGATAAGTTGAATAGATTTTATCTATGTATTGCTTTTCATATTTAGCTTTTGTAATGTCATCATAATCGTCAACCTTTTTCCAATAGCTTTCCATTATGAAAGAACATTTATAGATATCGGCTACTACATAGTCGATTAATCTATTTTTATATGTTTTGTATAAATCGTTAAAATCATCTTCAGAGATTTCATCTTGAGAATTATGATATACCTTTTTATTCTCAAGCTTTGAATAATCTCCATTTGTATTTATAACATTAGTGATTCTCTCTATTTGCTCATTGACTAAAACTGTTGTCTTTTGGTCATTTAAAACATCAATAGCACTCCATTGAAATTCATTCCATAAATCCTCATTAGTGATTTTATAGTCACCAATAGAAGCATAAACGGAATTTTTTTCAAGGTTACCATATTTGTTAGTAGCGCCAGAGCATGAAGTTAATGTTATAGCTAAAGCAGCAGTTATCATTGCAGTTGATAATCTGCGCATTTTTTTATTATTAATGCTCATTAAATAAAACTCCTTTACAAAAAAAATTTAAACTATAGCACATAATATCATATCATTAATAGTTTGAAAATGCAATTAAAATATAATTTTAATGAGCAATATTTAAATAATTAATTATCTTGTTTAAAATCTCCTTCTTTTTTGTTATAATGTTTGCGTTAGGTGATTTAAGTGAGAATAAAAGTTTTTTCAAGTGGCAGTGATGGAAATTCAACTATTGTTGTCTCAAATAATAAAAAAATTTTGATAGATTTAGGAATAACTCGTAAGCAAATTTCTGAGAATTTAAATTCTATGAATTTAGATATTTTAGATTTAGATGCAATTTTAATAACTCACGAGCATACAGATCACATTAAAGCACTACCTACAATGTTAAAGGAATGTCACATTCCAATTTATCTATCTAGGGGTACTTTAAATTCAATTTATGAATCATATAAGGCCTTAGGAAAGACTAAATTAACTGAATTAATTGATAGAAGATTTAATGAAGGCTCTATCATTATTTTGAATAGAAATGACAACACATTATTCTATGATTCATTCAATATTGGTTCAGTGATAATTGATGTTTTACCAGCATTTCATGATGCGGCTGAAACTGTAGGATTTGTCATCCACGAAAACGAAAAAAAGCTAGTTTATATAACAGATTCTGGATATGTTCATGAAAGCATTTGGCCGATGATTAGCGATGCAGAATGCTATATTTTAGAATCTAATCATGATCCGGAAATAGTTATGGCATCTAATAGACCATATACATTAAAGAAAAGAATTTTGTCAGATTATGGTCATATGTCTAATGAGGAATCAATGATTACTCTAGCTAATATTATGGGTGCTTCAACTAAGCTTGTTATGCATGCCCATGTGTCGCAGGAATGTAATTTATCTGAGCTTATTGTTATGACTAGAAAAAAGGTTTTTGATAGCTTTGGTATAGATTATTCAAATATTGAATTTGAGATTTTACATCCTTATCCATCTAAGGAGCATAATATATGAAAATAAACATTATAAGTGTAGGAAATATTAAAGAAAAATATCTAAAAGATGCTATAAATGAATATTCAAAAAGGCTATCAAAGTATACAAAAATTGAATTTTTATCTACATTTGATGAGCCTATTTCTACAAATCCATCAGCTAGGGATGAAGAAATTGTAAAGAATAAGGAAGGGGAAAGATTACTAAAAATAATTCCTGAAAATTCTTATAAAATAGTCCTAGATTTAAAGGGGGAAATGCTATCATCTCCTGAATTGGCTAATAAATTTATAGATATTTTCAATTATAATAATTCGACAATTTCTTTTATAATCGGTGGTTCTTTAGGCTTATCTGATGCAGTTTTAAAATCTGCAGATTACCACCTTTGCTTTTCTAAAATGACATTTCCTCACCAGCTTATGCAGGTGATATTATTAGAACAAATATATAGAGCTTTTAAGATTAACAATAATGAAATATATCATAAATAAAAATGCCTTGATTTTGAATAATAATATGTACCCAATGTCAAGGACACTTATAAAAAAAGGTATATGTTATTATCAAAGAGGTTATAGGAGGAATGTGTCCTCCTAATAGCGAAGCGTAAATAATAAATTCCTTAAGGAATTCGCGCGACTAAATCGAAGC
>Ga0247611_10003345_pt1 | contig 23897 bp, 19 predicted proteins | sample 177DNAGHGhighgp2_FD_192422 | JGI IMG/M metagenome (GOLD analysis project Ga0247611, IMG submission 192422) | Sheep rumen microbial communities from Palmerston North, Manawatu-Wanganui, New Zealand - 1770 DNA GHGhigh gp2 | ecosystem: Host-associated > Mammals > Digestive system > Stomach > Rumen... | reverse complement strand
TGTTGGCGAAACAACAATTGCCATTGAGATTAGTATAGCATGCGACTTCTTTTTTATATCAAACAAATCAACAACAAAAATGCTAACTAATGCCATTACTATAATGCATGACACAGTGGCGATGCTGGGGATTGCAATATAAAAATTCAACTTTTCTGCAAGGGCAATTCCCCATCTTCCAAGAGAAGTTTCCCAATCTCCTGGCTTTGCATATCTCATAGAATTCCATAATCCATCTTGACTCATTATTGTACTTGTAATCATCAAGATGTGCGTGATAATTCCCGTTATTAAACAAGTTATAAATGCTATAATCTTATTTCCATCAAGCCAAACTTTTAGTGAATCAAATGCTTCCTCAATCTTTTTCTTTAGTGCTAAATCAATTTTTTTCACTGTTTCTATCATTTTTATCTCCATTTTTTATTTGAAAACAGATCATTTATTAAACAAATTCATTTGCTCAATTATGATCTGCTTTTAGATTAGTTTATTATTTAGTAATATTTAATGTAACATGCTTTTCAGTGTCTGTATATGTGTCACGTACAGTAATTGTCACCTTGCCTTTTGAAACACCTGTAACTATACCATTTCCATTAACTGTGGCAATCTCTTCGTCACTTGACTCATAAACAAGTGTATCTGTACTTGCGCCAGATGGTGTTATTTGAAGCTTCATTTGTAAGTCCTTCCCAATTTTTATGGTACTTCTTGTAGATGTAAATGACATAGACCTTATCGGTGTTATAACTTTAATATCCTGACTAGCTTCTAAGCCATCATATTTAGCTGTAATAGTCGCTCTACCATTTCCAACCGGTACGATTTCGTTATCATCGTTTATTTTTGCAACTTTTGCATCTGAAGACGAAATTGTTACACCATCAGTAACCAGTTCCCCATCTTTTGTCACTTTAACCTCGCTCGTATCTTTTTTATCAGTTGCTGACAATATATCTTTTTCAAGTTCAATTAGTATTTTAGGTGCTATGCTCTCTTCTGAACTACTTTCAATTGCCTTTTCATCAAGTTTTACCAATGCATACGAACCAATATGTCCTTTATTAATTATTATATAAAATGTAATTGTAGCTAATATAAAGAATACCACAATTGATCTCTTTAGTCCTTTTAACTCTCTTCTCATTCTTTTCCCCCGTATAAAATCTTAGAAAATTATATACCATTTATATTTTTTTGGCAATATAGAAAGTTTCAAAATAGACTTGTATTCTGCATATAATTTGATTTTTATGTAAATTTGTTATATAATTTTTCGTGGGCAATTTTTTACAGAAAGGATTTTACAATGAATAATAACTTAGTTGATTTACATTCACATACTACCAATTCTGATGGAACATATACGCCTAATGAGCTTCTAACTGAAGCTGAGCGAGTTGGCCTTAAAATAATTTCAATTACTGATCATGAATGTGTTGATGCATACTTTGATTTTGATACAAGCCTTTTTTCAGGCACAATTATCACAGGGATAGAGCTTAGAACATCTTGCTTTGGCATTTCGATAGAACTTCTTGGATATGGTTTTGATATAAAAAAAATGAAGGAAAACTTAGATAAATTCAAGTATTTAAACACAAATACTTTGGACAAATATATGGCTGAACTAGCCTATACACAATATACAAAGCATGGCATAAAATTAGATAGTGATTTTATTGAAAGATTTGATAGAACAAAAAACACACGATTTTCAAAATATATACAATCTGAAATGGCAAAGCACAAGGAAAATATAGAATTCACACAAACAATTCCTGAAAACAAAAGTTTCTTTAGATATTGTATGACAAATCCAAGTCATCCATTGTTTATTGATTTATCTCCTGCTTTTCCTTCAGTTAAAGAGCTTATTTCATGCATTAAAGATGCAGGTGGATTTATATCAATTCCACACATTTTTGAGTACAAGGGTAATGCAGAAAAAATTCTAATAGAGCTCCTTGAAAAATATCCTGAAATTGATGCAATAGAATGTTTCTATCCTTCTTTCACAAAGGACAATACTGAATATTTACTCAAAATGTGCCAAAAATACAATAAATACTCTTCTGGTGGAAGTGATTTTCATGGAATGAATAGGCCGAGTACTTTTTTAGGAAAAGGTATTAAAGACAATTTGTTTGTTCCAATTGAATTAATAAAAAAATGGACAGATACTATTCCACATTTTTCGAACTAACTGTGGAAATATATATACATAACAATATTTAAGGCATACTTACTTTAGATAAGTATGCCTTTTATTATTCTATGTTTATCTTTCAACTATTATAACTGGTACTTCCATTTCTTCTTTTGTCAATCCACAGTGTGTTGATTTTTTAACTTCTTTTCCGTGAACTAAAAATGTTTCAAGCCTTACAATACTGCTTGAAGTCGAAAGTGCCACATAATTACCAATAAATTCATCAATTTTAGGATGCTTTTTCCCTGGTCCCAAAAAATTTTTTTCCAAGAACTCTTCTCTTGTCATAAGCCAGTATTCATCTCTAAAAATCTTATTAAACCTCTGGGTAAATTCTGATTTCATATAATCCTTAACCCAAAATGTTACTATTCTAGATTCAAGTGATGGCGGCATTATCAAGCATTCTTGAATCTCTGGATAATCTAAAAATGTATATACTTTTTCAATGTTTTTATGACCATGATCGGCTGAAATAATTACTAATGTACCTTCTGGAAGTCTTTCAACCATATCTCTAATTTTTATTTCAGCTTCTTTAATAAATTCCTTGGCTTCTTCAGAGTCCGCACCGTATTTATGTAATATACTATCAGGCTTATCTGAATATGCAAATATAAATTTCTTTGAAGGCATTTCGCATAAATCTTCTATACTTGTAACAATTTCGTCAATATTTTCTGCCCTTATGCTTCTTTTAGCTCTTCTATCTGCATAACTTGGCTCAACTTCAAATGTTTTAACATCAGGAGATGCTTCTTCAATTTGTTCAAATATTGTTTTATAATTTACAACCTCTTCAAAAACATTCATAAGAGGGTTTTCTATTTTTGCTCTACAGTATGACTCCTTATGTGATAACATATCTACCGCCCTACCATATTCTTTAAAGTACTGTGACCAAGCTATCCATCCAGTCTCTATTGGTGGTTTGCCAGCATAATAAGTTGTAAGTGCTGCCGTTGTTGTAGATGGATATACAGATGTTACACAATCAGCTTCATTCTGTGCAAAATAATTATTTGGATTAAGATTTTTTAAAATATGTTCTCCCATTCCATCTAATATAATTAAAACAACATTTTTATAATCCTTTTTACTAAACTTTTCATCAAGAACATTTAATGACTTATATGGTGTATCAACTCCGTAATATTTTAAAACTGATGTAATTGTGTTTAAAATGCAGTGATCATAATTAGGCATTACTATATCATTTCTCATATTTCTTTTTCCTTTCTATATACTAAACTTATCGCAAAAATTATAACATTTTCTTTATTTTTTGTAAATATTGCTAAAGGCTTTATTTTATAGGAACTACGAACGTGCTTCAGCCAAAAACAAAAATGCCCACCTTTTCAAGTGGGCATTATTATTTTTATTCTGCTGTTGGAATTTCAACATTATCTTTAACTAAATTTTCTAAGTCTGTATTAATCTTGATTTCTTGATAACGTTTAAGTCCTGTACCTGTAGGAATTAGCTTACCAATTATAACGTTTTCTTTTAATCCCATTAGGTTATCTACCTTACCTTTTATTGCTGCTTCAGTAAGAACTTTTGTAGTTTCCTGGAATGAAGCTGCTGATAAGAAACTATCTGTTGCAAGAGATGCTTTAGTAATACCAAGAAGTACTCTCTTATATGTAGCAGGTTTTTTCTTAGCTGCTTTTAATTCTTCATTTCTAGCTTCAACTTCAAGAAGATCTACTAAAGAAGCTGTATAGAATTCTGAATCTCCTGGATCTTCAATTCTAACTTTCTTAAGCATTTGTCTTGTTATAACTTCAATGTGCTTATCGTTGATATCAACACCTTGATTTCTATATACTTTTTGTACTTCAGAAATAATGTATGTATAAACGCCTTCAACACCTTTTACAGTAAGTAAATCATTTGGATTTATAGAACCAGCTGTGATTGGCTCACCTGCTTTAATCTCATCACCATTCTTCACAATTATCTTTGAACCAAAGCTAATTGTATATGTTTTACTTGCTTCTTTGTTAGTAACAATAACTTCTTTTCTCTTCTTTTCATCGCTAATTTTCACTTTACCATCAATTTCAGAAATAATAGCAACACCTTTAGGGTTTCTGGCTTCAAATAACTCTTCAACTCTAGGAAGACCTTGTGTAATATCGCCACCGGCAACACCACCTGTATGGAATGTTCTCATTGTTAACTGTGTACCTGGCTCACCAATTGATTGAGCTGCGATAATACCAACTGATTCTCCTTCATTTACTCTTTCTCTTCTAGCAAGTCCCATACCATAGCACTTTGAACAAGCACCATGTCTTGATCTACATTCTAGAATTGAACGAACTTTAACTTGAGTATATCCTGCTTTTACTATTTCTTTTGCTATCTTATCTGTAATCATTGTATTCGAATCAACAATAACTTTCTTTGTAGCTGGATCTTTAATATCCTCTAATGGGAATCTACCAACCAATCTTTCTTCAAGTGGCTCGATAATTTGATTTCCATCTTTGATATCTTCAACTACGATTCCTCTTGTTGTACCACAATCAGGTTCTCTAATAATAATATCTTGTGATACGTCAACCAATCTTCTTGTAAGGTATCCAGAGTCAGCTGTTCTTAAAGCTGTATCTGTAAGACCTTTTCTAGCACCATGGGCAGAAATGAAGTATTCTAGTGAATCAAGTCCTTCACGGAAGCATGATTTTACTGGGATTTCAACCGCTTTACCAGATGTATTAGCCATAAGTCCACGCATACCAGCAATTTGTCTTAACTGGTTCATGTTACCACGGGCTCCAGATTGTGCCATCATGTATATTGGGTTTAATTCGCTGAAGTTGTTCTTCATTGCTTCTGTAACATCATCAGTGGCTTTCTCCCAAATTTTAATGATTTCGTTATATCTTTCTTCGTCAGTAATCATACCACGTCTATAGTGTCTGAATACTTGTGATACGTCTTCATCTGCTTTTGCTAATATGTCTTTCTTTGCTTCTGGGACTTTAACATCATCAACAGACACTGTTATAGCACCTTTTGTTGAGTATTTATATCCAGTAGCTTTGATATAGTCTAATACTTCTGCTGTTTTAGATAAACCATGAACATTTATACAATTTGCAACAATTTTTCCTAAGTTCTTTTTCATAACTGGGAAGTCGATTTCTAAATCAAATTCCTTTTCAGGATCTGTTCTATCTACAAATCCTAAATCCTGTGGAATTCCTTGATTGTAGATAATTCTACCAATAGTTGTTTCAATTGTTTTATGTCTAATAGTTCCATCTTCATCTTCTCTGTATCTTCTAACTTTAATTTTACAGTGAAGTCCAACATCTCCATTTTGGTAAGCCATAAGTGCTTCTTCTTCATCTTGGAAGTACAATCCTTCACCTTTTTCTCCTTCTATCTCAACCGTTAGATAATATGCACCAAGAATCATATCTTGCGTAGGAACCGTAACTGGTTTACCATCTTGAGGTTTTAATAGGTTGTTTGTAGAAAGCATTAAATATCTTGCTTCAGCAATAGCTTCTGGTGTAAGTGGAACGTGAACAGCCATTTGGTCACCATCGAAGTCTGCGTTAAATGCTGTACAAACAAGTGGATGAAGTTTAATTGCTCTACCTTCAACTAGTATTGGTTGGAATGCTTGAATACCAAGTCTATGAAGTGTTGGAGCACGGTTAAGCATTACTGGGTGATCTTGAATAACTTCTTCTAGGATATCCCATACTTCTGGTCTTAATCTTTCTACCATTCTTTTAGCATTTTTGATATTATGAGCGATTCCTCTTTCAACTAATTCTTTCATAACAAATGGTTTGAATAATTCAACTGCCATTTCTTTTGGAAGACCACATTGATAAATCTTTAGTTCTGGACCAACAACAATAACTGAACGTCCAGAGTAGTCAACTCTCTTACCAAGTAGGTTTTGACGGAAACGACCTTGCTTTCCTTTTAACATATCAGAAAGTGATTTTAATGGTCTATTTCCAGCACCTGTAACAGGTCTACCTCTTCTTCCATTATCTATAAGAGCGTCTACAGATTCTTGAAGCATTCTCTTTTCATTTCTAACAATGATTTCAGGAGCCCCAAGTTCTAACAATCTCTTAAGTCTGTTATTTCTATTGATAACTCTTCTGTATAAATCATTTAGGTCAGATGTTGCGAATCTACCACCATCTAATTGAACCATTGGTCTAAGTTCTGGTGGAATTACAGGTATAACACTCATAACCATCCATTCTGGTTTATTTCCAGACACTCTAAATGACTCTACAGTATCTAATCTTTTTATTAATTTTGCTTTTTTCTGTTCGCTTGATTTTGCAAGCTCTTTTTTCAAATCTTTTGACATCTTTTCGATATCGATTTCTGCTAGAAGCTTTCTAATTGCTTCAGCACCCATTTCAGCTTTGAATGATCCTATTCCGTATTTTTCTTCAGCTTCTGAAAACTCTTTTTCTGTAAGGACTTGATTTTTCAAAAGTCCTGATGTTCCTTTATCAGTAACTATATATGATGCAAAGTAAATAACTCTTTCCAAGCTTCTTGGGCTAATGTCTAATAACAATCCTATTCTACTAGGAATTCCTTTAAAATACCAAATATGTGCAATAGGAGCAGCTAATTCGATATGTCCCATTCTTTCTCTTCTAACTTTTGCAGTAGTAACTTCAACACCGCATCTGTCACAGACAATACCTTTATATCTTACTCTCTTATACTTACCACAGTGGCACTCCCAATCTTTTGTAGGACCAAAAATCTTTTCACAAAACAAACCATCTTTTTCTGGTTTTAAAGTTCTATAGTTAATAGTTTCTGGTTTTTTGACTTCACCATGAGACCATTCTCTTATCTTCTCATCTGAAGCCAAGCCTATTCTTAACTTATTAAAAACTTCTAATTCTTCCAATTAAAGTTGCCCCCTTAAATTTTCTTTTTACTTTGGGTGGATAAGAATTCTATAAATAAAAGTACACCGCTGCACAATATTTAATGCTTTTTACTTAGAGAATTCTATCCGATATTTAATTAATCAATATTATTATTTATTATCATCATCGATATCATCTAAACCATCAATAGCATTTAATATGCTGTCTTCATCAGGTTCTGGCATATCAATATCTAAGTCCTCTATGTTTTCAAAATATTCGTCATTTTCTTCTGAATCATCACTGTGATCTGTGTCATCAACGATTTCTCCTACTTCGAAATCTTCAGCTTTATCTTCGATTTCATATCCTTCTTCGACATGTTCTTTGATTTCAATTTCCTCATCTGTCTCAGAATATAGTTTAACGTCTAATCCTAAAGATTGAAGCTCTTTTACCAATACTTTGAATGATTCAGGAATACCTGGAGCTGGAATATTTTCGCCCTTAACTATAGCTTCATATGTTTTTACTCTACCAACAACATCGTCAGATTTCATTGTTAGTATTTCTTGTAGGGTATACGCAGCACCATAAGCTTCAAGTGCCCAAACTTCCATTTCACCAAATCTCTGTCCACCGAATTGAGCTTTACCACCAAGTGGTTGTTGTGTAACAAGTGAGTATGGTCCAGTAGAACGAGCATGGATCTTATCATCAACTAAGTGGTGAAGTTTAAGCATGTACATAACACCAACTGTAATTGGATGGTCAAATGGTTCTCCTGTACGTCCATCATATAGTATGCTCTTTCCATTTGCCTCAAGTCCAGCTAAATCAAGCATGTCTTCAATATCTTTTTCTGATGCACCATCAAATACTGGTGTAGCTACTTTCCATCCTAACATTCTAGCAGCAGCTCCTAAATGAACTTCAAGCACCTGTCCTAAGTTCATACGAGAAGGAACACCTAGTGGATTAAGTACAACATCAACTGGAGTACCATCTGGTAAGAATGGCATATCTTCTTCAGGTAATATTCTTGAAATAACACCTTTATTTCCATGACGTCCAGCCATTTTATCACCAACAGATATTTTTCTCTTTTGAGCAATATATATTCTAATTACCTGATTTACTCCTGGAGCTAATTCATCAGAATTTTCTCTAGTAAATACTTTTACATCAACTATTGTTCCTGCTTCACCATGTGGAACTCTAAGTGATGTATCTCTAACTTCTCTAGCTTTTTCACCAAAGATGGCTCTTAAAAGTCTTTCTTCAGCTGTAAGCTCTGTTTCACCTTTAGGTGTAACTTTACCAACAAGAATATCACCTGGTCTAACTTCTGCACCAATTCTAATAACACCATTTTCATCAAGATCTCTTAAAGAATCTTCACTAACGTTTGGTATATCTCTAGTAATTTCTTCTGGTCCAAGTTTTGTATCACGACATTCGCAGTCATAATCTTCTATATGTAATGATGTAAGAACATCTTCTTTAACAAGTCTTTCATTAAGTAGAATAGCATCCTCGTAGTTATAACCTTCCCATGTAGTGAAAGCTATTAGAAGGTTTTTACCAAGAGCCATTTCTCCTTTGTCTGTTGCAGGTCCATCAGCGATAACATCGCCACGTCTAACAACTTCACCTTCTTTAACGATAGGTCTTTGATTAATACATGTACTTCCATTTGTTCTCTTAAATTTTCTAAGAGTATATGTACGTTTCTTACCTTGTTCGTTAACTACAACAATTTTATCTCCTTCAACTGTATCGACGATACCATTTTCTTCAGCTAAAACCATTACTCCTGAGTCTTTAGCTGCTTTATACTCGATACCTGTTCCAACCATTGGAGAATCTGTAATCATAAGAGGAACAGCCTGACGTTGCATGTTTGATCCCATAAGTGCACGGTTAGCATCATCATGCTCTAAGAATGGAATCATTGCAGCACCAACTGAAACTAATTGTTTTGGAGAAACGTCTATGTAGTCTACTGACTCTTTTTCTATTTCTCTGATTTCTGCTCTATCTCTTACTCTAACTCTCTTATTAACTAAGCATCCATTTTTATCAAGTTCTTCTGATGCTTGACAAATAATGTATTGATCCTCTTCATCAGCCGTCATGTATTCTACTTCATCAGTAACTTTACATGTACCTTTTTCTATTTTTCTATATGGTGTTTCGATAAAACCATATTCATTAATTATTGCAAATGTAGAAAGTGCTGAAATAAGTCCAATGTTTGGTCCTTCTGGAGACTCAATTGGACAAAGTCTTCCATAGTGAGTGTAGTGAATATCACGTACCTCAAATCCTGCTCTTTCTCTAGACAAACCACCAGGTCCTAATGCAGAAATTCTTCTTTTATGAGTAAGTTCTGAAAGTGGATTTGTTTGATCCATAAATTGTGATAGCTGAGAACTTCCAAAGAACTCTCTAATTGATGATGTAATTGGCTTTGTATTAATAAGTGTTTGTGGAGTAACAACATCAATATCTTGAAGTGTGAGTCTTTGACGAACAACTCTCTCTAATCTTGTAAGACCAATTCTAAATTGGTTTTGTAACAACTCACCAACGCATCTAATACGTCTATTACCCAAATGATCTATATCATCGGTATGTCCTAAATGTGGCTTTGAAGGTTCTGTAACTAATACATTATACTCTAGGCCAAATAAATAGTTAATTGATGATAAAATATCTTCTGTTGTAACATGTTTTGGAACAAGTTCATCCATTTCATCATCAAGCATTTTCTTAAGATCTTTTCCCTCAGCTCTTGATAATATATCTTTTAATACTTCATAGTTAACGTCAACTTTGATTTTTAATTCATCTGCGATTTTTGGATCAACAAATGCTCTAATATCAACTGTACCATTACCTATAACTTTTGCTTTCTTTCCTTCAATATTGATATGGACAACATTGATTCCAGAATTTTGGATTTCTCTAGCTATTTCGCCTGAAATAACAGCATCTTTTTCTACTAGAACTTCACCTGTTTCAGGATGAACAATTGTCTCATATGCAATATGATTTTTAATTCTGCTTGCTAAACTTAATTTTTTGTTGTATTTGTATCTACCAACTTTTGCTAAGTCATAACGTCTACTATCAAATAATAATCCATCAAATAAATTTCTAGCAGCTTCGACTGTAGGAAGTTCTCCTGGTCTTAACTTTTTGTATATTTCTACAAGTGCATCATCTGCTGTCTTAATAGGATCCTTAGCTATAGTTGCAAGTAGTTTTTCTTCTTCACCGAAAAAATCAATCATTTTTTCATCTGTGTCTAATCCAATAGCTCTTAATAAACATGTAACTGGCAATTTTCTTGTTCTATCAATTCTAACCCAGAAAACATCGTTACTGTCTGTTTCATACTCTATCCATGCACCTCTAATAGGCATTACAGTTGCTGTATAAAGCTTTTTTCCTGTTTTGTCGTAAGCTGAATCATAGTAACATCCAGGTGAACGAACCAACTGGCTAACTACAACTCTTTCAGCTCCGTTGATAACGAATGTTCCACTTTCAGTCATAAGTGGGAAGTCTCCAAGATAGATTTCTTGCTCCTTAATTTCACCTGTCTCACGATTGATAAGTCTCACTTTAACATGTAGTCTTGTTGAATAAGTTGCATCTCTCTCCTTAGCTTCTTCCAAAGTGTACTTCGTTTTTTCTTCCATATAATAATCAAAAAACTCTAACACTAGGTTTCCAGAATAGTCCTCTATAGGTGAAATATCTTTAAGTACTTCTCCAAGACCTTCTTTTACAAACCATTCGTAAGAGTCCTTTTGGACTTTTAATAAATTTGGTATATCAACGAAATCACCAATTTTAGAAAAAGTCTTACGTACACATTTCTCGTGTACTACATCTTTAATGTTTACTTTCTTCAAAATAAATACCCCTTTTAAAATATTTAGCAGGTACTAGCAATCATCATTTTAAAGGTCCTTCTTGCAATAAAAGGTTGTTGCTTTTAAAATTCATCCCTGCCAAAAAACAAATTTCAAAAGTAGTTCCTCTTTTACTCAATTCCTCCGATAAAAATCAAAAAGCTATAATTTTCAAGAAAAAGTAATAGTATGTCCACCTAAGTTGCCTAATCTCCCAAAATTACTAAAATATTATATAACATTCAAGTAACAAAAGTCAAGTAAAAATAGCATTTTTCTTACGGAAATCAAAATTCGTAAAGATAAATGCTATTGATTTTTTTTTGAAAATACATTATAGTTGTTTTATATAGAATCGTGAATTAATATTTGAAGGAGAAAATAGGAAAGTATGATTCCAGAAATTTTCAGATTTAGACGTGAACTGAATATAAAGAAAATCTTGTTTTTTGCTATAATTACTATAATTACATTAGTAATTATAATTTGCATTGTACATAATATAATGCAATTTGTTAATATGACCCAAACTGGAAAAACAACTCCTTCAAAAATCTATTACGATAAAGATAAATCCGTGAGCATAGTTCTTGATAGAGATTTGAATAAAAAGTATAAATTTAAGCAATACAACTCGATAAATGATTATCTTATTGAACTTCGTTCTGAAAATAACATAGATATTTTCATTTCTAGAAAAGAAAAACTTGAAGATAAAGACTTTGCTCAAGTCGTTCAAGCTGATTGCCGAGAATATGTAAATCAGTTTACAAATTACACTAATGCTTCTTTACCTCAAGAATTTCAAACCAATATCAGTCCAAACGCATACACATACAGTCTACAATACTTAGAAAAGCAAACTAAAACCCCATACTATTTACAAGTAACCTGGATTGAAATGGATGATTACTACTATATAATTGATACTGAAATGCCATATTCGATTCTTCAAGAAACTCCTGAAGAAGCATCTAACGTACTTACCGATATTCTTTCAAACATAAATATCATTAAATAAGGCTTATATTTATTATTCATATTATTGCTTTAATATGGTTAATAGAATGTGAAGTGCGACTAAAATTAATATCGATTGCATCATATCTTATTGAATAATTGAACAGCCTTTTTTTAAAAATATAGATTTTAGACACATTTTTAATGTGTCTTATTTTTTGCCAAGTTATACTCTCTATACCATCTCCATTTTTCTTTGAGCATCTTGCTTTCACTTCTACAAATATAATTTCCCTGCCATTTCTTGCAATTATATCTATTTCTCCGCCTTTCTCAACATAATTTCTTTCTAAAATAGCATATCCCTTTTCAATTAAATACTTACATGCTATATCCTCTCCTATTTTACCCACATTTTTATTGTGCATTTTTAGACATTTATCTTTCATTTATATTATCAGCATCCTTTAACGCATTTTTAATTACTCAATTACAATTCTATATGTTCCATTTATGTTCTCTATTAGTCCATCTATCTCCATACTTACCAGTATTTCCATCGTTTTTTCATAATCAAGTTTTTTATGTGATACCAACTCGTCTATAGTATATTCACATTCCTCTAAAAACTTGTATATTTTTCTATACTCCGTTCTTATTGAACCATACTTGTTTGGTACCCTTTTTTCAAATAATTTCGGCATTTCTTTTTTGACATCATTAATATTTTCAATTAACTTAGCGCCTCTTTTAATAAGCCTATTCGTTCCAACTGAATGAATATCTCCAATTTTTCCTGGTATAGCAAAAACCATTTTTTCTTGTTGAAATGCATAATTGGCAGTGATTGTTGAACCACTTTTACCGGCTGCCTCGATTACTATCACCCCATTAGATAATCCGCTAATTATTCTATTTCTCATAGGAAAATTTGATTTATTGTACTTAACTTCATCTTCATATTCTGTAATTATAAGTCCACCATTTTGAATTATTTCATTCATCAATTGAATATTTTCCTTAGGATATGGGTTTCCGAATCCAGTTCCAAGCACTCCTATAGTTCTTTTCCCACATAGTACACATTCTTCTTGAGCATATTTATCTATGCCGAATAGCCAAACCGCTCACAATACATACATCATAGTGTGTTATTTCTTTAGCAAAGTATTTACTCCATCTCTTCCCATATTCTGTTGGGTGTCTTGTTCCAACAATAGCTATTGCATTTTCTTTTAGTATTTCAATGTTACCAATATAGAACAGCTTTTCAATTATAGGTCTAACACTCTTTAGTTTTTCAGGCAAATCCTTATATTCTATTACTTTAATATCTTTAAACATATTTCCTCCTTATGCTTACCTCTTTTTTTTCTTTCATATATATTCAATGCTCCCCCTTTTACCTTAAAAATTCTAAATAAAAAATTGAGGTACATTTCTAATTAAAGAAATGCCCCCAATTATGTAATATCATATACTTAATAAAAGTCTATCCTTCTATAGGTCTGTCCCTTTTGACAATTTTCTGTCAAAAAGGGTCGGCCCTAATAAAGATAATTCTGCGGATTACGTGGTGCGCCATTTACACGAATTTCCAAATGTAAGTGTGGTCCAGTAGAATTACCTGTACTTCCAACAGCAGCGATAACTTCGCCTTGCTGTACACTCTGTCCTACAGAAACATATAATGCACTACAGTGGCAATAGTACGTTTGAACACTGTCATTATGCCTAATAGAGACCATCTTACCATATGATCCTCTCCAATCAGCATAATCAACAACTCCCGAAGCAGCAGCACGTATTGGTGTTCCAATTGAAGTTGCAATATCTAATCCAGTATGGTTTCCTCTTCTTCTAGGTCCAAATCTTGAAGTTATAATTCCAGATACTGGCCTAATCAATGCTATTCCTAACGGTGTATTTGTATAATCTGGAGTCTGAGAAGTACTTATTCTCTTTGTCACCTTAACCACTGGTGTTTCTATATAAAGTCCAGCAACTGCTGTCTCTCTATCTGTAAAATCTTTTGTAGCTGTGTCATATTTAACCGTGTAAGTAATGTTATCTTTATTTTTACTGTTTTTACTTTTTAAGTCTTGTACTATGCCTTCAGCTTCTTCATACGATTGAACATAGTATTTTTCTTCATTGTTTTCCAGTACAGCATAATATTTATAGTATGGAACACCTGAGCTAATTACCTTATTAAATATTTCGTCATCATTCGCTGTCAAACCTTTTTTCAGTAAGCACAAATTATACTCAGGTAAGTTATCTATTTCAACAAAAGCAACTAAATTATCGTCTCCGCTTTGGATGTAATTATTCAATTTCTTTTGTAGTTTACTTCGATCTTCGGTATATCCTATAAACTCACCATTTAAAGAAACACTATACATAGGTTTATATACAACAAAAACCACAAATCCAATAATTGCAAGTCCTATTAAAAGCATTAATATAAGCTTTATTGATGCTCTCAAATAAATTACAATATTTTTAATTATGTGAGTTATTGTTATCACCCCTTTGTGTTTTTTTATATTGTACAAAAGAATTATAAAAATTTCAACTTAAAATAATATTAAATTTTTTATTTCCGTAAAGAAAAAACATCTCGAACTACAAACATAAGCCTTAAATCATTTTTTTTTTAAATATTTTCTTTTATTTTTTTTAATTTATCATACTTTTTACTTACGGAGATAATGCAAATGCCTTTTTATAACTACATTTTATAATTTTATTTCCTACATATTATTATTTATCAGTAAATTGTTGACAAATCCGGTATATTTGTTTTATAATATCAGTTGTCGATGCAAAAGTATACACTTTTATATTTGGGCCATTAGCTCAGCTGGTAGACTCTGAAGCTGTAGACGAGCTTGCGAGTCGTACAGATTCAGTATGCGAAACGAAGTGTAGCTGCAGGTACTGCGACTTTTAAACATCTTTCTAAATCATTGTTGATATTTTAATATTATACGGGCCATTAGCTCAGCTGGTAGAGCAGCAGACTCTTAATCTGACGGTCGGAGGTTCGATCCCTCTATGGCTCACCAAAAGCACTTCGTTTTGAAGTGCTTTTTTATTTCATATATTTTTTATAATAATGCAATTTAAAATGCCCGCACGTCCAGTGCGAGCACTTTAAATAAAAGAATTAGTGTTTATTGTGTAGATTTAGTTACTTGTTCTTCACTATACTCATCTTATTTGTAATCCAAATCATTAGAACTCTTCGTCATCATCTGGGTCGGCGAAGTAGTCATCTTCTTCATCAAATCCTGAATCGTCAAAGCCATCATCTTCTTCATCGTACTCTGGATCATCGTAGTACTCATCTTCTTCATCAAATCCTGAATCATCGAAGTACTCCTCTCTGTCATCATACTCTGAATCATCAAAATCCTCGTCATCAGGATTAAACGAATCCTCTTTTCCACGACCAGTAAACCAATCCCAAAATTTTCTCCAAATGGATCTTTGATCTGAATCATTCATATTATCCCAGTCTTCATCTTTCAACTCTTCTAAGAATGACTCCCATCGATCCTTTGCTTCCTGAGCAGTTCTGTCTGCATAGCTTATAGACTCCATCTCTTCTTCTTTGCTCAGCTTCACTTCGGGGCTGATATAAAAGACATTGACTGGAAGAGTATTCCGGCATCCATCGACTTTAATCATGTCGATTCCAACATTTTTCAATGCTTTCTCCACCTCTGGGTACACAATACCCTTATATTCCATGGCCATATTTCCGTCTTCAGGTGGATTGTTATACAGATATAAGAGCTGCTTTATGATATACCTTCTCTGCATTTCTAGAGATTTAATTTTTAATCCCCGGACAAAAGTATCGCTAATTGGATTATTTAAAATATCATCCATAGCTTCATCAGTGCTGACGCCTTCCATAACAGTACCATTTTCCACACTTCTAATCATTTTTATTCTCCTTAATTAAAGATAAATACAACACTTACTATCTACACTACTCCGAATATTATACCATATTTTTTGATTTATGTAAACATCTGCAATTGTTTTAACCCAATCTAATAAATAAGATTTTAAAAAGTTGCCTACGTATTTTGACGCAGGCAACTTATACTACAATTCTGCAGTTTAATCTACAAATTTTTTAGACGGTCTCTCAGCATATACCTCGGATTTTTCGATTTCTTCATCAGTCAACAAATTCGAATTTGTAATACGCACATACATAGTATGTAATACATACCCATCTTTGTCACGATCTAAAAATTTAAACCCAAATCCAAGTTTTTGAAAATACTCATAATTTTCGTCAAACAAGAACCCACGTATAATAATCTCTGAGCAACCATCAGCTGGTGGATTATTAATTCTTTCATTTAACAGTCCATTAATGTACTTTCTTTGCAACATTGTAAGCCTTATCCGAACTTCTTTTGCATCAATCACTTCACTTTCTTTACTCATTGTAGTACCTCCAGACTTAAATTTTAAAAAACTATCTACTTCACTATTATATCATTCTTTCATTTGATTGTAAACATAATGTATTTACCATGCCGAGTGGGTACTCTTTTTTAAATAACAAACTGTCCACGTATTTCTACGTGGACAGTTTCTCTGCATGTTTGCATGACCTTAGTCAACATTCTTTTTCGTAGGGCCTTTGGCAAACACTGCAGATGCAGCCAATTGTGCATCTGTCAAACACTCTTTATCATCTACGCTGATCTTCCACAACGCTTGATGATTCTCATCTTCTACATCAAGTGGCATAATGCGATATCCTTTGCTTTTAAAAAACTCGAAATTATCAACCAGCATACACCCGTGATAAATCACATCCGTATTTCCGTCTTCGGGTGGATTGTCCCTCAGCGCTTGAAGTTTTTTATTTATGAATCTTCGTTGCCGTATCGTGTTAACCACTCTAAGTTCTACTGCCGTTACAGTAATATCTTCTATCGTAGCCATAATAATCCTCCGCATTCAGTTGACTAATCCTAATTAAATAGTTCGTATGCTTATTATTTCACAATTTTAGTTTTATGTAAATTTGTAATTGTATTCATCTATTTTATAATATTTTCTTTTAATGACTTCCATAATACTTTAATTGCCCTATTAAGATTTTTCTTCGTTTCTTCATCTATATTTTTATAATTATTTATAACTATTTTTGCATTATTCACCCAATTCTTTCTTAATTCTCCCAAGGTTGTCCCTTCGGTATCTGCTAATAATCCAAATAGTGTATCAATAAATAGTTCGCGTTCCTTTGGCTCAACTTCTTTAAGCCAATTTTTCAATGTTTTATCTATTATTTCACTTCCATTATCAACTTCATCTAAATGTACTAACTCATTTCTTTCAACTTGCCATGAAAAAACATCATGTTGCATTATACCTGTTTGAATACTTTTTACTACCGAGTACTTTTCCTCATGTGAAAGTAATCTTCCAACCACAGAAGATTGTGGTATAAATGTATGTATTTTATTTAGAGCCTTCTGATAGCCTTCTCTAGTTGTTACTTCTCCACTAAGTCCTGGACCATCATTATTATATACTTCAACAATTCTCTTTCCTAAACCCTTAGAAAAAGAAGCTGCATATATAGCTAGATTCCCACCTTTAGAGTGGCCCCCTATCCTTATTTTTTTATCTTTATAAATGTTTGCTACTTCCTCTAGATATTTAATGCTTTCCAACTGTGCTGGGACATCATCTAAAAAGCTGAGATTAAAATCTTCCTTCCACCCCACTATAGTATTATCAGTACCTCTATATGAAACAAAAATACTATTGTCTGGCATTATAATTGTAACCGCAGAAAACTGTTCCTGTTTTCGCTCATCTATATTATTAACAAATCTTGTAATTTTTAAATTTTGATATCTCTTTGAAATTGCCATTAGAGGGAAAAGCTCGTCATCATCTTTCCACAAAATATTCTTTTCTTGTGGAAAAAGTTTAGAATATTTTCTATAAGCTTCGTCTAGTAATATCTCATCCTCATACTTATCAAAACACTTTGAAAAATCAAAATAAGATAATCTTGATAAAACCACATTATCAATTTCATTAAATCCGTCATATGATATTTCTATATCTCCACGCCATTTCACATAATCAATAATATTACTCATCTTTTTACCATTCCTTTCCAATTTTTAATCCCAGTATTTTCCCAATGTAATATAAGTTATTAAAATAACTATTTCGCCACTAATCATCATATTTATTAATCCAAAAAGCATTACAAAAAGAAGGTTCCCCAACAATTTATGGGCCTTTATTTTTCCATTCTCACTAGATTTCAAACCTGTATAGCCCCTCATAACTATTGAATCTACTATTCCTATTGTTATAGGGATAATCCAAAAGAGTCCCATTGACACTAAAGTTTTTGATTCATGTGTTTTCGGGGTAAAAGTATTTATAAATGCTACAATAGAAAGCACAATAAATAAAAAACTTGCGCATAATACCACGATAAGTGTTATTATTTCATCCTTTTTTTTAGGATTTTCACCAGTTCTTACATTCCTTCCGCAATATGCACAATATTCACTTGTTGCATCTACATCTGTTCCACAATAATTACATTTCATATTATTCTTCACTCCTCATACTGATTTTATTCCTCTCCTTAATTATACACAAGTCTGTCCCTTTTGACAATTTTCTGTCAAAAAGGGGCGGCCCTATAAAGTACCAAAAAGGAGAGTCATATAACTCTCCTTTTTGGCAGTATTTAATTAGAAACACGGGAAGTTAAGTTATTCTGATTTCATTATTGAATCGAACTCGTCTCCAGTGATTTTCTCTTTTTCCATTAAGACTCCAGCAACTTTGTGTAATTTGTCCATGTTTTTATTTAGAATCTCTTCTGTCTTTTTGTATGCTTCATCTATAATTCTTTTTACTTCTTGATCTATAATGCTTGAAGTTTCTTCACTAAAATTCTTATGTTGTGCAATATCTCTACCTAAGAATACTTCTTCTTGTCCTGAACCATACATAATTGCACCTAATTTTTCACTCATACCATATTTTGTAACCATACTTCTAGCAATACCTGTTGCTCTTTCAATATCATTACTTGCTCCTGTAGAAATGTCTCCTAATACTAATTGTTCTGCTACTCTACCACCAAGAAGTGATATTAATTGTTCTTCCATTTCTGATTTACTCATAAAAGATTTGTCTTCTGATGGTCTATACATTGTATATCCACCAGCCATTCCTCTAGGAATAATCGAAATTTCATGAACAGCATCTTGTGTTGGCAAGAAGAAACTTGCAACTGCATGTCCACCTTCATGGAATGCAACCAATTTCTTTTCTTTATCGCTAATTACTCTCGACTTCTTTTCTGGTCCCATTGTTACCTTAACCATAGCTTCTTCTATTTCTTCCATGCCAATTTCTATTTTATTCTTTCTTGCTGCTAAAAGAGCTGATTCATTCAAGATATTTTCAAGATCTGCACCAACAAATCCTGCAGTATTTTGTGCTATTGTACTAAAATCAACATTATCAGCAATTTTCTTTTTTCTCGCATGTACTTGTAATATTTGTTCTCTAGCTTTAACATCTGGAGGACTAACTACTATTTGTCTATCAAATCTTCCTGCTCTTAATAAAGCTTTATCTAAGATATCTGGTCTGTTTGTAGCAGCTAGTACTATAACGCCTTCATTAGCTGTAAATCCATCCATTTCTACCAATAATTGGTTAAGTGTTTGTTCTCTTTCATCATGTCCACCGCCAAGTCCAGCACCTCTTTGACGTCCAACAGCATCAATCTCGTCGATAAATACTATACATGGTGCATTCTTTTTAGCTTGATCGAATAAATCTCTAACCCTAGATGCTCCGACACCAACAAACATTTCAACGAAATCTGAACCGCTTATGAAGAAGAATGGTACTCCAGCTTCACCGGCTACAGCCTTTGCAAGTAATGTTTTACCAGTTCCAGGATGTCCTACAAGTAAAACACCTTTTGGAATTCTTGCTCCCATTTCTGTATATTTCTTTGGTGACTTTAAAAAGTCGACAATTTCTGCTAATTCTTCTTTTTCTTCATCTATTCCAGCAACATCTTTAAATGTAACTTGTGATTTTGCATCTGTTCCATTTATCATTCTTGCCTTGCTCTTTCCAAATGACATAGATGATTTTCCAGAACCTTGATTTGAGTTCATCATAAAGAAGAAGAATAAAACGAATACCAAAATTATTATAAATGGTGAGAATAAAGTTAAAAGAGTTAATGCCATTGGCTCTGCTTTTTGAACTATTTCAACTTGTCCTCCTATAATATTTTCTGATATTTGATCCATAAATGATGTTAAACTTGGAATTGCAGACTCTTTAACATTTTCTGATGTAAGACCATCTTCATATCCTTTGTAATAAGCTTTAACTTCTACACCATCAGATGAAATTTCTACTTTTGTAATATCACCTGCTGTTATCTTTGTAAGCAATTCAGAATAACTGATTTCCTTGCTAGCTGGATTTGTGATTGATGTTGCTATTGCTACAATTAGAATTATTGCAACTACCCATCCAACTAAGCTTTTTAAACCTTTTCCCAAAATTATTTCCTCCTACTTCTGTTGTTCGTCTTGCAAAAGCTTGCCAAACAAGTTTTATTATTTTTTCTAGACAAATCTTAACATAGTGAAAAACTCTAAACAACACATTTCTCATAATATAATATTCCTGTAATATTTGAAATTAAAGGTTTTCTACGGATAATACTGATTAGCCTTTTATTAAATTTGTATAAAAAAAATGATGAAAAGACATTATTTTTCATCATCTTCATGTTATCATTTTGTTTAAAAAACATTATTTTTACTAGGGATATCTATGTTTTGCACTATGGTTTTCTATTTTACTAATCTTAATTTGTTTATCTACTAGCTCAACTTTAGTGTTTTTGTTTGGAGTCAAATACTTATTTCCGATATTATTGTTACAAAGCTTAATTACATCATCTATATGGATTTTTTCAATTCCTTGAGTAGACCCAAAAAGTTCTTTAATTGCCATTAAAATCACTCTTTTCTGAATCATCTTGTTTTTTGAGTTAAATATCTTTCTATTTAATACTATTTCCGTACTAGATTTTGTTATTACTATTTCTTCATAATTCTTATTTGTCTCTATATCAATCCACTCTATGCTTTCTGTTGCAATATCTGATAAACGTATTATTGATTCTCCAATATTAGGATTAAATTCCTTTTTCACGAATGGAAGTACAATATTTCTAATTTTGTTTCTAGTATACTCATTTTGATCATTTGACTCATCATATCTAGGATTTAGTTCTTCTGCCTCACAATACTTTTCTATTTCATCTCTACTGCAAAATAGGAGTGGTCTAATAATATTAGCATTTCGCACTTCAATACCTTTAAGTCCCTCAAGTCCTGTTCCCCTCATTATATTCATGATAATGGTCTCTACTCTATCATTTGTATTATGAGCAATAGCTATTTTATTTGCTCCTGCTTTTTTTGCAACGTCATCAAAAAACTTATAGCGAATTATCCTTCCCGTGTCCTCTAATCCCCTTTTCAAGTTTTGTGCTTCCTCTTTTATATTTGCGTGTAATACATGACAATCTATATTCTTTTTTTTACAATATTCTTTTACATATTCTTCGTCAATCTTGGCATTTTCTCTAAGTCCATGATTTACATGTGCTACCACAATATCGAAATCATCTATACTTTTTTCCTGCATAATAGTATACAAAACATTCAGCATTGAAATAGAATCTGGACCACCAGATACACCTAAAACAATTTTATCTCCATTTTCTATTAAATTATTATTCTTGATTGTACTAATTATTTTTTCTTTAAAATCCATTTCATACCCTTTTCTTGCGCTCTCTATTTTATTACTAAGAGGTGCATAAATATAAAATGAGCTTTTGATGGTGCTCACCTAAAGCTCAAAATTATCTTTTGTTAAATTTGCAAATTTAGTATAACTAGGAAGCCAAGCCAAGTCGACTGTACCCGTTGAACCTCCTCTATGCTTAGCTAAAATAATTTCAGAAATATTCTTCTTTTCTGTATCAGGATGATAGTAGTCATCTCTATATAAAAACATAACGATGTCAGCATCCTGCTCTATAGCTCCAGACTCTCTCAAGTCTGAAAGCATTGGTCTCTTATCATCACGTTTTTCCACACTTCTTGATAGCTGTGAAAGCGCAATAACTGGCACATTTAATTCCTTTGCTAATATTTTTAGCGACCTACTAATTTCAGAAATTTCTTGCTCACGACTAGAGTTTCTATTTCCAGAACCTTGAATTAACTGCAAGTAATCTATAACAATAAGTCCAATATCCTTTTCAATATGAAGTTTTCTAGCCTTTGCTCTTATTTCCATTATAGAAATACCCGCTGTATCATCTATAAATATCGGTGCATCTGATAATCTTCCTAAATTTTCTGCAAGTTTTGCCCAATCGTCATCCTCAAGCATACCGGTTCTTAATTTGTTGCTATCAACCATTGCTTCACTACATAGAATTCTGTTACCAATTTGTTCTTTTGACATTTCTAAGCTGAAAATAACAACACCTTTTTTAGCCTTCAATGCCACATTAGTTGCTAAATTTATAGCAAATGCAGACTTACCCATTGCAGGACGCGCAGCTACAATAACTAAATCAGAATTATGAAGTCCTGAAGTTTTACTATCCAAATCTATAAAACCTGTTGTAAGACCACTAAGTTTTCCTTTAGCATTATACAATTCTTCCAGTTTTCCATATGACTCAAGAAGCACATCTTTTATTGGAGAATACCCATTTGTATTCTTTTTAGAAGATAAGTCAAAAACTCGCTTCTCTGCCATATCCATTATCTTATCGACATCTTCTGTTTCATCATATCCGAGTGCTACCAATTCATTAGCAGTTTGAATCAAACTTCTATGCGTGGCTTTATCATCAACTATTCTTATATATTTATCTATGTTAGCAGAAGTAGTAAACTTTTCTGTAAGACCCGCAATATACTCCAAGCCCCCCACTCTTTCAAGGTTCCCCATATCACTCAATTCAGCCTTAACTGTTATGACGTCTATAGGTTGGCTCTTTGAATACAAGTTCACAATTGCCTCGAAAATCATTTTGTTATCTTCTCTATAAAATGAATCTTTTCTAAGCACTTCAATTGCACTAAGTACAGAATCTCTATCAGTAAGCATACATCCAAGTACAGCTTGCTCTGCTTCCACATCATGTGGTGGAACTTTTCCTAATTCCATATTTCCTCCATTAATAACATTGTGCTATCTATATATTATATACTTGGTATAACCATTACAGTTACATTGGCCATAACACCTTCATTTAGTTTGATGTCTACTTTTGTAACTCCTGCAACTTTTATTGATTCATCCAATAATATTTTTTTCTTGTCAACGTCTATATTAAAATCTTTTTTCAATGCTTCTGCGATTTCTTTTGAAGTAACTGCTCCGAATAGCCTTCCATTTTCTCCTGCTTTTACTGTGATTTTAACGGTTATTTTTCTCATTTTATCAGCGATAGCCTTTGCTTCCTTCAACTCTTCTTGTCTTCTATAGTCAGCTGATGTGTTTTTTGATTTTAAGTTATTCATATTTCCAACGTCAGCTGGAACAGCAAGTTTTCTAGGAAATAAATAATTTCTAGCATATCCATCTGCAGCTTCAATTACTTGATCTTTCTTTCCAACACCTTTAATGTCCTGTTTTAAAATAACTTTCATAAAAAACCTCCTAAGAATTATCAATCTCCATTTGTAGTTCGTATTTTATAACATTTTACCTATATTTTCAACCCCATCATTTGAAACCGCTATTTGGGTATAAAGCGAT
>Ga0247611_10003343_pt1 | contig 23899 bp, 16 predicted proteins | sample 177DNAGHGhighgp2_FD_192422 | JGI IMG/M metagenome (GOLD analysis project Ga0247611, IMG submission 192422) | Sheep rumen microbial communities from Palmerston North, Manawatu-Wanganui, New Zealand - 1770 DNA GHGhigh gp2 | ecosystem: Host-associated > Mammals > Digestive system > Stomach > Rumen... | reverse complement strand
CCCGTGCGCCGGTCGCCATCAGAGATTGCAAGCAACCTCCATGCTGCCCCGCGACTTGCATGTGTTAAGCCTGTAGCTAGCGTTCATCCTGAGCCAGGATCAAACTCTCCATTGTATAAATATCCTTTTGAGCTTGCACCACATACCGAAAAAAAAATAGACAACCGGATATACCGGAAAATCCTATCCAACGGATGACAGCACAAGGCTCTGCTTGTCTTTACTCAGAACGCTCGGTCTTTTCATTGAGTCCTCTACCTGGAATCTCAGGTGGGCTTCCTTTGAAAACCCGGTACGATGTCTCAATATACATTATATTATATATATAACTACTATGGACAACGTACGCTTTTCTTGTACTACTCTCTGTCTATGTAATTCTTTCAAAGAACTCTTTTCTTCATGCCTCTTTTTTAGTGAAGCGAGTGCAAAGGTACGGCATTTTTTTGGAACCCACAAGCTTTTTTGAAACTTTTTTCAAGAAAAATAGAAAAAAGTTGGAAAATGGATGTTTCATCGCGGGCGCACGAACATTATATTATATCATAGAGAATAGAAGTTTTGCGCATCACGCAGGACAACAGAAAGGAAGGTCACATCAAAATAGGCACATCCTCTTGAAGTTTCGGAAATTCTCTCTCCGCTTCGCTATGAATGCGTCGCTGTGCGCCGTGAGAATAAATAAAGTTCACGCGCGCGCGTGCGCGCACTAGGAATTTTTATTTTTAGTTTTTTTCTCATTTCCTCATTCCAAGAGCTGAGAAGCCGATGAATAAAGGCTTTGTGGGGTGTGAGGAAATTGTGAGGAAATGAGTTAATATTTCTTAAACCGCAATTTTAAGGCTCAAAAATCTTGATTTTTGGCCGAAAATTTAGTATCTTTGTAAGTGCAACAAAGACTACCTGAGTGCCGTGGCTTCTATTGACCATCGGCAGCTATTTGCGGCCCTTAGGGTGTCCGGAGGGCTTCCGGACACTTTGTCCCGACGGCCCGGACACTTTGTCCGGATGCCCGGGACACTCTGTCCGGACGGCCTGTTCAACCTGTCCGGATGTCCCGTTCAACTTGTCCGGGAAATCTGTTCAAAGTGTCCGGGAACTTAAATCAGAATTAAAACGTAATTTTGCAGACATGAAAAGACTACTGCTCTCAGCCTTCTGCGCATGGGCTGCCATAGGATGTGTCACGGCACAGACCCACCGCTACAAGCCGGAGTTCCACCTGTCGGAACGAAATTTCTGCGACACCATACCCATAGAGGTGGAGGACGGTCAGATATATCTGACTGTGGAGAGCGGCGGACGCCGCATGCGCCTGAACCTCGACACGGGGTCGAGTCAGGGCATGGTGTATGACGGTCCGGAGGCCGCTTCCTGGCAGGAGTTGGGAAATATTGTCACTCACGATGCCAACAACCGTGCCGACACGGTGAAAGTAGTGCGCATGCCAGCCTTCAAGATGGGGCGGCTGGTCATAGACGGCTATGTGGCCTCGGTGATACCCGTGCCCAAGAGCCAGAAGACCGGGACAGTGGAACGGAAGTATGACGCCATCATAGGCTTCGACCTCTTCAACAGCGGGTTGTGCGGAAAGATTGACGCACGGCGGAAGGTGCTCATCCTGAGCGACCGCAAGAAAGCCTTTGCCACGGAGGGTGGCTACAGTGTGAAGTACAAGCTGAAGTGGTTTGTACCCTACCTGTATGTGAGTCCCTTCATGCGCCACACCGACGAGACACTGTTTGACACCGGTGCGCAGCAGCTCTACACGATGAGCAAGCAGAGCTTTGACCGCCACCTGCAAGACGACCTGGCACGGTTGAAGCCGCTGGCCGGCATGGAGGGCAGCGTGGAGAGTCAGGTGGAGGAGCGTGCCCGTGGGCAGCTGTCTATAGGTGCCTTTGGAGCAGAGCAGGAAGACGAGGTGGTCTTTCTGCGGCTGGACCGTCTGAAGTGGGGCGACTATGCCTTTCGCCAGGTCGGTGCCATCACCACCCAGGGGGCCTCGCGCCTCGGTGCTGCCGTGCTGCGCCATGGCTCCGTTGTCATCAACCCTTTCAAGAAGCAGCTCGTTTTCCAGCCTTACGACGGAGGCAGTGAGACCGTGGTTGGCAACAAACTGTTTGGTGTAGCCTATGTGCCACGCGACGGACGCGCCGCCGTGGGCCTCATCCGCCGCGGCAGCGACGAGTATAAGGCCGGCATGCGCCAGGGAGACATCATCCTGAGCATTGACGGCAAGCCCGTCCGTTCGTTTGCCGACTTCCGGCGGTTCTCATTTATAACAGGCAACCGCCACCGCTTGCTATTGCAAGACAGTGGCGGTCGTCAGAAGGAAGTGATGTTACAGAAGTAACCTACACCTTATTTTTCCTCGGGGGCCTTGTCGATGAGGTCCATAAACTGGTCAAGCTTCGGAGTGATGATGATCTGGGTGCGGCGGTTGCGCTGCTTGCCCACCTCCGTGTCGTTGGACTGAACGGGGTTGTACTCGCCACGGCCACCGGCAGTCAGGCGCTTCGGATCTACACCATATTTATTCTGCAGTTCCTGGACAACGCTCGATGCACGCAGACAGGAGAGGTCCCAATTGTTGCGGATGTTCTCGCGCGAGATGGGCACATTGTCGGTGTTACCTTCGATGAGCACGTCGTAGTCCTTGTAGTCCATGATGATCTTGGCAATCTTGGAGAGAGTCTCCTGTGCCCGGTCGTTGATCTCATAGGAGCCACTTTTGTAGAGCATGTTGTCGGCCAGGGAGATATAGACAACACCCTTGAGAACCTGGACATCGACCTCCTTCAGTTCCTCCTTGGAGAGAGAACGTGTGAGGTTGTTGGTGAGCACCATGTTCAGAGAGTCGCTCTTGGACTTCACATTCACCAGGTGGCGAATGTACTGGTTAGACTCATTGATCTGGTCCACCAGCTTTTCTATAGAGACATTGTTCTGGCTGGCGTTGGTCAAGCTCTTGTCAAGTGAGCGCTGCAGGGCAGCATAAGCTTTTTTCTGCTCAGCGAGCTGCGTCTTCTGGGCAGCAAGCTGTTCTTCCAGAGAGGTGACGCGCGCATTGGAGGCGGCCAACTGTTCCTTAGACTCCTGATAGCTATTGGTCAGATTGGTGTTTTGCAACTTGCATGCTTCCAGCTCTTTCTTGCTGGCGCAGCTTCCCAACATCAGCAGACAAAGTGCTGCTGCGGGGATTATTACGGTTGACTTTTTCATCATAGTTTTTTCCTTTCTAATAATCTTGTTTTGAAGTATCACTATTAAACGTGGGCAAAATTAGGTTATTCACACATATATAAGACGTATTAGAGAAGGAAAAGTCAAGAATATTATCGATTTTTAACGAATTAAGCAGAGCTTTTAACATGCGTAATGCATAATATACAATGCGTAATGAACAATGCGTCATGCATTGCAAAAGGTATGAAAAATATCTGTAAAACAGACTCTATCTCAAAAAAAAGAACTATCTTTGCAGTCAAATATCAAAAACATAGCAGGATATATGATTCTTTTTTTCAAGACTCCCAATCGAAGCGTAATTGCAACAGCCATAGACCATTGTCCAAGTCAAGATGAGCTCAACGCCCTCTGTTGGCTCTATGGTCAGGCAGAGTATCTGGACACCGACAAGCTGGAGGGGCGCTTTGTGGGCCCACGCCGCGAAATGATTACCCCCTGGAGTACCAATGCCGTTGAGATTACGCAAAACATGTGTCTCAGCGGCATTTCTCGTATAGAAGAGTTTGTGCCGTGCGGCCAAGGAGAACCCGAAGGCTTCGACCCCATGTTGCAGCGACAGTATGAGGGACTGAACCAAGACATCTTCACCGTGAACCACGAGCCCGACGCCAACAAGTATGTTGACGACCTGGAGGCCTACAACGAACAGGAAGGTCTGGCCCTGTCGAAAGAAGAAATAGAATACCTGCGCAAGGTGGCCGAGCAGAACGGACGACCCCTGACCGACTCAGAGATCTTCGGTTTTGCACAGATCAACTCCGAGCACTGCCGCCACAAGATCTTCGGCGGCACCTTCATCATCGACGGTGAAGAGAAAGAACTGTCACTCTTCCAGATGATCAAGAAGACCACACAGGAGAACCCCAACAGAATTCTCTCAGCCTATAAAGACAACGTGGCCTTTGCCCAAGGTCCGAAGGTGGAGCAGTTTGCTCCCGCAGACCCATCGACCAGCGACTGGTTTCGCGTGAAGGAGATAGAGAGCGTCATCTCCCTGAAGGCAGAGACCCACAACTTCCCCACCACTGTAGAGCCCTTCAACGGTGCTGCCACAGGAACAGGTGGAGAGATACGCGACCGCATGGGTGGCGGTGTAGGCTCATGGCCTATCGCCGGCACGGCCGTCTATATGACGGCGCCACGCTCCTCGCAGCGACCCTGGCTCTACCAGTCGCCTGAAGACATTCTCATCAAGGCCTCCAACGGTGCCAGCGACTTCGGCAATAAGTTTGGCCAGCCCCTCATCTGCGGCTCCGTGCTGACCTTTGAACACCAAGAAGGGTCAGAGAACAAAGAACCTCTCTATGCTTACGACAAAGTCATCATGCTGGCAGGCGGCGTGGGCTATGGCACCAAGCGCGACTGTCTAAAGAAAGAACCCCAAAAGGGCAACAAGATCGTTGTGGTCGGTGGTGACAACTACCGCATAGGCCTCGGCGGTGGCAGTGTATCGTCAGTAGATACCGGCCGCTACAGCAACGGCATCGAACTGAATGCCATTCAGCGTGCCAACCCCGAGATGCAGAAAAGAGCCTACAACCTGGTGCGCGCCCTTGTGGAGAGCGACGACAACCCCGTTGTCTCTATCCACGACCACGGCTCTGCCGGTCACCTGAACTGTCTGTCGGAACTGGTGGAAGAATGCGGCGGACGCATCGAGATGGAGCAGCTTCCCATCGGCGACAAGACCCTCTCGGCTAAGGAAATCATTGCCAACGAGAGCCAAGAGCGCATGGGACTCCTCATCGACGAAAAGCATATAGACAAGGTGAGGCGCATTGCTGAACGTGAGCGTGCTCCGCTCTATGTTGTCGGAGAGACCACCGGCGATGCCCATTTCTCCTTTGTGCAGGCTGACGGTGTAAAACCTTTCGACCTCGACGTGGCCCAGATGTTCGGTCACTCACCCAAGACCATCATGCGTGATGAGACCGTGGAAAACCACTATCAAGACGTCAACACTACAGACACCGTCAGCAACCTGCTGCAGAAAGTGCTCCGCTTGGAGGCCGTGGCTTGCAAAGACTGGCTAACCAATAAGGTGGACCGCTCTGTGACAGGACGAATTGCCCGCCAGCAGTGCCAGGGAGAGATTCAGCTCCCGCTGAGCGACTGTGGCGTGGTGGCCCTCGACTACCAAGGCCGCAAGGGTATTGCCACCGCCATCGGACATGCTCCGCAGGCCGGACTGGCATCGCCGGAGGCCGGCAGTGTGTTGTCGGTGGCAGAGGCTCTGACCAACCTGGTATGGGCGTCCCTTGACGGAGGGCTGGCAAGTGTCAGCCTCTCAGCCAACTGGATGTGGCCCTGCCGCTCACAGAAAGGAGAAGACGCGCGACTGTATAGTGCCGTGAAGGCTCTGTCGGACTTCTGCTGTGCACTGCATGTGAACGTGCCCACAGGAAAAGACTCACTCTCCATGACCCAGCAATATCCCGACGGCCAAAAGGTCATCTCTCCGGGAACCGTCATCGTCAGTGCAGGCGGAGAGGTGGATGACATCAGAAAGACCGTCTCGCCCGTACTGGTCAACGACAAGAACTCCAGCCTCTACCACATAGACTTCTCCTTCGATGCCCAAAGACTCGGCGGTTCGGCCCTGGCACAGACCTTAGGGAAGGTTGGCGATGACGTACCCACCGTGAAGAATCCCGAATACTTTGCTGACTGCTTCCATGCCATTCAGGAGCTGATACGCCGCGGATGGATCATGGCCGGCCACGACATCTCTGCCGGCGGTCTGGTGACAACCCTTCTGGAGATGACCTTTGCCAACACCCGTGGCGGTGTGCATGTCAACCTGCACAACATCTGCCCTGACGGCGACGCTGTCAAAGCTCTGTTTGCCGAGAACCCGGGTGTTGTCATCCAGGTTTCCGACCGACACCGAAACGACTTGAGCGAGTTCTTGGAAGACAACGGCATCGGCTTCGCCAAGATAGGCTACCCCATGCCTGCCAACCGCTCGTTGGTCATCGTCAACGGCGAAGAGACCACGAGCCTCGACATCGACGAGCTGCGCGACATCTGGTATCAGACCTCCTATGAGCTGGACTGCCGCCAGAGCTTCAACGGGAAGGCCAAGGAGCGTTTCGAGAACTACAAGAAGCAACCCGTAGAGATGACCTTCCCAAAATGGTTCACCGGAAGAAAGAAGGCTGCACCGACGAAGAACCGCCCGAAGGCAGCCATCATCCGAGAGAAAGGCACCAACGGCGAACGCGAGATGGCCTACTCACTCTATCTGGCTGGCTTCGACGTGAAAGACGTGGCCATGACAGACCTCGTCAGCGGACGTGAAACCTTGGAAGAAGTCAACATGATTGTCTTCTGCGGCGGTTTCTCCAACAGCGATGTCCTCGGTTCTGCCAAGGGGTGGGCAGGAGCATTCCTCTACAATCCGAAAGCCAAAGAAGCCCTCGACCGCTTCTATGCCCGTGAGGATACCCTGTCGCTGGGCATCTGCAACGGCTGTCAGCTGATGGTCGAGCTGGGGCTCATCAATGGCGGACAAGCAGCTTCCGAACAGAAGCCCCGCATGCTTCACAACGATTCCAAGAAGTTTGAGAGCTCCTTCCTCTCCATTCAGATTCCAGAGAACGACAGTGTGATGTTTGGCAACCTCTCTGGAAGCAAACTCGGCATATGGGTGGCTCACGGAGAAGGCAAGTTCTCCCTGCCTGGAGGTGAAGAACACTACCATATCATTGCCCGCTACAACTACTCGGCATATCCCGGCAACCCGAACGGCTCCGACTACGACGTGGCCGGCATCTGTTCCGGCGACGGCCGCCACCTGGCCATGATGCCGCACCTGGAGCGTGCCATCTTCCCCTGGCAGAACGCCTGGTATCCCAGCAGTCACCGCAACGATGAGGTGACACCCTGGATTGAAGCCTTCATCAATGCCCGCAGATGGGTAGAAGAGAAAACGAAGAAATGATGAAACGAGAACTCTTTAAGACATTTTTCAAAGTGGGAGCCTTCACCTTAGGTGGAGGCTACGCTATGATACCCATCATCGAGAGTGAGGTGGTGGATAAACATCGATGGATCACAAAAGAGGAATTTATAGACCTCATCGCCGTTGCACAGAGTTGTCCCGGTGTGTTCGCCATCAATATCAGCACCTTCATCGGCTACAAGCTGAACCGCGTGATAGGTGCCATCTGTGCTGCCTTGGGAGCTGCACTGCCTTCGTTTCTCATCATTCTGCTCATCGCCCTGTGCTTCCACCAGTTCATGGACATACCCTGGATAGCAGCCATGTTCCGTGGCATCAGACCAGCCGTGGTGGCACTCATCGCCGTGCCAACCTTCAACTTAGGCCAGTCGGCCCACCTCACCCTGGCCAACTGCTGGATACCCATCGCCACGGCACTGCTCATCTGGCTCATGGGTGTAAACCCCATCTTCATCATCTTGGCAGCCGGCATCGGCGGCTACCTCTACGGCATGTTCCTCAAACCTACAGAGTGACAACCTCTACATCTCCGCAAGACGACATCAAGACATAGCAAAAACATGATTTATCTATATTTGTTCATCACCTTCTTTGAGATTGGCATCTTTGGCTTTGGCGGCGGCTATGGCATGCTGTCACTGATACAGACAGAGACTGTTGTGCGCCACCATTGGCTGACATCGGCAGAGTTTACCAATATTGTTGCCATCTCACAGATGACACCTGGTCCCATCGGCATCAACTCTGCCACCTACTGTGGCTATACGGCCGTCCATAATGCCGGCTACAACGGCATAATGGCGGTATTAGGCTCTGCCACGGCAACATTCGCCCTGATGCTGCCCTCACTCATCTTGATGATACTCATCAGCAAGATGTTTCTCAAATACATGCAGACAGTAGCTGTGCAGAGTGTGTTCATGGCCCTGCGGCCTACGGTGGTAGGACTGCTGGCTGCAGCCACCCTGCTGCTGATGAACGCCGAAAACTTCAGTACTCCCACAACAGATGCATGGCAGTTTGGTGTCAGTGTATTCCTTTTCATTGCAACCTTCATAGGAACTAAATTTATACACATCAACCCCATTAAAATGATTGCCTATGCTGCTTTCGCTGGCCTTATGTTGCTCTATTAGCACAGCAACGATTCAACAAGACACCATCAAACCACCTACAGAAAGGAGAACATTCAGAACACCCATGGTTCATGACCCCGTCATGGCCGAAGAAGACGGGACCTACTATCTTTTCAGTACCGGTCACAACATCCAGTTGATGACGTCGCAAGACAGAACAAACTGGCAGTATCACCGTGGCGGTGTGCTTAAGGATATTCCACAGTGGACACAGGACAGCGTTCCTGGCTTCACCAACCACATCTGGGCCCCTGACGTGATACGCTGGCACGGACGCTGGTGGATGATGTATTCCTGTTCCACATTTGGCAAAAACACATCGGCCATCGGCCTGCTCTCCTCTCCTACCCTTGCCCATGCGCAGTGGAAAGACGAAGGGTGCGTCGTGAGCAGTCACGGAAAGAAAAATCACAGACCCTTCACCGACTACAACGCCATTGACCCGAACATCATTATCGACGGCCAGGACACACCATGGCTGACATTCGGCTCTTTCTGGGACGGCATCCAACTGGTAAGACTCGACTCCACCATGCACATCCAGAAAGGCTGCACGCCCAAGACCATTGCCCGACGCTATGGTGAGAAGCGTACAGACTTGAAGAACCCAACCTCCAAATATGCCGGTACCAACGCCATTGAAGCACCTTTTATATATAAACGCAACGGCTGGTACTATCTCTTTGTCAGCTGGGACTACTGCTGTAGAGGCGAGAAAAGCTCCTACAAGGTTGTGGTGGGCAGGAGCCGTGACATAGAAGGTCCCTATCTGGACATGGAAGGAAAGGACATGGCGAAAGGCGGCGGAACGCTTGTCATAGAGGGAGACAAGAAAGAGTTTGAGGCCGTTGGCCACTGCTCTGTCTATGACGTTATCCAAGAAGGCTCTGATCTGACGGTCACCCTTTTCCTGTGCCACGGCTATAGCATCAAACTGGAAGGACATGCCATCCTGGTGCAACGCGAAATCACATGGAGCCAGGAAGGATGGCCACTACTCAAAGACTGACCATGCCAGACATCATTTCACCCTTTGCCCGCCCGCTCTATGTCATGCTGAAGCCGGCCGGCTCACTTTGTAACATGCGGTGTGACTACTGCTACTACCTGGAGAAAAGCAAACTCTATCCGCAGAAGGAAGAACGCCTGATGAACGACGAAATGCTGGAGCTGTTCATCAAGCAATACATAGAGTCGCAGACACAACCCCAGATTCTCTTCACATGGCATGGCGGGGAGCCCCTTATGAGACCGCTATCATTCTATCGGCATGCCATCAAACTTCAACGAAAATATGCCCATGGGCGGCAGATTGAAAACTGCATTCAGACCAACGGAACGCTCCTCACTGACGAGTGGTGTGAATTTTTTAAAGCCAACAACATTCTGGTAGGCATCTCCATCGACGGTCCGAAGGAGTTTCACGATTCCTACCGCCACACACAGCAGGGAGGGCCTACCTTCGACAAGGTCATGGCAGGCATCCGCCTGCTTCAGAAGCATGGAGTGGAGTGGAACGCCATGGCCGTGGTCAACAACCGTAACGCTGACCACCCACAAGCCTTCTACCAATTCTTCAAAAGCCTGGGATGTCAATTTCTGCAGTTCACTCCCATCGTAGAACGCACAGTGGAACGACCTGACGGCCTGACGCTGGCTCCAGGCATGACCACCGGCGGCGTCCTGACCGACTTCTCCATCACACCCCGACAGTGGGGCAACTTTCTCTGCGGGGTCTATGACCAATGGGTAAAAAACGATGTCGGAAAGGTCTTCGTTCAACTTTTCGATGCGTCACTTGCCAACTGGATGGGGGTTAATCCCGGCCTCTGCACGATGTCCTCACAGTGTGGTCACGCCGCCGTCATGGAAGCCAACGGAGACCTTTACTCCTGCGACCACTTTGTATATCCGGAACACCTGTTGGGCAACATCCGGCAACTAACCATCACCGGCATGATGTATGGACAACAGCAACAGGAGTTTGCAAAGATGAAAACGGCCTCGCTACCCCGGCAATGCCGTGAATGCAGATTTCTCTTTGCCTGTCATGGGGAATGTCCTAAGAACCGATTCATAGAAGACCGTCACGGCGAACCTGGTCTCAACTACCTTTGTGCAGGATACAGACAGTTTTTTGAACATGTAGCCAACGACATGGAGTTCATGTGCAACGAACTGCGACACCAACGGCCACCGGCGAACATCATGGAAATGAAAAAGAAGTAAGGTTAAGAGGGAGTTTGCTCTATGTTCACTGCCAGTTTGTCTTTTCTTTCAGACAAACTGGCAGTAACCTTTCTAATGGAATAGCTTTTGCGACCACAACAGCAGAAAAACAAACAAGAAAGGAGACCATTATGACATTAGACAAATTTACCATCAAGGCACAGGAAGCCGTACAGCAGGCGGTCCAAACGGCACAGGCCAACGGTCAGCAGACCATTGAACCCGTACACCTCCTGCAAGGCATTCTGCAGAAAGGGCAGGATGTGGTGAACTTCATCTTCCAGAAGATTGGAGTAAACGGCGCTCAAATAGAAAAACTGGTGCAGACCGAACTGCAGCATCTGCCGCGTGTGAGCGGTGGGGAGCCTTACTTCTCCAATACGACGTCACAGGTGATACAACGCTCCATGGACATAGCCCAGAAGATGGGTGACGAGTATGTGAGCGTCGAGCCCATGTTGCTCGCCCTGCTCAGTGTCAGTTCTACAGCCAGCCACATTCTCAAAGATGCAGGCTGCACAGAGGCCGACATGCAGAAAGCCATTCAAGAGTTACGCCAAGGACAGAAAGTGCAGTCGATGAGTGGCGACGAGAACTTCCAGGCTTTGTCCAAATATGCGAAGAACCTGGTAGATGATGCCCGCAACGGAAAGCTCGACCCCGTCATCGGACGTGACGACGAGATCAGACGCGTGCTGCAAATCCTGTCGCGCAGAACCAAGAACAATCCTATCCTTATTGGTGAACCGGGCACCGGTAAGACCGCCATCGTAGAAGGATTGGCGCAACGCATCGTGCGCGGTGACGTGCCTGAGAACCTGAAGAACAAAAGGCTCTTCTCACTCGACATGGGTGCCCTGGTGGCTGGTGCGAAATACAAGGGTGAATTTGAGGAGCGACTGAAAGGCGTCATCAAGGAGGTGACACAGGCTGAAGGCGACATCATCCTCTTCATCGACGAGATACACACCCTCGTAGGAGCCGGTGGCGGAGAAGGAGCCATGGACGCAGCCAACATCCTGAAGCCAGCATTGGCGCGCGGCGAACTGCGGGCCATCGGTGCCACCACACTGAACGAATACCAGAAATACTTTGAAAAAGACAAGGCTTTGGAGCGACGCTTCCAAACCGTGATGGTCGATGAACCAGACGAGCTGTCGGCCATTTCCATCCTGCGAGGACTGAAAGAACGCTATGAGAATCACCATAAAGTGCGTATCCAAGACGATGCCTGTATCGCTGCCGTGAAGTTGTCGGAACGATATATCAGCGACCGCTTCCTGCCCGACAAGGCTATCGACCTGATGGACGAGGCTGCAGCCAAGCTCCGCATGGAGCGCGACTCCGTACCGGAGGAGTTGGATGACATCAGCAGACAGCTGAAGCAACTGGAAATTGAACGTGAAGCCATCAAACGCGAGAACGACACCCAGAAGATTGCCCAGCTGGACAAGGATATAGCCCAACTGCGCGAGCAGGAGACACAGTTCCGTGCCAAATGGGAAAGCGAACGCGGACTGGTAAACCAAATCCAACAGGACAAGCAGCAGATAGAGCAACTTCGCTATGAGGCAGAACGGGCTGAACGTGAAGGAAACTATCAGCGCGTGGCAGAAATCCGATACGGACAGTTACAGGCTTTGGAAAACGATATTGCCAAGATTCACGAGAAACTTCAGGCACAGGAGTCTGCACGCATGGTGCGCGAAGAAGTGACCGCTGACGACATTGCAGAGGTGGTAAGCCGTTGGACGGGCATTCCAGTCAGCCGCATGATGCAAAGTGAGAAGGAGAAGCTGCTGCATCTTGAAGAGGAGCTCCACCGTCGTGTCATCGGACAGGAAGAAGCCATCAATGCTGTCTCCGACGCCGTACGACGCAGCAGAGCCGGACTACAGGACCCGAAGCGCCCCATCGCCTCATTCATCTTCCTCGGCACGACGGGTGTGGGTAAGACCGAATTGGCCAAGGCACTGGCAGAATACCTGTTCAACGACGAAAGCATGATGACGCGTATCGACATGTCGGAGTATCAGGAGAAGCATACCGTCTCCAGACTGATTGGTGCCCCTCCGGGATATGTGGGTTACGATGAAGGCGGACAGCTCACCGAGGCCGTTCGACGCAAGCCCTACAGTGTAGTTCTCTTCGATGAAATAGAAAAGGCTCACCCCGATGTGTTCAATATTCTGCTGCAGGTGCTGGACGATGGGCGACTGACCGACAACAAAGGACGGACGGCCAACTTCAAAAACACCATCATCATCATGACCTCCAATGCCACACGCGACCAGCTACGCATGACCATGCGTCCGGAGTTCTTGAACCGTATCGATGACATCATTACCTTTGAGCAGCTCTCCAAGGAACAGATTGCACAGGTGGTGACCCTGCAGATGAACAAGGTGAAGAGCATGCTGGAGCCACAGGGCTTCACCCTTGCCTGGACGCCACAAGCCATCAGCTATCTGGCAGAGGTAGGCTACGACCCGGAGTTTGGTGCACGACCTGTCAAGAGAGCCATACAGACCTATGTGTTGAACGAACTGTCCAAGAAGCTGCTCGCCGGCGAAGTGAACAAAGAAAAGCCCATCACCATTGATGAGTTTGGCGACGGGCTTGTATTCAGAAATTAAAACGTCAAGGGATTCAAGGGTGTCAAGACATTACTTGACAACCTTGCGTCCTCCAATGACATAGATTCCGTGAGGAAGTGACAAGAAGTCTGTACCCAAGCAACGACCGCTGAGGTCGAAGATGCGGAAGTCAGACTTCTTTTCGTTCTGACCGTTGAGGACGGTAATGCCGTTGGCGGTATTCGAAACCACCAACACCTCATCAAGGAACATGCGCTTGGTCGGTGAGAAGGTCAGCTTGACAACTCCATTTCCTGTCAGAGAGGTACTGAAGCTGGACCACTCCCCTTGTTTCATCGTAAAGTTCGCATTTCCCAACTGAGCGTCACCAGTAACTGACACCGTGAGTGCTGTGTCATCAGTTCCCCATGGAGCAGCCATAAAGCTCAGTGTGCAGTCACCGTCAATGCTGAAAGCCGGAGTTGTTGCGTCACCGGATTTTTTGCTACTTCCGAACTTACCACACTGATTAGCTCCATTCATTGACAATGCAGTCCATCCCTCGTTATCAGTTTTAAGCGCACTACCTGCTACGCCCGCTCCACTAAACATATCATCATTGCCACCTGTGCCATTGCAGTCATCAAAAGACTCATAGAACAAGTAGTCGCCCTTCGGAACAACGGGCTCAACGATGGGATCGTTTCCTGGTTCATCACCTGGCTCATCGGAAGTTTTCTCATTTAAAACCAGTTTGATGGTGCCATCACTATTCTTAACGATATTCTTAATATCAATGGCCACAGAGCTTCCGCTCAAGTTTTTCAGAGTAGAGATACTGGTCTTACTGCCACCGTATAGATTGCTGGACGACGCACTATAGTAGAGTTTGGCTCCGTCGGCCGTCAGCACGCAGGCACGCTTTTTCGATTTGGTATTGTTCAGAGTATTATTACTCCACTGGTTGTAGCTATAGGCGATACGTGTAACAAGCACTCCCTTGCCATAGCTGGAGGGGTAGAATGTACCAGGCTGACGGTTTTCAAAAATGAACGTCTCATTACTACTGCACCGATGAATATAAGCAGAATTCTCGGCTGTACCCAGAGGAGACTGAAGTGTCACCTCAGAGGAGTCTCCAAATTCCTTCAGTTCCAGCCATCCCATATAGCTCTTCTCATAGGCATTGTAGCCGATGGGAGCATAGGAGTCACCCTCGTAGGCACCAGTATCCATGATAGACCAGTTTCCGAAGGCATCATCGCTGCTGTAGCTATAGTCGGTACAATAAAAGTCTGGCAGTCCGAGGGCATGACCAAACTCATGGCAGAACACTCCCATTCCCATCAATGCAGTACCTCCAGAATAAAGTTCGTTACCGATAAAGAACGAGTTGAAGTGTACCCCATGGTAGTCTCCACCTTTCAAATCTTCAACATCATCCCACTCGCAGGGCCACAAATACTTGGAGTTGGCCGTTGTCTGCTGTTCTGTAGCCTCACCCTTGCCTGCATAGAACATAGCAAGCAGGGGAACACCGGTGGAGTGGTTGCTGTCGCCGGCGGGCAAGACATATTTGGAGAAGTCGATGCCCAGCGTATTGACGGCCTTGTCAAGGACATCACCAGGCAGGAGGTCCAGATGCTGATCCTCATCATTACTATTATTGGTACCATAGTAAGCATATCCTCTGTCAAGGGTCACGATACCTACAACTTCGAAGGTCGGTACAAATTGTCCCCCACTCTGCGCCTTGAAGTAGTCACGCACAGATCCGACACAGCCACTTTCGTCGTGATAACCTTCTTCATTATAGTAGCGTGTCATCTTAGCTACAGTGGTGGTCGATTTAAATTTCAGGTCAGAGAACTGCACCATCACAACAGGGATGGTAAACGAGCCGATGCTCGGCACAGAGCCCATGCTCATCTTTCCCTTCTTACCCAAGCCATCGCTGGTGGAAGCATAGATAGCCTTACGGCGTGCGCTCTTGGCAGCCATACGTGCCTCGCGCTTGGCGGTGAGCACCTGACGGTCCACCTGCTGATACAGGTTGTCGCCCTGCATGACATAGCAGGTCCCATCGGCAGCCTGCATCCAATGGCCATGCTCGTCGCCCACCATCTGGGCACTTACTTCCTGACCGTTGGTTAACTTCAATGTCTGCCACATTCCCCTCTTAGCCGGGATAGCAAACATCATCATGGTCACCATCATCAGTGACATCATCACAATTGTTCTTTTCATTCCTTTTATATTAATACATTTTTTTCATAAAGTCACAAAAGGCGTGCAAAATTACAACAAATAATCAGCAAGACAAACAAAAAAACGTATTTTAACCCTCACTTTCTTCTCTGTGACTTTGTTTTTCACTACCTTTGCAGGGAAATCTGAAGCCCTCACGATCTGATTGTCTCTGCAATCATCGTGGCTTTATGAGCCTTAAAACAAAACATGATGGAAGAAAAAGAAAAGTTGGCAGCAGGTCTGCCGGAAAACGCATTCAGAGAATTGAAAGAAGGTGAGCAGTATCGTCCGCTGATGGACCCTGCCCGCAACTACCCGGAGGTTACCGGCTGGTCGGTGACATGGGGTGTACTCATGGCCATGCTCTTCTCAGCAGCTGCTGCCTACCTCGGTTTGAAGGTGGGACAGGTTTTTGAGGCCGCCATCCCCATCGCCATCATCGCCGTGGGTGTCTCCACCGCAGCCAAGCGGTCGAAGGCCTTGGGAGAGAATGTCATCATTCAGAGTATCGGAGCCTGTTCCGGTTCCGTGGTAGCCGGTGCCATCTTCACACTTCCCGCCATCTACATTCTGCAAGCCAAATATCCGGAGATGTCAGCCTCGTTCATCAACATCTTCATTTCTTCCCTTTTGGGTGGAATCATTGGCATCTTGTTCCTCATTCCCTTCCGCAAATACTTTGTTCAGGATATGCATGGCAAGTATCCGTTCCCTGAAGCCACCGCCACCACACAGGTGCTGGTCTCTGGCGAGAAGGGCGGCGACCAGGCCAAGCCGCTGCTCATCGCAGGCCTTGTGGGTGGCCTCTACGATTTCATCGTGGCGACCTTCGGGTGGTGGAACGAAAACTTCACCACGCGTGTGGTGGCATGGGGAGAGCAATTGGCCGATCAAGCCAAACTGGTGTTTAAGGTGAACACGGGTGCTGCCGTGTTGGGCCTGGGCTATATCATCGGTTTCCGCTATGCCCTCATCATCTGTCTCGGCTCATTGGCAGTTTGGTGGATTATCGTTCCGGGCATGGCCCTGCTGTTTGGCGACCAGGTTCTCAACGCATGGGATCCCTCCATCACACAGACCGTGGGCGAGATGTCACCAGAGCAGATATTCAGAGCCTACGGAAAGTCTATCGGTATCGGCGGCATTGCCATGGCCGGCATCATCGGTATCATCAAGTCGTGGGGCATCATCAGAAGCGCTGTCGGACTGGCCGCCAAAGAGATGAAAGGAGGCGGTGAGGCCGGAACAAGCAGTCAGCAACTCGTTCCTCGCACCACCCGCGACCTCTCGTTCAAGTTTATCGCCATAGCCTCGATACTCACCATTTTAGTGACCTTTCTGTTCTTCTGGTTTGGGGTGATGGACGGCAACATGCTCTTCGCCCTCGTGGCCATCGTCCTTGTGGCTGTCATAGCTTTTCTCTTTACCACCGTGGCTGCCAACGCCATTGCCATCGTGGGCTCCAATCCTGTGAGCGGCATGACACTCATGACACTTATCCTGGCCTCCGTCGTCATGGTGGGCGTAGGTCTGAAGGGCACCAGCGGCATGATAGCAGCGCTCATCATGGGAGGCGTGGTTTGCACCGCCCTCTCCGTGGCTGGCTCGTTTATTACTGACTTGAAGATTGGCTATTGGCTGGGTACCACTCCACGCAAGCAAGAACAATGGAAATTTCTCGGTGTGCTGGTCTCTGCTGCCACTGTAGGCGGTGTGATGATGTTGCTCAACGAGACCTACGGCTTTGCCAGTGGTCAGCTGGCAGCACCGCAGGCTAACGCAATGGCCGCCGTCATCGATCCCCTGATGAATGGTGTGGGTGCTCCTTGGCTACTATATGCTATCGGTGCGGCCTTAGCCATTGTGCTCACCTGGTGCAAGGTGCCGGCCCTGGCCTTTGCCCTGGGAATGTTTATCCCCATGGAACTGAACATTCCATTGATTGTGGGCGGTGCCATCAACTGGTATGTGCACAACAGTGAGAAGGGAACACTCATCGCAAGTGGCTTCATTGCCGGTGGCGCCCTCATGGGAGTGGTATCAGCCCTATTGCGCTTTGCCGGCTACAACCCCATCGACGAGAACTGGTTAGCCAACTCTTGGTCAGAAGCTCTCTCCCTGGTAGCCTACCTCTGTCTCATCGTTTACTTTATCCGGGCAGCGAAAGAATCCAAGTGACGAAGCAGGAGTTCATACAACTGGTGCTGCGCCACTTCGACTTTGAACCGACAAATGAACAGCGGCAAGCACTTCAGACACTGACCGATTTTCTGGCCGACCGCGAAGAGCGTAGTGCTATGTTACTACGCGGTGCGGCCGGAACGGGAAAGACCACACTCTCTGGTGCCGTAGTGAGAACACTCGACAGTCTCGGACAGAAGTTTATGCTCCTGGCTCCTACGGGCCGTGCAGCTAAAGTCTTCAGCCTGAACAGCGGCCACCAGGCGTCCACCATCCACCGTTGTATCTACCGGCAGAAAGAATATGAAGGCGACTTCAATCTCAACTATAATGCCTTCGCCTATACATTGTTCCTGGTTGACGAGGCTTCAATGATTGGAACACAGCTCTTGGAAGACCTCGTCAGCTATGTATATAGCGGGCGGGGCTGTCGGCTCATCCTCATCGGCGACCATGCCCAGCTTCCTCCCGTAGGAGAAGAGTGGTCACCGGCACTCACAACCAGCGAGCTGCGCATGCAGGGACTGACTGTCCACGAGGCCACCCTCAACGAAGTGCTACGCCAGGCAACAGAGAGCGGCATTCTCTATAATGCCACACTGATCAGAAACTACCCCACCCTGCCATCCGCTTCCCAAATTCTTCCTCGTATTCAACTGAAAAACTTTGCCGACCTCCATATCATTAGTGGGGCCGACTTCGTGGAACACCTGGAACAAAGCTACCGGGAAGTGGGAATTGACGAAACCATCGTGGTGACAAGAAGCAACAAATGGGCCGTCACCTACAACCTCGGCATCCGCAACACCCTTCTCGATCGGGAAGAACAACTGGAACGCGGTGACATGCTGATGATTGTGAAGAACAAATATCTTCAGGGGAACCAGAAGATGCTGGCAGCACAGAGGGAGCAAGAGACGGGGAATGTTCAGGAAGGGAAAGTGGCGCAAGCCGTTCAGGGCATGCAGAAAGAGCTCTCCTTCATTGCCAACGGCGACCGCGCCCGAGTACTTCGTGTGAGAAAGCAGCGAGAACTATACGGATTCCATTTCGCCGACGTGCTGCTACAGTTTCCCGACTACGACAACCAAGAGTTGCAGACCGTCATCATTACCGATAGCCTCACCACCGAAGCCCCAGCCCTCACGGAGGAACAGCAGCAGCAACTTTACGAAGAGGTCATGGCCGACTATGCCGACATACCACGGAAGGCCGACCGCATCAAAGCTCTCAAAGAAGATCCTCACTACAATGCCTTACAAGTTAAATATGCCTATGCCGTCACCTGCCACAAGGCACAGGGCGGGCAATGGGCTCACGTCTATATAGATCAGGGCTACATGCCAACGGGTTCCACCGCCTCGGTCTCTCCCCATGCCCATCAGCCATCACCGAGCGAATATATCCACTGGCTCTACACCGCCTTCACCCGTGCCACCGATCACCTCTTTCTCGTCAACTGGCCCAAGGAGCAACTGTAGCACACCCTCTCTTCCCTTCTTCACTAAAAAAAGAACCCCACAGAAACTTCTCTGCAGGGCTCTTGATATAGTAAAATCTTCTTTCTTACAGGTTGGCAAGTTCCACCACTTTATCAACGGCTGCGGTGAGACCTTCTGCATTCTTACCTCCGGCCTGAGCGTAATGAGGCTGGCCACCGCCACCACCCTGGATGAGCTTGGCAGCTTCACGAATCATCTGACCAGCATTCAAGCCATGGTCTTTTACAAGGTCATCACTCATCATGATGCTCAGCATGGGCTTCTCTTCAAAGACAGAGCCGATAGCACAAAGGAACGGCGGTTCCACACTGGCGCGGAGCTTGAAGACCAAGTCTTTGACTTGGGCCGGTGCCATGTTGATGACACGCGTGATGACATTGACATGGTTGATGGGCTGTATCTCTGTGAGCAGATAGTTCTTGGTACGCTCTACGGCCTGAGCCTGGAAGTGCTCGATCTCCTTCTTCATAGAGTCGTGCTCTTCGATATACTTCTTGATAACAGCCTCTAAGTCTTTGGCATTGTTGAAGAAGGCCTTTACCGCCTTGAGATGGTCTTCCATGACATAGAGCAGATCCTCACACTCCTGCCCCGTCTTGGCTTCGATACGGCGGATGCCTGCTGCCACGCTGCTTTCAGAGATAATCTTGAAGAAACCTATTCTTCCCGTGCTGCTGGCATGGATGCCACCACAGAACTCACACGACGGCCCGAAACGTACCACACGCACCGAGTCACCATATTTCTCACCAAAGAGGGCGATGGCCCCCATTTTCTTTGCTTCTTCGAGTGGCGTATTGCGATGCTCATCAAGAGGTATGTCTTCGCGAATCATGCTGTTCACCAGGCGCTCTACCTGACGCAGCTCCTCATCGGTGACCTTCTGGAAGTGAGAGAAGTCGAAGCGCAGCACGTCGGGAGACACAAAGGAGCCTTTCTGCTCCACATGGTCGCCCAGCACCTGTTTCAACGCATAATCGAGCAGGTGGGTGGCAGTGTGATTGGCAGCACTGGCATTACGCTTGTCGGTATCCACGCAGGCCATAAACTCTGCCGTGGGGTCCTTGGGCAATTCCTTTACGATATGTATGCTCTGGTTGTTCTCACGTTTGGTGTCAATGATGGTGACGGTCTCGTTTTCAGAAACGAGCACACCCTGATCGCCAACCTGTCCACCCATCTCGCCATAGAAAGGAGTGTTGTCGAGCACCAGCTCATAGAACTATGTCTTCTTCTGCGTCACCTTTCGATAACGAAGGATATGACAGGAGTATTCAGTATAATCGTAACCTACAAACTGCTGTTCGCCTGACTGCAGCTCTACCCAGTCTCCATTCTCTACCTGTGCGGCATTGCGGGCACGGTCTTTCTGCTTCTGCATCTCGACATTAAACTGTTCCTCGTCCACCGTAAAACCTTCTTCGCGACAGATCAGTTCTGTCAGGTCGAGCGGAAATCCGTATGTGTCGAAGAGGCGGAACGCGTTGGTGCCGTCGAGCACAGTCTTGCCCTGAGCCTTCATGTCGGCCATGGCACTGTTGAGCAGGCTGATGCCACGCTCCAAGGTGCGCAGGAAGGCGTCTTCCTCTTCCTTCATCACACGGCCTATCAACTCACGCTGGGCAGGCAATTCAGGGAAGGCGTCGCCCATCTCCTGTATGAGCACAGGCAACAGTTTATAGAGGAAGGCCTCTTTCTGTCCAAGGAACGTGTAGGCATAGCGCACGGCGCGGCGCAAGATGCGGCGGATGACATATCCTGCCTTGGCATTACCCGGCAACTGGCCGTCGGCAATAGAGAAGGCCACTGCACGCAGGTGGTCGGCACATACTCGCATGGCGACATCGGTAGCCTCATCGCTTCCATATTTCAGTCCGGTGATGGCTTCCTCTTCCTTGATGATGGGCTGGAAGATATCGGTGTCATAGTTGGAATGCTTGCCCTGCATCATGCGCACCAGTCGTTCGAATCCCATTCCTGTGTCGATGACTTTCATTCCGAGCTTCTCCAAGGAACCGTCGGCCTTACGGTTATACTGCATGAAGACGATGTTCCAGATTTCGATGACCTGCGGATCGTCTTTGTTGACCAGCTCACGACCGGGCAGTCCCTTAGCTTTCTCTTCCGCAGGACGGCTATCGACATGAATCTCTGAGCACGGTCCGCAAGGACCCGTATCACCCATCTCCCAGAAGTTGTCATGCTTGTTGCCATTGATGATATGGTCGGCCGGCACATGCTTCAACCAGAAATTGGCAGCCTCATCGTCGCGCTGCAAACCTTCTGAAGGGTCTCCCTCGAAGACTGTCACATAAAGGTCTTCAGGATTCAGTTTAAGCACATCGACCAGATATTCCCATGCCATGTCGATAGCCCCCTCCTTGAAGTAGTCGCCAAACGACCAGTTGCCGAGCATCTCAAACATGGTGTGATGGTAGGTGTCGTGTCCCACCTCCTCCAGATCATTGTGCTTTCCGCTTACGCGCAGGCACTTCTGTGTGTCGGCCCGCCGGCGCGGCTCCGGGTCACGGGTACCCAGAATAATATCTTTCCACTGGTTCATACCCGCGTTGGTGAACATCAGTGTGGGGTCGTCTTTAATCACCATCGGTGCCGAGGGCACAATGGAATGTCCTTTCGACTCAAAATAATGTTTGAAAGAGTCGCGGATTTCTTTTGCTGTCATCATCTTGATTAACTATTTATCCGTTATAACATTGCAATTTTCAATTTGGATGCAAAGTTACGAAAAGTCGAGAGAAGAACAAAACAAACTCGTTTGTTTTTCTTCCGAGACGGAGTAACTTCGCGCTGAAAGTGCAAAGTTACGGAAAAACGAGAGAAATGCAAAAGGAAAACTTGTTTTTCTTTTCATTTCCGAGTGCCAAGAACTTCGGCGAAGCCAGAGTTACATAAAAACGAGGAATGAGTATAAATAAGAAGTCGTGCATGATGCTTCATGCTGCATCAGAAGTTAATGCGGCCTTCATTTTGTCAAAATAAATTCGATTTTTGGGAAAAATTTGGGGCATTCTACAGAAAAACAAATCTCCAGTCTTCATTTTGCGAGTAATTCGCACCACAGTATTTCGCCGATGTCTATTATATGAGAGAGAATCTTCCCGCCTGCCCCAAAGGAATGTTCTTTTCCTAAAACAGTATGTATTCTCCGCCAAAGTCATTCTCTTTTATCTCTAAAGTCAATCTCTTTTCGAGCCGAAGTCAATCACTTTACAAACTAAAGTCAGCCACTTTTCGAGCCGAAGTCAATCACTTTTCGAGCTGAAGTCAGCCATTTTTCGGGACAAGGTCAACCACTTTAGGAGCCAAGGTCAGTCACTTTCAGGGAGGAAATCATACCAGTTTGTTATCAATCTCAATGTTTATGGGTGACAAAAGTGGGTCATATAGGCTTGTACGCCGACTCACAATTCCACAAAGTTTACTGCTTGCAGGAAAAACAAAAAGCCCAGTTTTGCCTTCAAAAGCCTCTTTTGTGACACCAGTAGAGGGGTGATGCGGCCGCAAACCGGGTCCAGGAAGATATGATTTTGGATGGTTGTTTTTCCAGAATCCGAAAATCCATTGTAAAGATATATGACAAAAAAATACTAATTTTTATCATCACTCAGGCCAATGCCTTCGACGAGGTATCGCAGTTCCATACTTTGCCGTCGGTCAGTAATTCCTGGGCTGCTGATGAATTGATACTTGCGGCTGCAATAATGGCAGTGATAATGGCTCTTGTTTTCATACGCTATCTGTTTTTGAAGGTTAATATTAACTGATAAGTGTCTCTGATTGATTGCAGACTTGTGAGCACGCTGTCTGTCCTGTCCTCCACCGATTCCACGAAAGCGGAAATCTCGTTGAAGTAGCCCTGCGAATAGACTTGGTTGTTGGTGAGGATGGAAGCGAAATTGTTACGGGTGTATAGATATTCGACCGTCTTACAGCGGGGATGGACTTTCTCTATGGGAACTCCTATGAGAGAGGATGACTTGGGCGAGAAAGTCAGTTCTTCCATTTGTGAGAGATTATAGATGCCGGAATGGGTGCAGACTTTCATTGTTTCCTCTGCGGCAGTCCATGTGTAGGCGGTTGAGAGCTCGAGGGTGCCGACGATGTGCGGATGCTGGAGCATGAGGATGTAAGAGTCCTTGGCCACCCGACGGCAGGTGAGGATTTCTGGTTTGCCAAATAGGAAGCAGACGAGGTCGAGAGGATGGATGTAGAGGTCTAAAAGAGCATCACCCTCTGGATAAACGCCTGTGAGATAATGCAAATCGTAATTAATCAGTCGCTCCTTGTTGAGACGCTTCTTTAGCAGTTGGACGGCTGGGGCATAGCGTTTCTGTAAGCCGACCATGACGACGGGCGAGCCCTGAAGTCGCTTTAAATCAATGAGCGTGTCGAGTTCTTCCAATGTCCAGCAGGGTGGTTTCTCGATGAAAAGCGATTTGCCACTGCGGAGCACTTGCGAAGCTATGGAGAAATGGGCTTTTGGGTAGGCTGAAACGAAAATGCCTTTGATTGCATCATCGTTCAGAATCTCGTTGAGCGAGGTCGTGGCTTTCACATTAGGAAACTTCTGCTCTATCAGTCGGACTTTTCTTGCCGACGTGACGCAGATGTATTTCAGTGGCACTCCGAGGTAATGAAGAACGGGATAGAGATTGGTCAGCGAGTGCTGCCCCATGCCTACGAAGGCATATTGATATTGATATGTTTGGCGCAGGAAACGCTCTGTACGCATCTGCTTGTATCGTTTGATGAGTGCTTGTATCATTGTATTGCTTTTAGGTGTTT
>Ga0247611_10003342_pt1 | contig 23903 bp, 21 predicted proteins | sample 177DNAGHGhighgp2_FD_192422 | JGI IMG/M metagenome (GOLD analysis project Ga0247611, IMG submission 192422) | Sheep rumen microbial communities from Palmerston North, Manawatu-Wanganui, New Zealand - 1770 DNA GHGhigh gp2 | ecosystem: Host-associated > Mammals > Digestive system > Stomach > Rumen... | reverse complement strand
GGCCTCGCTCGAAAAGATCTCGAACGAGGAGGTCCGCGTCAAGGTCATCCACAGCGCCGTCGGCGCCATCAATGAAAGCGACGTCATGCTCGCCGCCACCTCCGGCGCGATCATCGTCGGCTTCAACGTTCGTCCCGACAGCGCCGCGCGTGACAGCGCCGCGAGAAGCAATGTCGACATGCGCATGTACCGCGTCATTTACGACTGTATCAACGAGATCGAAGCGGCCATGAAGGGCATGCTCGCGCCGAAGTTCCGCGAGAGCGTGATCGGCCACGCCGAGGTCCGCGAGACCTATAAGGTCTCGAAGATCGGAACGGTCTGCGGCTGCTACTGTCAGGACGGCAAGATCCAGCGCGGCTGCCAGGTGCGTGTGCTGCGCGATAACATCGTTATCCACGAGGGAGAGCTGGCCTCGCTGCGCCGTTTCAAGGACGACGTCAAGGAGGTTGCAGCCGGCTATGAGTGCGGCATGCAGATCGAAAAGTTCAACGACGTCAAGGTCGGCGACGTAATCGAATGCTTCGTCATGGAGCAGATCAACAAGTAAGCGTCGAGATAAGAGGATTCAACATGGCATCCAACAAACTCGCAAGAACAAACGACGATATTCAATTCGTTATCTCCAAGCTCCTGCGCGAGGTCAAGGATCCGCGCGTGCAGCAGGGGATGATCAGCGTGACACGCGTGGAAACAACAGGTGATCTGCGCTATTCGAAGATCTGGCTTTCCGTCCTCGGTATGAAGGATGAAAAGGAGTTCCGGCGCGGGCTGCGCTCGGCGTCCGGATACCTGCGCAAAGAGCTTGGCAACTCCATGAAGCTGCGCTATACGCCCGAGCTCGTCTTTGAGATCGACCACAGCATCGAGTACGGCGCGCACATCAACGAGGTCATCAACAGCCTCGAGATCAACCACGACGGGGATGAGGAGAATGAAAACCAGTGAAACGGCGAAGCTGTTCCTTGCAAAGGACAACTTTCTGCTGCTGACACATAAAAATCCCGACGGGGACACGCTGGGCAGCGCAAGTGCGCTGTGCAGCGCGCTGCGCCGCGCCGGAAAGACGGCTTATCTTTTCCCCAATATTGAGATCACAAAAAAATACAAGCCTTTTTCCGAGCCTTTTTTTGCACCGAAGGGGTATCAGGCGTCGTATACCGTCGCTGTGGATATTGCGACGGAAAAGCTGTTTCCGCAGGGCTTTGAGGGAAAGGCCGATTTCTGCATTGATCACCATCCCTCCAATACCAAGTATACCAAGCAGTCTCTCATCGCACCGAGCAAGGCCTCGTGCGGAGAGATCGTCATGCAGCTCATCAAGGCGCTCAACGGAGATATTTCCCAGGAGGAAGCCAATCTTCTGTATGTCGCCGTGTCGACTGACTGCGGCTGCTTTGTCTATTCCAACACGAGGGCGGACACGCTGCGCGCGGCGGCGGAGCTGCTTGACTGCGGCGCGGACAATACGACGCTCAACGTTGCGCTGTTTCGGAAGATCTCCCAGGCGCGCATGAAGCTTGAGGGAATGATCTATTCAGGCATGGAATTCTATCGGGAGGGGCGTATATCGGTTGCGACGATCACGCAGGAGATGCTGCGTCAGACCGGCGCCACGGAAGAGGATCTGGACGATATTTCCTCTCTGGCGGGAAAAGCCGAGGACGCAGTGCTCAGCATCACGATCCGCGAGCAGCCTAACGGAGAGAGCCGTATCTCGCTCCGCTCCTCGCCGGAGGTCGACTGCAGCGAGATCTGCGCAGTGTTCGGCGGCGGCGGTCATGCGATGGCCGCAGGCTGCACGATCCAGTCCGGCCCGGAAAAAGCAAAGAAAATGCTGCTTGACGTGATCGACGAGGTCTGGAAATGAACGGCATTTTGCTTGTTGACAAGCCGCAGGACTGGACGAGCTTTGACGTTGCTGCCAAGCTGAAAGGCCTTTGCCGTACAAGACGGATCGGCCACTCCGGAACGCTTGATCCAATGGCGACCGGGCTTCTCGTTATGTTCCTCGGACGCGCAACACGCGCCGTTCCTTTTGCGGAAAACCACACAAAGCGTTATATCGCCTCCCTCAGACCCGGCGTTGTTACGGACACACAGGACATTACCGGCCACGTTTTAGAGAGCTGTTCCTGTTCCGTTTCGCCCGCAGAACTGGAGGAGGCGTTGGCGTCTTTTCGGGGCGAGATCCAGCAGGTCCCGCCGATGTACAGCGCGATCCGCGTCAACGGTCAACGCTTGTATGACATTGCGCGGCGCGGCGGCGAGGTCGATCGAAAGGCACGGTCTGTTACGATCCATGAGCTTTCGCTGCTCGGCCGGGCGGAAAACGGAGATTTTCTTCTTGATGTGCTTTGCTCCAAGGGGACCTATGTGCGTACGCTCTGCCACGATATCGGGCAAAAGCTCGGTTGCGGCGCCTGTCTGAGTTCGCTGCGACGGACGGAAGTCGGTGCGTTCCGGTTAGAGCAGGCGCACACGATGGAGGAGCTGATCGCGACCGCACAGAGAGGCTCGATCGAAAAGCTGATTCTTGGCGTAGACGCGCTTTTTCCTGATATGAAAAAGATGACCGTCTCAGCGGAACAGGAGCGTAAAATCCGCTGCGGAAACGCGGTCGAGGCCGAGGCGGAGGACGGGGAGGTTCTCGTTTATTCCGCTTCGGGGGAACTGCTGATGCTCGGACGCGCCGATGGCGGCGTCCTGTATACGATAAAAAGCTTTTTTGAGGTATGAGCATGGGAGAGATCAAACGCGCCGTCGCCATCGGTTTTTTTGACGGCGTGCATATCGGTCACGCGGCGCTTTTGGAGAAAACAAAGCAGCGTGCACAGGAGAGCGGCGCGATCCCGTCGGTCGTCAGCTTTGACGTCCATCCCGACAATCTTGTGTTTGGGGGCGAGGTCAAGCTGATCAACAGCGCCATCGGGCGAGAGGACATTATCCGGCGCCTGTTTGGCATTGATAATGTTGTTTTTCTTCACTTCAACCGCCATATGATGCAGATGCCGTGGGAGGAATTCATCGCGCAACTGATCGAAGAGCTCTCCATTTCTCACATCGTGGTCGGATATGATTTCTGCTTCGGCTACAAAGGAGAAGGAACGGCGGAGAAGCTGAAAGACTATTGCCATTCACGCGCCATCGGCTGTGATATCATCCCTGCAGTCCAGCTTGACGGGAAAACCGTCAGCTCAAGCCTGATCCGAAAGCTGATCGAAAACGGTGAGATGGAGGAGGCCAACCGCTATCTCGGCCATCCGCATATCCTGTCTGATACAGTGCATTCCGGTTATCATCTGGGAAGCAAGCTCGGCGCGCCGACGATCAACATGTATTTTCCGGAGGGCGTGCTTGTGCCGAAGCACGGCGTATATGCGACGAAGGTCTTTTTGGAAAACGGCGAGAGCTATCCGGCCGTGACAAACGTCGGCGTAAGACCGACGACGGGAGAGAGCAACCGCGTGAGCGTCGAAAGCCATTTGCTGGATTACAGCGGCAATCTCTACGGCAGACAGGCACGCGTGGAGTTTTATAAATTCCTGCGCAGCGAGATCAAATTCGACAGCTTAAAGGCGCTTGGCGAGCAGATTGCTGCAGACGCGGAGAATGCGAAAAAGTATTTTTCTTAGTCAGCGCTGAAAATGGCGGCTCAACAATCTATTGAGCCGCCGTTTTCAATTCAGAAAAGAATGAATAAACAGCTTGATCTGTTGAACAATCATATGCATTATGTTAAAATAAAACAAATCTTTTTTGCATAACCGGAAAGTGGATCGTTGAGCAAAGACCGATAATGACTTAAAGAAAAGATGTGATACAATGCAGGATAGTAAGGGCTTATATTCACGGTGTTTTTCAGATTACAGATTAAGCGCTGAGGAGCTAAAACAGTTACAGAAGGTTTTATTGGAGATTCTCTTGGATATTAAATCTGTTTGTGAGAAATATCAAATCAATTATATGCTGAGCGCAGGTACAGCACTGGGAGCTGTCCGACATAAGGGCTTCATTCCGTGGGATGACGATGTGGACATTATGATGCTCCGAAGCGAATTCTCTAAATTCAAGGCGGTTTTTGACGACGAACTTTCCGATCGTTATGAACTGGTTGAACCGCTCTCAAATCCCCACTGCTACAGCAAAATGGTTAAAATCTATAAGAAAGGAACTACTTTTGTTGAAATTCCGACAGCGGGTGTTCACGGACCGGATATGATCTTTGTTGATCTGTTTTTACTCGAAAACCTTCCGAAGTCCGGTTGGAAGCGAAAATTGAAAGAGATCGCCTATAACGTCGCGTTCCGGGCGTCGAGTGTCTGTCTGGATTACCAATATCCGTCTCCACCAATCTTGCAAAAAAGTAAGGTTGATCGAGAACTGAAGCAATATTATTCGTTTAGAAGGTTTTGCGGTTTCTTTTTCTCGCTGTTCGGAAACATTCGATTTTATTTGAAGATATGCGAATCCTTGGCGAAAAGCAACGAAGAAACAGACTGGGTCAGTATGCCGTCAGATACAGGCTATCTTGGCAGAGTATATCCGCGCAGGCTGTTCACATCTTTCACCGATGCGGAGTTTTGCGGATATATGATGAAAATCCCGGAAGACTATGATGCTTATTTGTCAATCGATTATGGTGATTATATGCAGATCCCACCTCCTGAAAAAAGGGAAGTACATAGCGCCTATAAAATCAGCTTCAGTGAATAACAGACTCAAAACATGAAGTGGGCATAATGAGTAGAATAAAGTTTTGAATCCAGGCCCGAAAAAGACGTCTCAACCAATGGTTGAGACGCCTTTTTCAACCGAAAAGTTATTGCAAAATCATGCTTTTTGTGATTACAATCATGCCAAAGCCGCGGTAAAATGACAAGGGGGATCACAGAATGAACGAAAAACTGGGCGAGATCATCGCACGCTTGCGAAAAGAAAAGGGAATGACCCAGGAGGATCTGGCGAGAGAACTGAACATTTCCTATCAGGCAGTGAGCAAATGGGAAAATGGGATCTCTTCACCCGACATTTCAAATATCAAAGCGATCGCACAGCTCTTCGGCGTGAGTATCGACTCGTTATTCGGGTTGGAGCTTCTGCCGGAAAAGGACAATAATCGGTTTGCCGACGCTGATGATGCGATCAAAAAAACAGAAAATACTTTTGCTGCTTCTGATGAAAAACAGATTGTCAAAGATGAACGGGACAACGCTTTTGCAGAAGAGTATCCAAGCGAAGACGCATACCTGAAAGCCGCATCCTGGGCGGACGACGACACGCTGCGTGTCGTGATGTACCGCGGGAAGAGGCTGCTGACGTATGAAGAGGTTAAAAACGGGATGTTTGCAAGAAAGATCCAGCTTGAATACCATGGAGAAGCACTGAACGTGTCAAGCTGCTGCGATGTGTCATGCGGCATTGTTTCCGGTAATGTTTCTGCTGAAGGCAATGTTAATTGCGATGCAGTATACGGAAGCGTAAGCGCAGGCGGAGATGTAAATTGCGACGGTATAGGCGCGTCTGTCGAAGCAGGCGGTGATGTGAACTGTGATGATGTCGGAGGCGATATCCGCTGCGGCGGATATGTTGACTGCGGCTCCGTGGTCGGCAGTGTGAGCGCGGGAGGAGACGTAGACTGCGGCAGCGTCGCCGGAAATGTGACGGCTGCTGGCGATGTGGACTGCGGCGGAGTGGCAGGAAACGTATACAGAGGATGAAAGAAAGGTCATCGGCTTTCCGATGACCTTTTCGTTTTACCCCAGGGCGATATCCAGCGCCATCATCAGCGTGAAGCCGAAGGCGAAAAAAACAGTGCCGATGTCGGAGGAGTCACCCTCCGTCATCTCGGGAATCAACTCCTTGACAACGACATAGAACATGGCTCCCGCGGCAAAGCTTAAAAAATATGGCATCGCGGGCACAAGCAGGAAAGAGGCAAAGAGCGTCAATAGCGCGGCAACGGGCTCGACAGCGCCGGAGAGTACGCCGCAGAGGACGGCCTTGCGCTTGCTCATGCCCTCGTCGTAGAGCGGCATGGAGATGATTGCGCCCTCGGGCACGTTCTGGATGGCGATCCCGAGCGCAAGCGTAAACGCTGCCATGGCGGTAATGCCATAGCTCCCTGCACGATAGCCGGCGTAAACCGCGCCGACGGCCATTCCCTCAGGGATGTTGTGGATGGTAACGGCCAGAACAAGCATTGCAGTCCGTTTCGTCCGGACAAAGGGCCCTTCCCCCTCGCCTTTGTCCGTGCGTAAACGGGGAATAGCCCGATTGAGATAGAGCAGAAAAAAAACGCCGAGCCAAAAGCCGAGGGCGGCCGGTATAAAGGCCCAGGAGCCGTAAGAGGAAACTTGTTCGATCGCAGGGAGCAGGAGACTCCAGACTGAGGCTGCCACCATCACGCCAGCGGCAAAGCCGGAGAGCACACGCTGAAGAGTCGCAACAAGCCGCTTTTTCATAAACATGGCGCATACAGCGCCTAGAGAGGTTCCCACGAAGGGGATCCATACCCCTTTGGTGATCTCTAAGGTCGCATTCATAGGATAGACCTCCGATTCGAGCCCGGGAATACCCGGACTTCGCAGGCCATTCTATGCTGAGCGGTGTCGGAAGGTTCTTTTCTGTGCAGCGAACGGACAGCAAAAAAGACATCGGAAGATCCGATGCCTTTTTGCTTTAACTTATTTTGACGGGCGGTTTTTGCGCTTATGGCCGCGGCCGCGCCGGCGGGACTGGGCTGCTTTGGTGCGGTAAAACTCGACAGCCGCGGAGTCGGCGCTGTAAACAAGCTTGTTGGTTGTCCAGGTGTTATCATCCTGGCTTTTGCGGAATTTGGCGCGTACCAGGAAGGGACCGTCATCATCGCAGGTGTAGATGTTCATATAACGCTGGTCGCCCTGGTTGACCCACTTTTCAGCGCTGAGGGCCTTTCCGCATACAGGGCAGGAAAGGGACGTGATGCGCTCGTCGGCAAAGGCCGCGGCTTTTGTGGGAAAGCCGGGATAGCTTTCATGTACAAGGACGTCGTTGTCCTGTGCCTCGGCTTTCGGCCTTGCGTTCGGCATACGGGAGGCGAGAATCTGGTTGGCGTCGGGATACAAACGCAGCCCCTCGGCCATATCGAGATAGGTGCAGACAAGCGCGGTGTTGTAGGCGTCGCCGAGCGCATCGTGCGCCACGCGCGTCTGCTCGATCCCGAAATGCTCCATCGCGCTGGCAAGAGATTTCTGGTTTTTGTCTCCGCCCGTCTGAAGATTGTAGATCAGCTGCAGGTTGATCCAGCCGGCGATCCAGTCCCAGTCAAGGTCATGGATAATGATATTCTGCTCCATGATCCCCTTGTCGTCGCAGCCCCAGGTAAGGAAGGTCACATCCTCGCCGCACCAGGCGCGGAAGGCCTCGAGCGCGTCGGGGAAGGGCAGACCGTGGGACAGACGCTCCTTGTCAAAGCCGGTGATCTTTTTGACCTTATAGTGCATACGCTTGAAGTACACGGGCTTGACGTCGACCGTGAACTCCTCACCCAGAGACATGTCCGGGTTGAGCTTGACAGCGCCGATCTCAATGATCTCTCCGCGAAGATGTATCGGGAGCTTGTTGAAAACGGAGGATTTGGAGCTCATGGCCTGATTCCATTCCAAATCCACCACAATATAGTTCATACGTAACGATCCTTTTATGTTTAGTGACGACGTATTATAACACATCTTCTGAAAGATTGCACCCCTTTTTTACGGGATGGGTAATTTTCTTTGCCATACGCTGCAAGGTGTGCTATAATCAGGCAAAAACATCCTCGCATCGGGAGGGAACTATGACCGGAATGACGATAGCCGCAGCGGTGAAGGCGTGCGGAGGAAAATACATCGGTTCAAAGCCGGAAACGACTGAGCTCGGACGCGTTGTTATCGACAGCCGCGCCATCGAGCCGGGAGACCTTTTTGTTGCGTATAAGGGCGAAAAGGTGGACGGGCACGATTATATCGGCGCTGCGCTCGACAAGGGCGCGGCATGCTGCCTCTGCGAGCATGTGCCGGAAGGAGAGATGCGCGGCGCGATCGTTGCGGATGACGTGCAGACGGCGCTCGAGGCGATCGCGGCGGCCTACCGCGACACGCTTTCGCTTCCAATCATCGGCATCACGGGCAGCGTCGGAAAGACTTCTGCAAAGGAAATGATTTCGGCCGTGCTCTCCAGCCGTTACCATGTGCTCAAAACGGACAAAAACCTGAACAATCAGATCGGCGTGCCGATGACGCTTTCACGCATCACGCCGGAGCATGACGCTGCCGTTGTGGAAATGGGGATCTCTGGCTTCGGAGAGATGCATCGGCTCGGAAAAATGGTGCGGCCTCAGATCGCGGTGTATACGCTGATCGGACATGCGCATCTGGAATTTCTCCACGACCTCGACGGCGTACTCCGCGCGAAGACGGAAATGCTGGATGAGATCGCGGACGACGCCTGCGTCATCATGAACGGCGATGACGAAAAGCTGAAGAATTATCATTGCCGCCAGAGAAAGGTCAGCTTCGGGTTCGGCGAAGACTGCGACGTGCGCGCCGAGAACGTGGTGCTGATGGCGGAGCACACCGAATGCGACATCGTCTGCGGTCAAAGATGCTTCCATGTGACGATCCCGGCATTCGGGAAGCATCTTGTCTATGCCGCGCTGGAGGGCGCGGCGGTCGGAATGGAGATGGGACTTTCCGATGAGGAGATCGCGCGTGGTATCGCGTCCTTCGAGACGGTCGGCCGCCGTGCGGCCATCGTGCACACCGCAAAGCTGACGCTGCTTGACGACTGCTATAATTCCAATGCCGAGGCGCTCAAGAGCGGGATCGACTCGCTCGCTCGGCTGCCTGGAAGGCATGTGTGCATTCTCGGAGACATGCTGGAGCTCGGTGAGAGCGCGGCGGAGATCCACCGGGAAGGCGGCGCCTATGCGCGGGAGCAGGGCGTTGCGCGGCTGCTATGCTGCGGAAAGTATGCCGATGACTACTGCGCCGGAGCGGGAGAGATCGCCCGGAAGTTTTCTGATCGTGGAGAACTGATCGCCGCACTGCGGCAGGAGATCCGCCAGGGGGATTGTGTATTGGTCAAGGCCTCGCGCGGCGCGCACTTCGAAGAGATCTCCGAGGCGCTGAAGGTGCTTTGAGATGAGCGAGAACGGAAGAAAAAAGATCCTGTTCGATCTCGACGATACGATCCTCGATTTCCACACGGCGGAGCGACACGCGCTGAAGACGGCGTTCGATGAACTCGGTATCGCGGCAGAAGAAGAATTGCTTTCGCGGTACAGCGAAATCAATACATGGTGCTGGCAACAGCTGGAGCTTGGAAAAATGACGCGGGAGGAAGTGCTCGTCAGCCGCTTTGAAAAGCTTTTTCGGGAGAAGAGGATCGACTGTGACGCCCGCACTGCGCAGGACTGTTACGAGGGATTTCTGGAAAGCGGCCACTTCTTCGTCCCGGGAGCATTGGAGCTGCTCGAAGAGCTGTACCCGAAGTATGACCTGTATCTTGTCTCAAACGGAAATACTGTGACGCAGGAAAGCCGCCTGAAGAGCGCGGGGATCGCGCCGTTTTTCAAAGGGATCTTCATCTCGGAGCAGATCGGCGTCAACAAGCCCGACCGTAAATTCTTTGAGGCGTGCTTTTCCGAGATCCCGGATTTTCGCGCCGAGGACGCGGTCATCGTGGGCGACAGCCTGACCTCCGATATCCGCGGCGGGATCAACGCGGGGATCAGAACCTGCTGGTTCAATCCAGGGCACAAACCCGAGCGGGACGACATCAAAGCGGATTATTTGTTCCATACACTCAGCGAGCTTCCGACATTGCTGGAAACGATCTTTGCATGAAAAAACTCCCCGGACTTCCGGGGAGTTTTCCTGTTTACAGGTTATAGAAAGAAATGGATAGCAAGTAGAAGAAGAACGCCGGGGATACCGAGGAATCCGACGACAAGCGCGTTTACAAGCGACAGCGAAAGCGTCAGCCCGATCTCGCCGCCAAAGAAATTGATGATCCACAACAGGACGAAGCCAAGAGCGGTATTCAAAAGCAGCTTGAAAATGAAGCGGAACGGTTTGGCCAAAATACGCAGCAGCAGGATCACGCCGAGCACGATGGCGGCGATCGTAATGACAAGAGAGAGAGTTTCCATATGGGCGTCCTTTCAAAAGGCAGGAATTGGAGAGAGTAGTCTTGCGTTTGCTGGTCATACTATCCCTCGGACAGCTTCCGTCCGGCGCAAGAGAAAGAGAGCGCCGGCGATGATTGCCGAAAGCCTTGCGGTAATAGGGATACATCGAAAAGTGGAAATTGTCAAGCGGAAGTGCGCCTTCCCCGGGCGGGTCAGATTGCTGACCCGCCCGCTTTGCGTTTTGGGGAAGAGGGAAAGTCTTGCAATACGACAGAGAATTTGTTATACTAAATAGACTAAAATAGGGCGAAGAGGGTGCCGCTGTGCCCACAACATATTGTATGAAAGGCAAAACCGTTTATGAGTAACACAACTGCCGCATACGGCAACGAAAGTATTTCCCAGCTCAAGGGAGCCGACCGCGTCCGGAAACGTCCGGGCGTCATCTTCGGTTCTGACGGGCTGGACGGCTGCGAGCATGCGGTATTTGAGATTTTATCCAACTCGATTGACGAGGCCCGTGAGGGCCACGGCGATACGATCACGCTGACAAGCTATGAGGACGGATCGATCGAGGTAGAGGACTTCGGTCGCGGATGCCCGGTCGACTGGAACCCGGTGGAGAAGCGCTTCAACTGGGAGCTCGTCTTCTGTGAGCTGTATGCCGGCGGCAAGTACAAGAACGCCGACGGGGGAGACTATGAGTATTCTCTCGGATTGAACGGTCTCGGCTCCTGCGCAACACAGTATTCCTCGGAGTACATGGACGTCACGGTCTGGCGTGACGGAAACAAGTATCAGCTTCACTTCAAAAAGGGCAAGGTCTGCGGGAAAAAGGGACAGGAGCTGATCGTGGAGCCAGCCGACCGGAAAAAGACCGGCACGCTGATCAAATGGCGTCCCGACCGCGAGGTGTTCACCGACATCGATATCCCGGTCGAGTACTTTGAAGACGTGCTGCACCGCCAGGCTGTCGTGAACGCGGGCGTCACATTCCGTCTGAGGGTACAGCACGGCGGAAAGTTTGAGACAAAGGAATTCCGTTATGAGAACGGGATCATGGATTATGTCGGCGAGATCGCGGGAGAGGGAGCCTTGACCGCTCCGGTCATGATCTCGGCCGAGCGCAAGGGGCGCGACCGCGAGGACAAGCCCGAATACAAGGTCAAGCTGTCGGCAGCGTTCTGCTTTTCCAACAAGGTCAACGCGATCGAATATTATCATAATTCCTCTTGGCTTGAAAACGGCGGCGCGCCGGACAAGGCCGCGCGAAGCGCCTTCGTCTCGGCGATCGACGCGTACATCAAGAAAATCGGCAAGTATCAGAAGAACGAGACGGCAATCAAGTTCCAGGACGTGCAGGATTGTCTGATCCTGGTGACGAACTGTTTCTCGACCCAGACCTCCTACGAAAACCAGACCAAGAAAGCAATCAACAACCGCTTTATCCAGCTTGCGATGACGGATTTCTTCAAACAGCAGCTGGAAGTCTATTTCATCGAAAACAAGCCGGAGGCCGACCGCATCGCCGAGCAGGTGCTGATCAATAAGCGTAGCCGCGAGACGGCCGAGCGCGCCCGGCAGGGCATGAAGAAAAAGCTTTCCGGCAGCATCGACATCGCCAACCGCGTGCAGAAATTCGTTGACTGTCGCAGCAAGGACACAGACCGCCGCGAGATCTATATCGTGGAGGGCGATTCCGCTCTCGGCGCCTGCAAGCTGTCGCGCGACGCGGAATTTCAGGGCATCATGCCGGTACGCGGCAAGATCCTCAACTGCCTCAAGGCCGACTATGTCCGCATTTTCAAGAGCGACGTTATCACCGATCTGATGAAGGTGCTCGGCTGCGGCGTCGAGGTCAAGGATAAACATACGAAGGAGCTTTCGAGCTTTGATCTTGACAATCTGCGCTGGAACAAGATCATCATCTGCACCGACGCGGACGTGGACGGCTTCCAGATCCGTACGCTTATTTTAACGATGCTCTACCGTCTTGTCCCGACACTGATCCGCGAGGGCTATGTCTATATCGCGGAGTCGCCGCTCTATGAGATCGAGTGCAAGGGCAAGACCTATTTTGCCTATTCCGACCATGAAAAAGCTGAGATCGTCGATAAGCTTGGCAACGGGAAAATCAGCATCAGCCGCAGCAAGGGTCTTGGCGAGAACGACCCGGACATGATGTGGATGACGACGATGAATCCCGAGACGCGCCGACTCATCAAGGTCATGCCGGAGGACGCCGAGAAGATGGCGCAGGTATTCGATCTGCTGCTCGGCGACAACCTCTCCGGGCGCAAGGATCATATCGCTGAGGTCGGTTACCGTTATCTCGATATGGCCGACATTTCCTGAACTGAGGTGAGAGGAATGCGCAATCTTGGGGCAAGCAATTATGAAACGGCGCGGGATCATCTGCGCAAGGTAATGATCGCAGCCGCCGTGTTCTGCGTACTGGGCGTCGCGATCCCCGCGGCTTACGGATTGTTCAAGCTGGCAGCCATGCTGATCACGGTCATCTTGTTTGTCGTGATGGTTTATATCATCTGCACCGAATGCCGCTGCCCGCATTGCGGAAAGATCATTTTCTTCGGCGCGCTGGCGGCGACCTACTGCCCGCGCTGCAAGAGAAGTCTGATGACCGGAAAAAAACAGAAGAAGAGCAGATAAGAAGATGGCAAAGAAAAAAGAAGAAGCAAAAAAATACGATAATCCCAACGTAGTCGGATTGAAGGCGGCCGTCGTCGAGCAGCCGATCACCGTAACGCTGGAGACCAACTATATGCCCTATGCGATGAGCGTGATCGTCTCCCGCGCGATCCCGGAGATCGACGGCTTTAAGCCCTCGCACCGCAAACTGCTGTACACGATGTACAAGATGGGGCTTCTGACAGGCTCACGGACAAAGAGCGCCAACATCGTCGGTCAGACGATGAAGCTCAATCCCCACGGCGATGCGGCGATCTATGAGACGATGGTGCGCCTCTCCGCCGGGTATGAGGCTTTGCTGACGCCCTTTGTCGACTCGAAGGGCAACTTCGGCAAGGTCTTTTCGCGCGATATGTCTTATGCCGCCTCACGTTATACCGAGGCCAAGCTTGCGCCGATCTGCGCGGAGGTGTTCCGAGACATCGACAAGGACACGGTCGATCTCGTTGACAACTACGACGGTAGCATGAAGGAACCGGCTCTTTTGCCGACGGCGTTCCCGAACGTGCTCGTCTCGGCCAATAACGGCATTGCCGTCGGTATGGCGAGCATGATCTGCGGCTTTAACCTCAATGAGGTCTGAGAGACGGCGATCAACTATTTGCGCGACCCGGGACACGATCTGTTTCTGACGCTCCCAGCGCCTGATTTTCCCACCGGCGGCGAGATCATTTTTGACCGCACAGAGATGGAGAGCATCTACAATACCGGCCGCGGCAGCTTCCGTGTGCGGGCCAAGTGGCGCTTTGTGCCGAAGGAAAACATCATCGAGATCTATGAGATCCCGTATACCACGACCTCCGAAGCCGTGATCGACAAGGTCGCCGAGCTTATCAAGAGCGGGAAGATCCGCGAGATCAACGACATGCGCGATGAGACGGACCTGAGCGGCTTGAAGCTCGCGATCGACCTCAAGCGCGGCATCGACCCGGACAAGCTGATGGCGAAGCTCTTCAAGATGACGACGCTGCAGGACGCGTTTCCCTGCAACTTCAATATTCTTGTCGCAGGTAACCCGAAGGTCATGGGTGTACGCGAGATCCTGGACGAGTGGTGCGCCTGGCGTATGGAGAGCATTCGCCGCCGCGTGTATTTTGACCTTTCCAAGAAAAAGGATAAGCTCCATCTGCTCAAAGGTCTGGAAAAGATCCTTCTCGATATCGATAAGGCGATTGAGATCATCCGCGGGACGGAGCTGGAGAGCGAGGTCGTGCCCAATCTGATGATGGGCTTCGGCATCGACCAGATCCAGGCCGAATTCGTCGCGGAGATCAAGCTGCGCAACATCAACCGCGAGTATATCCTCAAGCGCACGGACGAGACGGACAATCTGGAAAAAGAGATCGCGGAGCTGGAGGAGACGCTTGCAAGCCGCCGCCGGATCAAGTCGATCATTATCGACGAGCTCAAGCAGATCAATAAAAAGTATGTCACGCCGCGCCGCTCGACGATCGTCTATTCCGATGAGATCGAGGAATTTGAGGAAGAGGGCACGGTAGAGGACTATCCTGTCACGCTCTTCCTGTCGAAGGAGGGCTATTTCAAGAAGATCACGGCACAGTCGCTTCGCATGAGCGGCGAGCAGAAATACAAAGAGGGCGACAGATTGTTCGTCAGCTTTGAATCCGCCAACAACAGGGAAGTGCTGTTCCTTACCGACCGCCAGCAGATGTATAAATCGCGCCTTTCTGATTTTGAAGACGGGAAAGCATCTGCACTCGGGACCTATCTGCCGACGAAACTGCAGATGGACGAGGGAGAGAATGTGATCGCAATGATCGATCCGGGCGATTATTCCAAGCACCTGCTGATCGTTTTTGAAAACGGCAAGGCGGCCCGAATCGAGCTTTCGGCCTATGAGACGAAGACAAACCGCCGCAAGCTGATAAACGCCTATTCTGACAAGAGCCCGGCCGTTGCGGTCATGCTGATCGAGGAAGAAGCGGATGTGGCGGTTTATTCCAGCGACGACCGTGTCGTCGTGTTCAATACGGCGCAGATCCTTCCGAAGACCACGCGCAGCACGCAGGGCGTCGGCGTGATGAGCCCGAAGAAGGGGAAAAAGATCGTTAGAGCCGTTTTGCTCAAGGAGACGGCGATCCGGAACATATCCCGCTACCGTGTGCGCAGCCTGCCGGCCGCCGGCGCGCTGCTGAAGCCGGAGGACAGGGAAGAGCAGCAGCTTTCGCTGATGGATGAATGATATGGATTCAATCAAAAAAAGTCTTGAAAAGAAAAAAGCGCTGAAGTATATCATGAAGTATCTCGTGATCGTCCTCGGCGCGGCGGTCTATGCCGTCGGATTTCAGTTTTTCCTGTTTCCGAATGCGATCGTATCCGGCGGACTCGTCGGTATCGCGATGATCATCAACGTTTTTACGTCGCTGCCTGTCGGTATGCTGACATTTGTGATGAACGTGCCGCTGTTTCTTGTCGCGTGGAAGCATTTTGGGCTTGATTTTTTGCTCAGCTCGCTTGCCGGCGTCGCGCTATCGGCTCTCCTGGTAGACCTTTTTGCGCTCAGGAGCTTCGTTGCTACAAACGATCCGATGCTTGCCAGCATCATCGGCGGCGTGATCAAGGGCGCGGGGCTCGGTATGATCTATTACGTCGGCGCGACGACCGGCGGCGTGGATATCGTGGCCAAATTCCTGCGCCAGCGCCATGCGCATATCCAGTTCGGAACGCTCATCCTCATCCTGGACTTTGTGATCATTGCCGCCTACGCCTTTGTGCTGGGGCGGTATGAGAGCGCCATGTATTCCCTGATCGCCATGTTCGTCGTCAGCAAAGTGATCGACCTGGTGCTGTACGGCATCGACAACTCCAGCGTCTGCTATATCATCAGCGAGCACAGCGATGAGCTTATCACGGAGATCACCTCCGGGCGTGTTCACAGAGGCGTGACGATCCTCAACGGCGCCGGAGCGTATTCCGGAAAGCCGGAAAAAATCCTTATGTGCGTGATCAAACGGCATCAGATCTCGGAGTTTCGCCGGCTGATCCGCAGTATCGATCCCCATTCCTTCTGCATCGTGACGGACGCCAAAGACGTTTTTGGAAAAGGCTTTGAGAATATTGCCGAGGTCAAATGATGAAAAGATGCGCTGCGATTCTCCTGCTCATCAGTTTGATGCTTTCTCTCTGCGGATGCGGGAGTATATTTGAAAAAGAATATGTCTCGGTGACCGATTCTGTTGCACCTCAGGAAGGGGAGAGCGATAACACAGAGCGGTACTCCGTGCGCAATATGACAGAGCTGAAGAAGGCTTTGATCGGAATGGTGTACGACGGTGCGCCGGGCGGAAGCATCGCATTTGACGCAAGCTATTCCGGCGACGCGGCTGCGGATATGGAAAACGCCTGCTGGCAGGTGCGTACGCAGGATTCCCTTTGCGCTTATTGCGTGCGCGATATTTCCTATGAGATGGAAAAGATCGTGAACTACTACGAAAGTGCAGTCACGATCGACTATACCAGCTATGCCGCGGAGCTCTCCAGCATCATTCAGCTTCCCTATGCGGTCGGATTGGAGGATATCCTATCCACTGCGATGGAGGAAAACAGACAGCGTATTACCATCTTGATCGGAACAAGTTCTTACAGTGTGGAGAACATGAAATCGCTTGCGCTCGACCTTTATCGGGAGAATCCAACATTATGTGTGCGCGAGCCGCAGCTGACGGTGTTTATGTACAGCGGAGCAGGGCGCCAGCGCTTGTATGAGATCAACTTCCATTACGGGATGGCAGATGACGAGGTCATTCGCTGCAAATCCCAGTTGAAGAATCTGGACGTGGTGAGCAACCTGAATGCGGAAGGCCTTGACAAGGTGCACGGCGCGCTCGCTGCCTGCCGCTATCTGACGGAGAATTGCGTGTATTCCCAGTCGGCAGCAGGAAGCTGCTATGATGCGCTGATCCTTCGGGAGAGCAACAGTGAAGGCCTTGCCCTGGCCTTTGTCGAGATGTGCCACCAACTCGGAATCGAGTGTCTGGCCGTATACGGACAGATGAGCGGCAGCGACCACTGCTGGAATATCGTGAAGATTGACGGAGACTATTATCATGTGGACGTCAGCCGGTGCTATGACGGAGATTTCGCCGATGGCTTCCTGCTCGACGATGAGAGCATGTGGAACGATTACCGCTGGAATATTTCCAATTATCCGGCGCGCACAGGGAAGCTGAGATATGGGGATATAGCCGCTTTGGAAGACAATGCTTCCGCGCCACCAAACAACACGGAGGCCGCCGCTTCAGAGGAACCGTGAAGGTATACGCAGGTTTGTTCTGCGATAAAGATTATCAATGATCGCTTGGGCGAAGGGAGAAAAAATGGAACTGACAAGAAAACAATTTGACGTTCTCGAAGCGCTTGCATCGGCAAAAGAACGTCTGACGCAGCGAGATATTGAAAGAATTACGCATTATAGTCTCGGAACGGTGAACCGCGTCATGAAAGAACTCATGGAAGCGGGGCTGACTGAGGACGGTGCCATAACGACTTCTGGGTTAGGTGCTCTTGAGCCTTATCGGGCCAAAAGAGCGATCTTTATTGCAGCCGGATTTGGGAGCAGGCTCGTTCCAATCACATTTAACACGCCGAAACCGCTTGTCCGAGTCCACGGCATCAGAATCATTGACCGACTGATCGATGCATGTCTGGGAGCGGGAATTGACGAGATCTATATTGTAAGGGGCTATCTGGGTGAACTCTTTGATCAACTCAATTATAAATATCCGATGATCAAATACCTTGAGAACCCGATTTATAACGAATCCAATAACATTTCAAGCTCTTTGGTCGCACGATACTTATTATCAAACGCTTATGTATTTGAGGCCGATCTTCTGATCAGCAATCCGTCGATCATCAAAAAATACCACTACACGTCCGACTTTCTTGGAATAAAGAAAGAAAGAACTGACGACTGGTGTTTCCGCGTAAAGGATGGCATTATTCAGGAAGAAAAGGTCGGAGGAGAAGGTCCGGACATCTGGCAGATGGTTGGCATTTCTTACTGGGATGAAGCGGATGGCCATAAACTACAGCAGGATATTCAAGATGTGTTTGCTTCTCCCGGAGGTAAAGAACGGTATTGGGAGCAGGTTCCGCTTGTTTACTGCAAAGACCACTATTCTGTTGAGGTGCGGGAATGCTTTTCCGAGGATATTGTTGAGATCGATACTTTTCAGGAGTTGAAAGCTATCGATAAAACGTATGATGTATAACAAATGTTGAATAGTTCAGATTAACGTATCAACTCGATGCTTTAGGAACATAATGCTTCACGAGCAGGAAGGAACATTTACAATGCGTCCATCTGAGTGGTGTGTATTGCTCTGATTTAACAGAAAAGCCTTTTTCCTTTCCAAAACAACTGCATCAATATCACTTTTAGAGTTGACAATTGTTCAATTGCGCTGTAATATATCAACGCAATTGAACAATTGTTTTTTTAAAAATGCTTTGATAGAAAGCTGAGGAATTATTATGGACAATAAGGACGGAAACCTAAAGAGACAGCTCTCACCGATGCACGTTTGGGCAATTGCTTTCGGCTGTGTGATCGGGTGGGGATCCTTTATCAACCCTGGTAAGAAATTTCTTCCGACATCCGGCGTCGCAGGAACTGCCATCGCAATGGTTCTTGGCGCATTGGTTATGATCGTGATTGCATTTTCCTATGCGTATATGGTTCCTAAGTATCCCAAGGCCGGCGGCGAATTCACTTTCACAAAGAATTGCTTTGGCAAAAAGATGGCATTCATTTGCGGCTGGTTTTTAGTTGTTGCTTATCTGACGAACGTACCAATGAACAGCACAGCTATCGGCCTGATCGTTGACGGATTGGATGGGCAGGCCGATATCTTGAAGTTTGGCTTTCACTACACGATTGCAGGCTTTAATATTTACTTTGGTGAAATACTGTTGGCGTCGGCAATTTTGATTCTTTTTGGCTATTTAAATATTATCGGCGTAAAGAAAGCGGGATTTGTTCAAACTGTTTTAAGCACGCTTCTCGTTACATGTGTTTTTACGCTGTTCATCTCAGCACTGATCAGCAGCAAAGCGAAAGGAATCAATATGCAGCCGATTTGGGGCTTCGATAAAAGTGCGGCTATCGCGGCAAATGCGACAACGGCAGAAATCAGCAATTACGCACATAAAGGCGCTGCCGGTATTACCGGTGCAATTCTTGCAACATTTGCTATCGCGCCGTGGGCATATGTCGGCTTCGATGCGATCCCGCAAGCAGCGGAAGAGTTCAACTTCAGCTTCAAGAAGGTCTCTTTTATCATGATCATCGCGATCGTTTTCGGCTGTTTTGTTTACACCAGCAATAATACCGTTGCTGCGGCTGCGCTCAATAATTGGCCGGAACGTGTAATGGCAGGGGAATGGGTTGTCCTTGTAGCCGCAGAGGAGTTGCTCGGCGCGTTCGGAAAGATCCTTGTCGGACTTGGTGTTAGCTGTGCTGTCCTGTCCGGTATTATGGGCTTTTATCTTGCCTCTTCAAGATTGATGTATTCCATGAGCCGTGACGGTTACTTGCCGGAATGGTTCGGGAAAGTTGATCCAAGATACGGTACCCCGAAGAATGCTATGCTGTTTTGTGTTGTCGTCAGTCTGAGTGGACCGATTTTGGGCAGAGAAGCGCTCGGCTGGTTTGTTGACATGAGTGCCATAGGCGCGTCAATCGGTTATTTCTTCACAGCGGCATCCACGCTCGTTACGGCAAAAAAAGTTGGAGACGGGACAAAGTTCCTGAAAACAATGGCATTCATCGGCGTTGCGTTTAGCGTTGTTTTTATGATCCTTCAGTTGATTCCGATTCCTGGACTGAACGGTGTCCATTTCGGAAAAGAGAGCTATATTATGTTGATCATATGGTCTGCAATGGGTGCTGCCTTTTATTTTAAACAGAGAGCATTTTTCACCGGCACTGACAGAACTTAAAAAGTATAGCGGTATTAGGTCATTGATAGCCTAATACCGCTTTTTTGTAGAATTAAAGGATATAGATGTTAACGCATAAAGAAAGGCGGCGCACCCAAAACTGTAACTTCAATGTATAAAAAGCTTGACTTTTCAAATATGTGTGATATTATATCAAATGCTGATGCGGCCTTAGCTCATCTGGTAGAGCGCCACCTTGCCAAGGTGGAGGTAGCGAGTTCGAGCCTCGTAGGCCGCTCCACAAAAACCTATTGCATTTGCAATAGGTTTTTTTATATGCGGGTATGGTGGAATTGGCAGACACGCGGGATTTAGGTTCCCGTGGGAAACCGTGCAGGTTCAAGTCCTGTTACCCGCACCATTTCGAGTGTTCATGACGGATCTTCGTTGTGGACACTCTTTTTTTCAGAATTGAAACACGAAATACTTCGCATAAATAACAAGAACAGCATCTGTTCCGGTGCCGGAACAAGATGCTGTTCTCGCTTGTGTTTTCGTATTAGATCAACACGATACCCAGTATTTCTTTACCAAAAGCTTTCGCGCGCAGAACTTCGCTGTCAATCTGGCTCAGAACGGATTCCCGTCTCTGCTCAACCAGAATGATGCTGTCGTAGTTATCCAAATCTTTAACTGCTTTGGGATCATTCAGAATGTCGCCGCAGACGTCAATTTTTCCATCCAGATAGGGGAGAAGAGCAGATGCCTTTTCACTGCCAAGCGAAGAAACAAAACAAGCAGAATGATTTTCACTGACGCGGAACAAGGCCTGTGCGGTGACTTTGGCAACATCTTCAAAGCTGGAATTGCCTTCCCCTTCGAGGCGCTTGATCGTATTGCCAAAGAGTTTCTTCTTTTCTCCCGGCAGGACACCGAGAACGGGGAACACATAACGATTGAGCAGTTCGTTCTGACTTGTGAACTTACCGCTGACAAGCCAGAAGCATAGCACGGAAAAGCAGCCGACAAACAACCCGAGAACAAAGAAGAGCACAACAGTTTTCAGAGAAATGCCGCCCGCATCATTCGGAATATTTTCTTGAATGAGCGCAGCTCTGATGGTTGCCACTTCCTGCTCGGACAATTCATATTTGTTTTCAAGGTCGGAGGCTGCCGTGTGCAGTTTGTCCATTGTGGAATTGAGACCGGATAAGGCGGCTTCCGCGTCCGTTAATGTGATGATGGTTTTAGAAAGCTCATCTATTGTTAAAACTTGTTTTTCTCGAACAACGCTGTCAACAATAGTTCCGTTATATCGGGAGATCTCTTCGACCGTAAAACCCATATTACCGGAACGGAGACGGTCCGTTACAGTGCGGCACAAATAGTCAATAACAGATTGAGCTGATTCTGTGTCTGCGCAATAAAGACGGATATGCACAACGTCCTGATCGTTGAAAACACAGATGAGCTGACGAACATGATCCAGATCCTGCTCGACGCCGAGAAGCTCCCGGACTTTCTCAAGAACGGAATTGTCCATCGTGCAGATAGAGGAGATGGCTGCCGCGGCCTGATCACCGACATTGGAGACAGAATTGTTGTTCCCATTGCCGTTTGTGCGCGCAAGCAGTGAAACGTCAAATACGGTGCAAAGGAACGGATCCATAGCCATGACGGGAGAAGAACTGCAATAATCAGCCAGCTGTGCCAGATTATGATTTGCTGCAGCGACACTTTTCCAAAGAGAGGTCAGCTCCTCCTCTCCAAGAAACTCTATTTCACCGGCGGCGATTTCATTTGCATTAGCTAAAATGTCACGACGCTCCTCGGCCTTGACCAAATCCTCCTGCTGTAGCTGGGAGACAGGCGGAATGGAGGCAGATCGAGATTTTCGCGAAGAATAAGCGAATCCCAAAAGTGTGAACGCCAGCGTGACGCAAATGATCGGAACGATGTTTCGAAGCAAAACGGAAAATAAGTCCGATAGAGAAATGACACGTTCGTCGTTGTTCATAATAACTCCTTTTCGTACATTTTGTCATTATAGTATAACAATTAATATCACTTTTCAAGAAAAACATGATAATAAATGATGGAGTAAAAAACTTGCCGGGTTCCTGTGTCCCTCTGCACAGTATGTTCTTAGAAAAAAACATGGAAATCCTGATGTTCGGCTGCCGGTTTCAATAAGAATGGACATTCAAAGACTATTTTCAGCATCTTTTCATTTCTATAATCCTATTGTAAGTAAAGATAAGTGTCACTGAAGAACAAAGTTTATTACTACTATTTAATACACTTTATTACTACTATATAATACGCCCCGGCTTGACTGACATCCCAGGTTATGATAAAGTAAATAAGAATGATTAGGAATATTTTGCTGTTTCAATCCCATTATTTTTCTTTGAAATTTCACAATACATTACTGCATATTATTGCATGAGAAGATCGGACGGAGATAGACAGATGCTGACTAGCTGGGACAAGCTTCCGGATTATATGAGGACCGCAGAAGTAAAAACATACTATGATGTCCTTAAGAAACACTCTTTTTCAATTTTGATAAAAAGATTGTTCGATTTTGCCGCTGCGCTTGTTTTACTTGTGCTTTTAGCTGTTCCCATGATGATTATCGCGATATGGATCAAAACCGACAGCGATGGACCGGTCTTTTACAGACAAGAGCGCGTGACAAAAAACGGCAAACATTTTTGGATACACAAATTTCGGACAATGGTCGTGAATGCCGACAAAATCGGAACCGCAGTCACCACAGAAAATGATAGACGAATTACAAAAGTTGGAGAGAAACTTCGCAGCATGCGGATAGATGAGCTTCCTCAATTGTTAGATGTTTTGCAGGGGAACATGAGTTTCGTCGGAACAAGGCCGGAAGCAGTAAAATACGTTGAGCGCTATCAGCCAGAGTATTATGCCACGCTTTTGATGCCGGCGGGGATCACCAGCGAGGCTAGCATCCGATATAAAGACGAGAATAAATTGCTCAAAGAAGCAAATGATGTGGATCGTGTTTATATCGAGAAAGTTCTTCCGCAAAAAATGGTATGGAACCTGAATGAGTTGCGTCAATTCGGATTGATCCGTGAACTTGGTACTATGGTCAGAACAATTGCCGCTGTTTGCGGAAAGGACTGCAATTAGGGAGAAAGATGGAAATTAAGACATCATTTATCATAGTGGCGCTGAATGCAGCGTCAACTATAGGGACACTTTTGGAGTGTCTGAAACGGCAAACGTATCCACATGACCTGATAGAAGTTATATTAATAGACAGCAATTCGGAAGATTCGACCAAAGAGCAAATGCTGCGCTTTCAACAAGAGGAGAAAAGCTTCTGGAAGGTAAAGGTACTGGATAATCCCAAGAGGACACTTACCTGCGGATGGAATGTCGCGCTGGATTCTGCGGAGGGAGATGCGCTTCTTCGCGTAGACGCTCATGTGATGATTCCGGATAGCTTTATAGAGTTGAATGTCAGAGATCTTGCTGCCGGAGAGAACATTTGCGGGGGAAAAGTCACAAGTATCCCGGCAGACGACTCTGATTGGAGCGCGGTCCTTAACCAAGCGGAGAATTCCATGTTTGGTGGAGGCTTTGCTTCGTTTCGCAGAGCCAGGACAAAAGGATATGTCAATACGGCAGCATTTGCCATATATCGGAGAAGCGTTTTTGACAGTGTCGGAAAGTACAATGAGACTCTCATCCGGACCGAAGACAATGAGATGCACTACCGGATGCGCCGCGCTGGATATAAGTTTTATTACGATCCGGAGATCGAATCTTTCAGGAAAACCAGAGCTGATCTGAAAGGACTTGCAAAGCAGAAATATTTAAACGGTTATTGGATAGGGAGAACCATTTGGGTTGAACCGCGCTGCTTTTCTCTTTATCATTTTGTACCGTTTGGCTTTGTTGTAGCAATTTTGGGTGGACTTATTTTACATTTGATCGGCATCAATTGGCCGGCAAACCTTTTGTGGGGCATGTATGCGATCACGAATATGCTTATGACGATCGGCTCAATAGTCGAGTGCAAAAAAAGAAGCGTGCTTTCCCTGCTGCTGCCCTTGGTTTTCCTGGCCCTTCATATATCGTATGGCGTTGGAACGGT
>Ga0247611_10003341_pt1 | contig 23904 bp, 16 predicted proteins | sample 177DNAGHGhighgp2_FD_192422 | JGI IMG/M metagenome (GOLD analysis project Ga0247611, IMG submission 192422) | Sheep rumen microbial communities from Palmerston North, Manawatu-Wanganui, New Zealand - 1770 DNA GHGhigh gp2 | ecosystem: Host-associated > Mammals > Digestive system > Stomach > Rumen... | reverse complement strand
TCCTGCGCGCCATCGAAGGACTCGAGCGGGGCGAGAAATACTATTTCAACTACCCCGTAATGCTGACCCTCAAAGAAGCCGCCGAACTTTACGTCAAACATGCCGCCGACATGCGCTCCGACATCGTCCTCAGCGACACCGAGCGCAACCTGCTCCTGCTCGAAGCCGCCGGATGCACCGCCTCCGAAATAGCCACCACCCTGCGCGAAACCGACAAAAGCATCCAAGAACGGCAAAAAGAACTCTCCCGCAAACTGAACATCGTCAACAAGTCCGGCGCCCGCATCGCCAAAGCCATGCAGTTCGGCCTCATCGACCCAAAGGAAATCAAATACCTCAAACGCTAAATCCTTTCCCTTCCGTCCCCCTAGCCCCGCTCTTCCTTCGCTTGTTAGTTTGCATTTAGTTTTTATTTTATTTGCATTTTATTTATCAACGATAAACAAAATGCAATAAATATAACAGAAGACAAAATCAAAAGGCGAATCGTAGGTGGGGCTAGGCACATCCTTGGTGGCGGCGAAGGTAGCGGCAAAGGGGGCGAAAAGCAGTTTTTTTCAGGGGCAAAAACCGTATTCCGCGGGTTTCTTTAGGGCTTTTTCGAGACTGGAACGGCAATAGAAGTGAAAAAGTATCTGTCGAATAATCAGAATTTTGGAGAGAAAAAGAAAAAATTATTTTGCCAATTGAGAAAAACTTCGTACTTTTGCACTCGCTTTTAGCAAAAAGGTCGTTTGGCCGAGGGGTTAGGCACAGGTCTGCAAAACCTGCTACTCCGGTTCAAATCCGGAAGCGACCTCAAACAAAGAGACTCCTTTTGGGAGTCTTTTTTTATGCTCTCTGGCAACCGCCGGGGCTGCAAGGGGCGCTTCCGCTTCACCAACCCTATCTCAACAACGTAACGGTTCCGGCCAGGTCCTGGAAACCCGCAGGGGTTTCTAGGTCGCGGTAGCGGCATTTATACACGTAAACACCCATTGGGCAGGGGACACCCTTATGGGTACCGTCCCACGGAGTTTGTTCCTGGCTATGGAAAACAAGGGTTCCACGGCGGTCGTAGACCCACAACTCGTATTCCAGAATGCCCTGCACCTGGGGTTGGAAAAGGGCGTTGGGCTCCACCCCTGGGGTAAAGACGTTGGGAAAATACAGTGCCACCCTTCGGAAGGGAACCACCTTGACAACCTCATCGCTGCAAGTAGGAGAGAACGCCACCATCCTCACCTCCACGCTGTCGCCCTCGAGAGAGGGATTGATGGCAAAGGTGGTACGCGGCCATGGGTCGTTTTGCAACACGCCGTTGAGGAACCATTTACGCCCGGCCCAGCCGCCATAATGAGTGCACCGCGTACCTATGCTGTAGTCTTCAACGGACAGTTCCAAATGGTCGTAGGAGAGGTGGTCGGGCGACACATACATCTGCGCCACTACCGGTTCCACCGGGTTGAGCTGTATGGAGCCTGTGTTAGGGCATTGCGGCACCTCGCGGTAGTCGATGTAGACGTCGTAGGTGGTGGGTTCTTTGGGGGACACATAGATGTCTGACAGATGTTCCTGGCCGATGAGAGAGGAGTCGAAGGGAGTAGAGCTCCAGCGGTAATACATGCCGCTGCCGTCGTCGTAGACGATAATACGGTGGCCTGCCGGCGGCTCACAGAAAACTTTGGAACCGGGGAGCGAGAAGGGCGGTTCTAAAACGGACAGTAACAATATAACCACGCTGTCACAGTCACCCACAGCGCGCGGGAGCGTGTCGTAGTAGTAGCCGCTGCGGATGAGGTCGCGTCCATTGAAGTGATAGGTTTCCCCCTCGCATACCGAGTCGTAGACCCGCACCAGTGTGTCGGCACAGGGCCGCTGCCCCCAGAGGTCTGTCGAAAGGCCAAAGGAACTGACAACAAAGACCATTATGTATAGTATTTGCTTCATTGTCAATTCCTTCTTACATATTAACCAATTGTTAGTCGGAACAGCGGGGCAGGGTGGTGGAGGTCCAGGTGTTCCTTTGTCCGCCGTATTGGAGTAGACGGAGCGTGTCATGCCATAGGGTGTAACGCCAGGTGAAGAAAGTGTCGTTCTCATGTCCAAAGACGATAATGGAGTCGTCGGTAGCCTGATAGCGATAGGTGTTGAGGAGATGGGTGAAGGTGACGGAGTCCTCGCCTATAATCATGGCGCAGAGGGAGGTCTCTTCGTCATAACCCCAACCGCCTATGAGGGAGTTGGTGTAGACGCTGTCGGGGACTGGCTCCACCTCGGCGGGTTGCTTTTGACTGCAAGCCCCGAGGGTAAGAAGCACTAAGGCCAAGCGGATGAACTTTGACATTTTACGCATTTCTTCCCCTATTCTGGCAGACAGGCCTGTATGACCATTTCGTAGAGTTCCTTGGTGCTGATGCCCATGGCGCGGGCCTGTTTGGGCACGATGCTCTCGGCGCTTTGGCCGGGAATGGTGTTCACCTCCAGGAAGAAGAGTTCCTGTTTCTGTGTGTCGTAGATGAAGTCGAAACGGACGATGCCGCGGCAGTCGAGGAGGTCGTAGAGTTGGGCGGAAACCTCTTGGATGTGGTCGCTGACAGACTTGTCGACCTCGGCGGGGGTCACCTCGTTGCTGAAGCCGTCGTACTTGGCTGCATAGTCGAAAAACTCGTGGCCGCCCGTGGGGATGATTTCGGTGACGGGGAAGACATAGAGTTTTTCTTTGGTGCGCAGGACGCCGCAGTCGAACTCGCGCCCCTGGATAAACTCTTCCACCAGCACCTGGCTGTCCTCGGTGAGGGCTTCGCGGATGGCGGGCATGAGCTCTTCGGGGCGTTTGACCTTGGTGGTGGCCACGCTGCTGCCACCGGCGGCGGGTTTGACGAAGAGGGGGAGCGAGAGTTCTTTCAGCAGTGCCTCGGGGTCGATGGGTTGGTTGCCGTAGAGCAGTTTGGACTTGGCCAGGCTGACCACCCCAAAACTGCGCACGACGGGGTTGCAGTAGCCCTTATTGAAAGTGAGGGCAGAGGTATAGAAACCGCAAGTGGTGTAGGGGATGCCCAGCATGTCCAGGTAGCCCTGGAGGACGCCGTTCTCGCCCGGGTTGCCGTGAATGATGATGAAGGCCAGGTCGAACCGTTCGACTCCTTCGACGGTAAAATTGTCGCGGTTGACAGGACGGTGCTCGCCGCTGTCGGTCAGCCAGTACCATCCGGTGCGCTCGACTACGATTTTATATACGTTGTATTTCTCGTGGTCGAGGTTTTCGTAGACCTGGCAGCCACTGTTGATAGAGACATCGTGTTCTCCCGAAAAGCCGCCCATCACAAGGGCGATATTCTTCTTTGCCATATTATATTGTATTTTTTGTTGTCAGGGTTTTATTGTTGTGGAGGGTGCAACGGACGGTGCTGCCGCTGGCGCCACTCTTTTTCTTTTTGTCGCGCAAGGGTGCGGGTTTCGTCGGCCATATAGGTCTGCTGGAAACGTTCCCAGATAATGTCGACCGCCACATCGGTGGGGTGGCAGAGGTCGCGGGCGTAGAAACGGTAGTCGCGCAGTTCGTCCATCAGAATCTCGTAGCTGTCGAAATAGCCGCATCGGTCGCTGTCTCGTTCCAATTGGTCTACGGCCAGCAGGAGCGTACTTTTGCTCAGTTGGTTGCCATGGGCGCCGTCGGCCAGATGGCGGATAGGGCTGACGGTAAAGACAAAGGGGACGGGCAGGGCGGACACTAATGGCTGCCAGCACTCCACTATCTCGGACACCGACAGGCGCCTGCGCCGGAACATGGGGGCAGGCAGCTTGTGGCAATTGGCCACGGGACGGCCTTGCATGGCGGACGAGGCGGAGGGGTCGGACAGGAAGAAGGTGTAAGCAGTGCCAAAGGTGCAGAAGACAACGGGACTGCGCTGCAGGAAATGGTGGGTGGCATGGATGGCCTCATTGCAGCTGTGCAGCACGGTCTGCTTGTCGGAATCGGAGAAGCGGCCGTGGTGGAGCCAAGAGTGCCAGAGACCCTCATGCTGCACTAGGTGTTCGCTGCCAATCGGTTCGTCGTTGACGGCCTTTTGCAGACAGAGGGCTACCGAGAAGGGATTGTACAGTGTGCCGAAAGGGTTGCAGAGGCATTCAAACCCAGCCGCCTGCAGTCGTGCGCCCACCTCGTCGGTGAAGCAGGAACCCACCAGCAGCAGCGGCGTCTGATGGTCGATGCGCAAAGGCGAGGGGGCTATATTTACGGGAGTAAAGAGCTGCATGGCGGCTTGTCCTTTAGCTTATCATGATGGGTTTTACCTCGCTTACCCCGGGCATTTGGGAAAGGATGGGCAGAAACTCTTTGGGGTCGACCCGGAGGTCGCGCGACTTCATGGTGAGGCTCAGGTCGTGTTCGAGGTCGATGATTTTGGCCTCCATGGGAATGTTGCCCTTATGTTTCTCGGCAAGAGCCTTCAGTTCCTTGCAGAAAGGCATGGAGATGCTGCCCAGGCGCACGGTGAATTTGATGAGTTTGGTATACTTAGGCAGTACCTCGCTGAGCATCATCATTTCGGTGATGGTGACCTTGGGGCGGGAGGTGTACATGGAGCCGTCGGGATTCATGCGCGAGAACTGACTCACACGGCCTTTCATATAGATGAAGAGGTCTTTCTGGAAATAGTTCTTATATTTGAGGAATTCGTCCTTATAGAGCTGGAGGGGGAAAGAGCCGCTGTAGTCTTCGAGGGTCATGCGGCCGTAGGGGTCGCCGTTGCGCTGCGAGACGCCATCTTTGGCCTCGGTGACGATGCCGCCAATGCGGAACTCCTTCCCCACCCAGTTGCCTAGGTCGGCAAGGTCGGCACAGGAAGCCGTGGTGAAGTTTTCCATCTCGTATTTGAACTCGTCGAGCGGATGTCCGCTTAGGTACAGGCCTATCACTCCGAACTCCTCACGGCAGCGCTCCACCACAGACCACTCGGGGCATTTGGGCACATCGGGGTGGTCCTCCTGCTTGATCTCGTCGCTCATGTCGAAAATGGACATTTGGGCGCTTTCGGCGTTCTCGTGGTTGCGGGTGGCCCAACGCATAAGTTTTTCGATATAGGTGGGCGTTGTCTCTAGTTCGTTCTCTTTGTGGAAATACTGGGCGCGGTGCATCTCCCCCACCCCATCGAAGGCACCGGCCTTGACCAGCACCTCCATGTTCTTGCGGTTGATGGCGCGGATGTCCACACGGGTGAGAAAGTCGAACACATCCTGGTAGGGACCGCCCTTCTCGCGCTCGGATATGACCGCCTCGGCGGCTGCCTCACCCATGCCGCTGATGGCCTGCAGGCCAAAACGTATCTTGCTCTCGCCATTGACTGAGAAGTCCTTTTCCGACTCGTTGACCGATGGGGCGAGAATTTCAATGCCGTTCTTGCGGCAGTCGTCCATCAGTTCGGTCACGCGCTTGATGTCGTTTTGCGCACTGGTCATGACGGCAGCCATATACTCAGCCGGATAATGGGCCTTGAGGTAGGCCGTCTGGTAGGCCACCCAAGAGTAGCAGGTGGCGTGGGACTTGTTGAAGGCGTAGGAGGCAAACTTCTTCCAGTCCTCCCAAATTTTGTGGAGGGTCTCGTGCTTGTGACCGTTAGCCTCGCCGCCTTTGTAGAAGAGCACCTCGAGCTCGTTCATTTTCTCAATCTGTTTCTTGCCCATGGCCTTACGCAGCGTGTCGCTCTGGCCGCGAGTGAAGTTGGCCAGCTGCCGGCTGAGCAACATCACCTGCTCCTGATAGACTGTGATGCCGTAGGTGTCCTTGAGATATTTCTCCATGCAGGGGATGTCGTATTCCACCGGTTTGCGCCCCAGTTTGCGGTCGATAAAATCGGGTATGTAGTCCATGGGGCCCGGACGGTAGAGGGCGTTCATGGCGATGAGGTCTTCGAAAACGTGGGGCTGAAGTTCGCGCAGGTATTTCTGCATACCGGCCGACTCGAATTGGAAGGTGCCTACGGTGTTGCCGTCGCAGTAGAGTTGATAGGTCAATGCGTCGTCAATAGGAATATGGTCAATGTCTATCGTCACCCCGTGGTTCTTCTGAATCATGGAGAGTGTGTTCTTGATGATGGTCAGGTTCTTCAGCCCGAGGAAGTCCATCTTGATTAATCCCACCGTTTCCACCACATGTCCGTCGTACTGTGTCACCAGCACCTTGCCGCCCGACTCCTTGTCGTCGATGGTACAGACGGGGGCGATGTCGGTGATGTCCTGTGCACCGATGATGACGCCGCAGGCGTGGATGCCCACCTGCCGGTTGGTGTCTTCAAGTTCGGCGGCGTAGGTGAGCATGTGCTGGAGCTCTGGGCCTTCTTCGCCCTCGACAATGCGGTGCAGCTCAGGCACATATTTGTAGCAGTTGACCAGGTTCACCTTGGGCGATTTGCCTTTCTCGTCCTTGATGTTGTCGGGGAAATTGCGGTCGGGAATGAGTTCCTTCAGGTGGTTGACTGTGCTCAGCGGCACTTTCTCCACACGGCCCACGTCGGCGATGGCCGACTTAGTGGCCATGGTGCCGTAGGTGATGATGTGGGCTACTTTCTCGTAGCCATATTTCTTCGTAATCCAGTCCAGCACCTTTCCGCGGCCGGCATCGTCGAAGTCCACGTCGATATCGGGCAACGAAATGCGGTCGGGATTCAGGAAACGCTCGAACAGCAGATCGTACTTTAGCGGGTCCACGTCAGTAATCCACAGGCAGTAGGCCACTACGCTTCCAGCCGCCGAACCACGTCCGGGGCCTACGCTCACGCCCAGTTCTTCGCGCGCGCCGCGGATATAGTCCGCCACAATCAAGAAGTAGCCGGGGAAACCCATCGTCTTGATGGTATGCAGTTCGAACACGATGCGTTCCGTCTGTTCCTCGGTCAGTTCTTCGCCATAACGCTTGTGTGCACCCTCCCATACCAGTTTTTCAAGGTAGTCGGCCTCGAACTTAATGCGGTATAGTTTCTCGTAGCCGCCCAGTTTTTTTATCTTCTTCTCGGCCGCCTCGGGGCTGAGCACCACTTCGTGCCGTTCGTTTTGGGTAAATTCGTCGAATAGTTCCTGCTCGGTGATGCGTTGACGGTACTCCGCTTCGCTGCCGAAAGAGGCTGGAATGTCGAACATTGGCATAATGGGGTCAGAGTCGATGCTGTACACCTCCACCTTGTTGGCAATTTCCATGGTGTTCTCCAACGCTTCGGGCAGGTCGGCAAAAATCTCGGCCATCTGTTCGGGTGTCTTCAGCCATTCCTGCTTGGTGTAGTGCATGCGGTTGGGGTCGGCATAGTCCTTCTGCGTGGCCAGGCAAATCAGGTGGTCGTGGGCTTCGCCGTGCTCCTCTTCCACAAAGTGGACGTCGTTGGTGCAGATGATTTTCACCCCGTTCTCGCGAGCCAACCGTATCAGCACAGGATTCACCCGCTCCTGCAATTCGTAGGTCTGGCGGTTGCTGTTGGGCTTGTCGGTCTTGTGGCGTTGCAGCTCAATGTAGTAGTCGTCGCCAAAGATGCCTTTGAACCACTTCACCGCACGGTCGGCCCCTTCGATGTCGCCTTTCATAATCAGTTGAGGAATCTCGCCACCAATGCAGGCCGAGCAGACAATCAGCCCTTCGTGATACTTGGCTAGCACCTCATGGTCAATACGCGGGCGGTTGTAGAAACCCTCTGTGTAGGCAATCGAGGCCAACTTGCACAGCGAATGGTAGCCCTGCTTGTTTTTGGCCAGCAGAATCAGGTGATAGCCACTGGAGTCAACGATACGCTCGCGCCCTGTTTCGGGATTGATTTCGCGGACGTTCTTGTCCATGTCGTGCAGCGAACGGCGGGCACAGTAGGCCTCGGTGCCTATGATGGGTTTGAAAATTTGTTTCTTCAATTCCTCAATCTGGTATTCGGCCTCTTGTTTCTCCTCGGGGGTGGCACCGTCGTTCTTTAAGATAGCCTCCTGCTCCTTTATCTTATCCTTCACCTTGCCGTTCTCTTTGTTGCAGGTGTCTACTAAATCCTTAATGCCGAACATATTGCCGTGGTCGGTCAGAGCCATGGCATACATGCCGTTTTTCTTAGCCTTCTTTATCAAGTCGGGCACCTTGCTCATACCGTCGAGCATCGAGTAGTGCGAGTGAACGTGCAAATGCGTGAAATTCATACTAGTTAACCAATTAGGAAAGACGAACAACCAAAATGCAAATTTACGAAAAAAAAACCACACCGAAGTCCCCACCCTCATATTTTTTATTCCAACCCCATTATTCTCTGCACATTGTACACCACACACTATACTCCTTTCAGTGAAATATCTATTAAAAATTTAGATTTAGAACTCAGAATTTTTTGTATTTTTGCAATCACAATATGAAATATGCCTTATGAATAAAATTACTGTATTCCAACTCCTTATCCTGACATTATTCTTTGCCTCCTGTAAGCAGGACCACACAATCATCACCACCCTTGAGACTACCCCGCCCATCCCTGACTATGCTAACGCCAGCCAATGGCATATCGTCGACCGCCAAGCTCCGGTCGACTTCTTCTACATCGTCTCTACCGAAATTGGCGATTACAAACTCGACGGCTTTGACTACCATTTCGCCCACACCTACCGTGACAGCATCCGCCAACCCCTTCTGGGCGAGATGAAAGGAGTCGACTCCCTTCTCTCTGGCGGCCTCAACTTCTACTCCCCCTATTACCGCCAGTGCTCTCTCCAGACTTTCACCTCCGACAGCCTTGTCGCAGCCCGCAGCCCACTGGCCATGGGTGACATTGTCGATGCCTTCAACTACTACCTCCGCCACTACAACAACGGCCGCCCTTTCATCCTGGGCGGTTTCAGCCAAGGCGGTATGGCCGTAGTTGAAATACTCAAACACCTCTCGCCCGAAGCACAGAAACAGCTGGTGGCCGCCTATGTCATTGGATGGAAAGTCACCGATGACGACCTGAATGACGCGCCCTACCTGCGCCCCGCGCAAGACAGTGCCGACCTTGGCGTAGTGGTCTGCTACAATTCCGTGCGCGACAACTCGTGTGCCATTCCCATCCTCAGCCAGGGCAACCGCTTTGCCATCAACCCCGTCAACTGGCGCACCGACGCCACTCCCGCCACACTTCCTAATCTCCTCACCGCCAGCAATGAGGACAAGCCCCTTACGGTCGTTCTCGACACCAATAGCCTCTTGCTGCAAGTCAGCGGCTACACCCGCAACGACTATATCCTGCCCTTCTTTGGCCGCGAAGGCAACTACCACACTCTCGAAATCTCCCTCTACCAGCGCCCCCTCCGCCGCAACCTCGCCCTCCGCGCCCAGCAATTCTGCAACCCGAAAAAAATAAATCCTTATAAGAGCCAGGTTTTCTAAATAGGATGTACGAACTTAACAGTCTTTTCGGGTCTCGAAAACTGCAATACTACTAATGTGACGACTATGGCACACATGTTTGAGGGTTGTTCTGTAATTGTGAATGGTGATAATTTTAACATCTCAAATTTCAATACCCATAACTTGCAGGACATGGAGGCTATGTTTAAAAATTGCTCTTCAATACGGAATCTCGATTTAAGTTCATTCACCACCAACCGAGTAACCAATATGAAAGATCTATTTAGTGGTTGTAGATTTTTGTTTACTAATTTATATCTTGACAATAATTTTGTTATTTCCGATGGCACTAATATAACTAATATGTGCGAAAACCTCAATGAAAACACTTGGGGAATCATTTTGCCTATTTATTGTTCTGAAGATGTTGAAACCAAATTGAGCTCTTCGGCTACAGGTCTCAACACAAATAAGGTAACTTTCCACAGGCCACCACATCCATCAAGTAAATAGCTGCTATTCCATATTCTGAATAGTTCCCCTCAGTCGGCCTCTCAAGGTGTTCTTTGAGAGGCCGGTTTATTTTTGTAGCGGATGCATGGCATTAAGTGCTACAAATCGCCCGAGTACCGACGACTTCCCTGCCTCAATTCTCCCTCTACAATCTTTCAAAACCGTGGCAGCCCTTACCGCTCTTACCTCTTAGTCCAAAAGCATCTCCTTGCCGTTCAGGCGGATGCCGACTAGTTTCCACTTTCCGTCAGACTGCTTGCCGTAACGGTATCTGTATACCGTCTGAATAGGTTTGCCGTCTTCGTCGTAGGAGGTCTGAGTGTAGCGAGTGCGGTTTCCGTGGCGGTCGTATTGGTTTTCTTCGGTGTAGAGGAGGTATTCGTCCACGGTGTAGACCTCTTTGCGCACGGGTCGACCCTGCTTGTCGTAGCTCTGCAGGGTGCGGGTCTCGACCACGCCGGTGCTGTCGTAGGTGTAGGTGATAAGCACCGCCAGACGGTCATTGGCATCCACCACGCCGTGCGACGAACTGACCACACGGCCATGCTCATCGTAGTTTACTCCAATCTCCTGGCCATTGCCAACGAAGGCAAGAACCAACAAATAAAAACTAAGAGTCAAAAGTCTTTTATGGTCAATATGTTCCATCTGCATGAAGTATTCTTTTGCGAAACACGAATTATCACCAATTGACATTAATTCATGTCTCATTCTTGATAATTCGTGTTTTGTTATTATTAAAGAGAAGTGCTTGATGCTACTTCATCAGTTTCTTGTAACGCAGGCGGTGGGGAGTGTCGTCACCCAAGCGTTTGCGGCGGTTCTCTTCGTACTCGCTGTAGGTGCCCTCGAAGAAGTAGACCTGCGAGTCGCCCTCGAAGGCCAATATATGGGTGCAAATGCGGTCGAGGAACCAGCGGTCGTGGCTGATGACCACGGCGCAACCGGCAAAGTCTTCGAGACCTTCTTCAAGGGCGCGCATCGTGTTGACGTCGATGTCGTTAGTAGGCTCATCGAGGAGAAGCACGTTGGCCTCGCTCTTGAGGGTGAGAGCCAAATGCAGACGGTTGCGTTCGCCGCCGCTGAGGACTCCGGCTTTCTTGCTCTGGTCGGTGCCGGTGAAATTGAAGCGAGAGAGGTAGGCGCGGGCGTTCACCAGACGGCCACCCATAGAGATGAGTTCGTTGCCCTCAGAAACCACGTCGTAGACACTCTTTTCGGGGTCAATCTGCACATGTTGCTGGTCGACATAACCAATCTTGACCGTCTCGCCCACGGTGAAAGTACCTGTGTCGGGCTTCTCCAATCCCATGATAAGACGGAAAAGAGTGGTCTTACCGCAGCCGTTGGGACCGATGATGCCCACGATGCCAGCCGGAGGCAGGCTGAAGGTGAGGTTTTCGTAGAGCAGTTTATCGCCGTAGGCCTTGCTGACGCCTTCCACCTCAAGCACCTTGTTGCCCAGGCGCGGGCCGTTGGGAATGAAGATTTCGAGGTTCTGTTCCTTCTCTTTCACGTCCTCATTCATCATGCGGTCGTATGCCGCCAGACGGGCTTTGCCCTTGGCGTGACGGGCCTTCGGAGCCATTCGCACCCACTCCAACTCGCGCTGTAGGGTCTTGCGGCGTTTGCTTTCCTGCTTCTCCTCCATGGCCAGCCGCTGGGTTTTCTGCTCCAGCCAACTGCTGTAGTTGCCCTGCCAGGGAATGCCTTCTCCACGGTCCAATTCAAGAATCCAACCGGCCACATTGTCGAGAAAATAGCGGTCGTGGGTAACGGCAATGACGGTGCCCTTGTATTGGCGCAAATGTTGTTCCAGCCAGTCGATACTTTCGGCATCGAGGTGGTTGGTGGGCTCGTCAAGGAGGAGGATGTCGGGTTCCTGCAGCAGCAGGCGGCAAAGTGCCACACGGCGACGCTCACCACCGCTGAGGTTCTTCACCAACTGATCCTCGTCGGGACAGCGGAGGGCATCCATGGCGCGTTCTAAGCGGCTGTCAAGATTCCAAGCATCGTACTGGTCAAGCAATTCCGTCAGCTCACCCTGCCGCTCACAAAGTTTGTCAAAATCGGCATCGGGCTCGGCAAAGGCATTGTTGACCTCTTCGTATTCTTTGAGGGCATCAACAATGGGCTGCACGGCTTCCTGCACCACCTCTTTGACAGTCTTGGTGTCGTCGAGTTTCGGCTCCTGCTCCAAATAGCCGACACTATAACCCGGAGAGAAAACCACCTCGCCCTGATAGTCCTTGTCAACTCCAGCAATGATTTTCAACAGAGAGGACTTACCAGATCCGTTGAGGCCAATGATGCCAATTTTGGCCCCATAAAAGAAGGAGAGGTAAATATCTTTCAAAATCTGGCGGCTGGGGGGAATGAGCTTGCCCACACCTACCATGGAAAAAATAATCTTTTTGTCGTCAGCCATAACTATTTATATATTAGATATTACTATTACAGAAGCCTACGCATTGACCATTCAAAAAAGAATGTCAGAGCCTAGTCTTCGTCGAAACGGAGGTCTTTAACATTGAGCTGGATGTCGGTCTTGCCGTTCCAGTAGTTCTCCTCCAGCGAGTAGCAAAGGGTGAATGAATGCCCGGATTTCATTTTGGAATAATACGGAGCCAACTGAAAGCCGATGGCAGGATAAGAACGCGACCGCGCCGTAAGCGAGATAGCACTGAATTTGAGGTGCTTGCCCCCCACGATGCGGGCATAACCGGTGTCCACCAAGTCGTGCGAGACAAAGACTGGGATATTGTTCTCGGGGCCGAAGGGACTAAACTGCTTCAAGATGCGGAGGAATTTTGGGGTAATCTGAGTGCCAAAGTCCACTTCTGCATCCACCTCTATCTCCGGCACCATGCTGTCCACTTTCAAGTTTTGCTGCACCACTTCTTCAAACTTGACTTTGAAGGCTTCGAAATTCTCGGGTCTGACACTGACACCAGCAGCACATTTGTGACCGCCAAAGTGTTCCAAGAGCTCGCTGCATTGCTCCAGAGCCGTGTGGACATCAAACTCCTTTATGCTGCGGGCCGAGCCGGTGATGAGGTCGTCGGTGGAGCGGGTGAAGATGATAGTGGGCTTATAGTAGGCCTCCACCAAGCGCGATGCCACGATGCCGACCACCCCTTTATGCCAGTTCTCGTCGAAGAGGACTATACTCTTCTTTGCCTTCAGCGCAGGGTTGCTCTCGATGCGGCGTTTGGCCTCTTCGGTAGCAGCGGTGTCAAGGTCTTTGCGCTGTGTATTGTAGTTATTGATTTCCTCAGCCAATAGTCCTGCCTGCTCAGAATTGTCGCTCAGCAGAAGGCGGACGGAGTCAAAAGCACTGCGGATGCGTCCTGCAGCATTGATGCGGGGACCCACAAGGAAAACCAAGTCGGTAATGTTAAGCTCTTTACAAAAATAGGACTTATCCTCAGGATGGCTGGCCTTATACTCCTCGGTGCGGCGTTCGATATGTCCATAAGTGAGGATGGCTTCGAGGCCGGGACGGGGATGGGTGTTGATGACTTTCAAGCCATAGAAGGCCAACACTCGGTTTTCGCCCATGATAGGAACAATATCGGAAGCAATACTGACTGCCACAAGGTCAAGATACTTGAGCAGTCGCAGCATAAGGGCTTCACGCTTCTCTTTGCGAACCTCGTCCAGTTGTTCCGGATTGTCGCACAGGCGCACCCCGACCCGTTGCTCCTGATGGGCTTCGACTATCTTAAACCCAATGCCGCAGCCCGAAAGCTCCTTATAGGGATAAGGGCAGTCGAGTCGCTTAGGGTCAAGCACTGCCACCGCAGCGGGGATATTGTAGCCGTCGGGCAGGTGATGGTCGCCAATGATGAAATCAATTCCCAAACTTGCAGCGTAGGCCACCTGTTCGTTAGCCTTGATGCCACAGTCGAGCGCAATTATCAACTTCACGCCCGTCTCTTTGGCATAGTCTATGCCCTGATACGAAATACCGTAGCCCTCACTATCGCGGTCAGGAATATAGAAGTCAATATTACGGTGGAATGACTGAATGTAAGAATAAACAAGGGCGACAGCCGAAGTGCCGTCCACGTCATAGTCGCCATATATCATGATGCGCTCGCGGCGCCGGACCGCCTCGTTAATACGGGCTATGGCTCGGTCCATGTCCTTCATTAGGAAAGGATCATGCAGCTGGTCTAAACTAGGGCGGAAGAAACATCGGGCCTCTTCAAATGTGGTTACACCACGTTCTACAAGCAACGTGGCGATTATTTTATCAACGCCTAACGACTCCGCAAGTTCATTAACTACCTCTATATCATAATCTTTCCTTAAAATCCAACGTTTTTCTTTCATTTTTTCTGGCCGTAAAGATACGACTTTTTCCCGACATGGCAAAATCTTTTTAGTTTTTATTACTTAAAAAGGGGGTACGTCAATGCCTACCAACCCCCTCTCTAAGGCTCTGTGGCAAGGGGGGAGAAGTTATTCAGCTTCGTTCTTCAAGCGAGTACAGAGCGAAGGCAGAGTGGAGGCAGAGCGAAGGCAGAGCGGAGGTAGAGCGAAAGATGAACGGAGATGCTCACAATCGTCTTAGCGGCCCATACGGAGAAAACGCCCCACATCTTTCCAGGTAGTTTTCTGCCCGTAGCGGAGGATGGCGGTGCGATAAATCTTAGCGGCCGCCCAGATGCAAAGGGGAAAAGTAGCCAACAGCAACACCATAGATAGCACCACCTGCCAGATAGGAACCCCAAAAGGAATGCGGAAAAGCATAGCCACCGGGGATGTGAAAGGAATAATAGAGAGCCAAGTGCTGAGCGCGCCGGAAGGCTCATTGACCATGGCCGGCATCAGCAGAATAGAGAGAATCAGCGGGATAGTCATAGGCAGGGTAAACTGCTGGGAGTCAGTCTCGTTATCGACTAGCGAACCCGCCGCCGCAAACAGCGAGGCATACAGCAGATAGCCAAAGACAAAATAGAAGACAAACAGCACAATGAGCATCCCGAAATTGATGCTGCCGAGGCCTTCTATGAGGTCCTGAATATCATTATCGACACCCATGCCTGCTTCATATTGGGCAGCTTGATACTGAGCGGCTTGATACTGATTGGTAGCCTCAGTTCCTTTGGTGGAAATCTCAGTAACATGGCGGCTCTGGGCTTGCCGGAATAGGCCGTCGTTGGTAATGCGCAGTCCGCCCAACGCAATGCCCGAAAGCACCACCCAAAGGGCAAACTGCGTAAGTCCCACCAATCCTATGCCCACCACCTTGCCCATCATCAGTTGGAACGGTTTGACACTGCATACGATAACTTCCACTATGCGGCTAGTTTTCTCTTCCATCACACCCCGCATCACCTGCGAGCCAAACATGAAGACGGCCATGAAGACCAGAATGGCCAACAATGCACCCACAATGAGCTTAATTTGCAGAAAACCGTCGCGACCGGTCTCAATGTCCTGTGTGCGCAGTTTTATACTAGTGCTGGTGATGAGGGCATAATCTTCAGGCGAAATGCCGTGGACATCTTGCAATATAACATTGCGCAAAATCTTCTGCAACTGGTTGTTGACATCGCCCTGCACCGTTACCGAAGGTGCATCAGTGCGATAATAAAGATAAGCATCGGAGGGCAATGTGGTTTCGCGGGCAGGAATGTAAACGATAGCGTCCAAAGAGTCGTTCTCATTCAGCTGCCGTTTAGCATAGTCAAGGCTTCCGGCATCGAAATAAGTAATGTCTCGGCCCGAGATAAACTGTCCCTGAAAAAGACCGCTATCGTCCACCACCAGCACATTGGCATGTTCCAGCGGACGTGAAGCCAAGACGATAGGTATGGCATAAATTGCGGCAATCAGGATAGGCACAACCAAGGTGAGAATCCAAAAAGAGGGCTTCTTGACACGGGTGAGATATTCACGCTGAATAACGAGGGGTATCTTATTCATATCGCCTGATTATTAGAAGTTTTACCTGTGACAGTCTCAATAAAAATGCGGTCGAGATCCTGCCCCGGATGCTGTGCTTTTATTTCGGCCAGCGGACCCGAAAGCACCACCTCCGAGTGGTTGATAAGCGCAATCTCGTCGCACAACTCTTCGGCCGAGGGCATATTGTGGGTGGAGAAAATAATCGTCGTGCCCTGCGATTTCAGTCGCAGGATTTCGCGTTTGAGAATGTCGGCGTTCACAGGGTCGAATCCGCTGAAAGGCTCGTCGAAGATAAGCAGCTGCGGTTCGTGAAGCACGGTGACAACAAATTGCACCTTCTGCTGCATTCCCTTGGACAATTCTTCCACCTTACGGTTCCACCAGCTGTCAATATCCAAGCGGTCGAACCACTCGTGCAGGCGTCTTTCGGCCGTGTCTTTATCCAGCCCTTTCAGCCGGGCAAGGTATACCGCCTGCTCGCCCACCTTCATCTTTTTGTAGAGGCCTCTTTCTTCCGGCAGATAGCCTATCCGCACCACGTCCTCGTCGGACATGGGATGCCCGTCAAATATCAACTGGCCGCTGTCGGGGCGGATTATGTGGTTAATAATGCGGATAAGCGTAGTCTTTCCGGCTCCGTTGGGACCCAAAAGGCCGAAAACGGTGCCGCGGCTTACGTGCAAATTCACGTCGTTCAGGGCGCGGAAGTCGCCAAAAGTCTTGCTGATATGGTTGATATAAAGCATGGCGCTTTTGTGTTAAGGACGGTTTTTCTTCTGAGGAAGTCTAATCAATAGGATCTCGGCCAAGAGGGCCAAAAGGGTCAAAAGGATGCACCACCGCCACAACGGAGTCCCCTGGCTCCGCTGACGAATATAGTCGGTCATCGATTTGTCAGCCGACGTAACCACACTGCAGTGGTCCAAATGGGCATCGGCAATCATTTTTTTTACCTCGCTGCGGTCATAGAATGCCAAGTCCGACTCCTGACGGCTGTAGTTAAACGAAAGTCCCTCGGCTGCCTTACCATTATCCCGTAGGATGTAGTTGCCCGCCGACGAAATTTCGCCATGTGGCACCATGCACTGCATAGCTCCCATGCGCCGTATATCGGGAATGACATCCACGCCCCCATCAGCACTTTGCAAGTGCGGTACCTCCTCGGCATCATAGCTGCCCGTGAGGGGAATTGGTTCTGTGGCCGTCAGCAGATGATAGGGCTGCTGCACGGGAGTGCTGAAAAGGGCCATATTGTAGAGCGTGGGCACAAACAGCGCCTGCTGCACAAAGTCCGTATGCTCTTTTCGTAGGGGGGCGGAAAAAAGATAGCAATGGCCGCTGCCCACCTGGGTCTCGGTAAGGAAAATGCTGCCGTCCAGCAACCTTATGATCGGCTGCGACACGGTTGCGCCCGTCGTCGAAAGGATGTAATGGCCTGTGACGGTGGGTCTCTCCATATCAGCTTCCTTCCCTTGGAGCACCCCGCGGTAGAGGTCGGCATCCAGCCGTATCTCCTCAGCCCGCGTCTGACCGTTGGCCCAAGTGCCCAATTGGGGCATCTGCATCGAAGCAAGGAACTGATTATACGAGGTAACCTCGGCATTCTCAGCCGGCACGATGAGTAGTGTTCCCCCGTCAGAAACAAAATCCTTCAGCGTGTGGGCCAATCCAGAAGAAATACTGTGCAGTTCGTCCAAAACGATGAAACGATTATCGGTCAGGTGGGCATAATCCACTTGAGAGACCGGAATCTGGTGGTATCCAACCAATGAATCTCCCGCAAAAAGTCTCTGCAGATTGGGGTTCTCTCCCGTTCCGCTTATGGCCAGCATAGGCACCTGGTGCGTCACGGCCAGCGAGAAATAAAGACGGTCATCAAACGTGATAGGGTAATCGGTCGTCTCCACATAGCCCTGCAGTGTTCCCTCGTCCTCAATGGCAAAAGACAACGTGGCGGTGGCATGCCCCTGGGCAGCAATGTCCACAGAGGCAAGCGCCCGCTGCTTCCCGCCCACAAAGAGGCGCAGGGGTAGGCTCTCCACTGACTTCTCGCCGTGGTTTTGCACCGACACCTCCACCCGTACCGTGGCTCCGCGGAAATAGGCTGGGCTGTTGAACTCCGCGCTATCAATATAGACATTGGCCACATCCGTACCCCCCAAGGGTATGAAAGTGGCAAGCACGAGGCTGTCGGCCGGATAGTCGGCCACATCGGCCGTCGTGCGCTGGAAATCGCTCACTATGTAGGCATGGCGATTAGCCGCTGTGGACGAGCGTAAAAACTCATTCTGCCGCTTTGCCACCGAAGAAAGCTTTGCAGTGACGGCGCTTACCTCCACCTCGTCCACCGCAGCAAGGAACTCCTCACGGCTGAGCCAGCGGAACTGGGCTCCTCGGGCATCGTTCGTAAGCAGCTGAAACTGCACATCGGGCTTATAGGCCTCTGCTATCTCACGGGCTTTCACCTTGGCACTCTCTATCAGGCTTCCCTCCATCCCGCCGCTTTCCATGCTATAGGAGTTGTCAATATACACACTCACCGCCGTGCCGCCCGCCTGCAGCTGGGCGCTATTGTTGCGAACGACAGGGCGGCAAAATGCCAGCACCAGGAAAACTATGGCCAATATGCGCGTCAGCAATATCAGCAATTTTCGCAAATTGTTCTGCCTACGGCTCTCGTTCTGCAATTCCTCCAGCATATCCACATTGCTAAAATACACCTTGCGATAGCGCCGCAGCTGCAGCAGATGTATCGCAATCGGTATGCCTACGGCCACAAGGCCTATCAGAAAAAGTGGGGCGGTCAACATAGATTACTTAGTCTTTTGTTTAGCCTTGAAAAAGTTACAAATATCCGTTATGCCACATTCGGCGCAGTGGGGTTTTCGCGCCTGGCACACATAGCGGCCGTGCAATATCAGCCAGTGGTGAGCAATGGGTATCTTCTCGGGCGGAATGTGTTTCGTCAGTTCCCGCTCGGTCTGCAGTGGGTTTTTACTATTTTTCGTCAGACCGATGCGGTTGGCCACCCTGAACACGTGCGTGTCCACAGCCAAAGCAGGCAGATTGAACACAACCGAAGCAATCACATTGGCCGTCTTCCGTCCCACGCCCGGCAGCGTCTGCAACTCGTCCACATCGTCCGGCACCACACCTCCGAAATCCTCCACCAACTTCCGCGCCATGCCCGCCAAATGCTTGCTCTTATTGTTAGGATAGGAAATGGAATGGATGTAGGCAAAAATCTCCTCGGGCGTGGCCTTGGCCATGGCAGCGGCATCGGGAAAGGCCGCAAAGAGGGCCGGGGTGGTCATATTCACCCGCTTGTCGGTACACTGAGCCGAGAGTATGGTGGCCACCAACAGCTGGAAGGGGTCCGAATAGTGCAACTCGGTCTGTGCCGTGGGGCGCGCCTGTTCAAAATAGGCTATCATGCGGTCGTAGCGTTCTCTCTGTGTCATGGCTCTAGGGGGTCAGTCGTCTTTGGGTTCGGGGGCAAGGTTAAACTGAACGACAATAGGATAGTGGTCGGACACATTGGTCTTGAGGCGGCGGTATGAGAGCGCCTCTATATTGTCGCTGTGCAGTATATAATCAATACGGAAGGCCGGATAAGACCCATGATAGGTGGTGCCGAAACCACGTCCCTGCTCGACGTATGAATCACGCAGCAGCCTGGTGGCACTTTGGTAAATATACGATGCGGGCGTATCATTGAAATCGCCCGCCAGAATCATGGGTATGCGGGTCGAAGACACCAACGGCTCCAGCTCCTCGCGCCACTCCGTCTCGTGGCAGCGGACAGTCTCTTTAAACTTTCTCAAAATCTTATGCGTGGTAGTGTCGTCGTACTGCGCATGGGTCAACTGCTCAAAACCCTTCAGATCCGACGCGTCCAACTGGTACGAGTCCAGATGCACACAGCAAATGCGCACCGGGTGTCCGTTTTTCACTATATCGGCATAGAGCTTCGATGCCTTGTCCATCGTATTCAAATGTGTAATGGGATGGAGCGAGTAGAGCACCAGGGGCGACCGCGTGTTTTGGCCGTGAACCCCGGCATAATACTTGTACCCGCGAGCCACCAAACTGTCCAGCATATTCACCTTTCCGCCGGTGTAGCACTCCTGCAGGCACATCACATCGGGCCGCTCCTCATCCAACAAATGCAGGAAAATCACCGCTCCCGAATCGCGCGTCATCAAGGTATCTTCGTCCAGCCCCGTGAAACTATGCGCGTTGAACGACATCACCTTCAGCGTGTGCTCCCCGGGTTCCACTTCCATCGTCCCTCCCACCTGGAAAAACAGCGGCACAAAGGCGTACCTTATGGCAATGGCCGCGGCGGAAATGAGGAACTCCCACCGCGAAAGGCAAAGCCACACAATGATAAAAAGCAAGTTCGCCAGCAAGAGCAAAAAATAGCCGTAGCTGAGAATAGACACCCACACAATTCGGCTGGGCGGAATCACCCCCGCCAGCGTCGACACCAGCATCGCCACAACCACCAGCACATTGAGCACCAGCAAAATAGAACGAAAAAACTTCTTCATAATCGCATTTAAGTACAAAATGCAAAGATACAAAAAAAAATCGGTTCCACGCCATATCGATTCCATCCCCTCGCCAATGCCCATTTTTTATTTTGCCAAACCGCGCACTTTTCGTACCTTTGCAGCATGAAAAAATACGGCCTCATCGGAAAAAAACTCGGCCACTCGTGGTCGAAAAAATGGTTCGACGACATGTTCCAAAGCCAGGGCATCCAAGCCCAGTACAGCCTCTACGAGCTGCCCTCGCTTCAAGGGCTGCGCCAGTGGGTAGCCACCGAAAACCTCAGTGGTTTCAACGTCACCATTCCCTACAAGGTGGAAATCCTACCCCTGCTGGACCTCATCGACCCCGCCGCGCAAAGCATCGGTGCCGTCAACTGCGTGGAAGTGACGTGCGGACTACTCATCGGCCACAACACCGACGCCCCCGCCTTCGCCCAAACCCTCAGCCCCCTCCTGGCGCCCTGGCACACCCGCGCCCTCATCCTAGGCACTGGCGGTGCCTCCAAGGCCGTCGCCCATGCCCTCCGGCAGCTGGGCATCGAGCACACCCTCGTATCGCGCACCCCGCTTGCCCACCCCCACACCATCGGCTACAGCCAGGCCCTGCACGAAGCCGCCGAGACCTATCTAATAGTCAACTGCACCCCCGTGGGCATGTACCCCCACTGCGACGCCTCGCCATGGCCTTCCACACCTCACCTCGGCCACAAGCACCTCTGCTACGACCTCATCTACAACCCCGCCCAAACCCTTTTTCTCCAACAGGCACAACAATGCCACGCCGCCATCCAGGGCGGCCTGGACATGCTCCATCGCCAAGCCCAGCTCAGTTGGGAAATATGGGAACAAACGCGCCGCGTAAAGTGAACCCTGCAAAGTGCACAATGTGACGAACAGTGGCAGCGGCCGCTCAAAATCGACAATTCACCTTTTCACCACAGGCACAGCCGCCGTAGTCCCACCTGCCCACACAACCCTTAGCAGGTACTCGCCCGCCGGCACATCGCCAAGCGGAAGGCGCATGCGCCCCACACTCACAGGCCGGCGCAGCACCTCCTGTCCCGAGATGGCGTACAGCACCACCGAAGCGCCCGGCCAGCGTTCAGCCTCCTGCGGCACTACCACCGTCAGCCCACCATCCGTCGGATTGGGGTAGACCTCCGGCACACTCCGCACCACACTATCCATGCCCTCATACCGGTCCGTGTCGGGTCTGAGATAGTCACCCAAATAGTCCGAGAGGTCTAACCGCAGCAACTGCGGAGGCCGACAAATGCCCATTCGGTTAAAAAACTCGTTGGTGAGAAAGAAATGCAATCCATCGCGACTGACAATAGCCTCGGTCTGTGTGCCGAAACCATTAGCCAGTACTATCTTACGGCTCTCGCCACCAAAAAAATCATGCCCTTCATAATCATAAAAAAGACATACAAACGGCTGGCAGAGGATATTGTATCCGTCCAGCACCAACAAACTGCTGTCGCTGTGTATCCACGCTCCCGTCACAAGCCCCTCCACATCGTAGCTACCACACGAGTCGGCCGTATAGGTGCCAGGTGTCTTAGGCAGCGCATAGCACACCGTCCGCATACCCGTCCACTGCTTCGAGAAAAGATATAGGCTGTCGCCCACTGCCACCATGGCCTCGCAATCGAAATCAGTGGTAGGGAGATAACTGTCCTCGACTACCGAATCGGCCTCATAGCCATAAAAGAGAAAACGAGTAGTGTCCACCGCAAAAATGCCGCTAAGCAGCCCCGACTTAGACATACGGTAAATATTCAGCTCGCTACGGGGCACTCTCTGATTATTGCCAAAGTCGCCCAAATAAAAATACTCCTCGTCTTGGACCACCTCTTCCAAGTCCACAATAGGCAGCCCTGTGTCCAACGCAGTGTCCACATTACCTGTCACGGAATCAATCGAATAGAAAATCACCGAAAAATGGTCGTTCAGCGTCCATAGACGCCCCTGCCAGTAAAAAAGCGACGAGGTGTTATCCAACGAGTCGCTCAACTCAGCCACCAAATCGGCCTTCGGCCCTTTTTTAGCACCATCCTTCGTCTGTCCGATAGCACCTATACAGCTAATTATCAGTATGATAAATAAAAATAAGAAACTTTTTTTCATCACACAAAAATAAGAAAAAATTATTAATAAACAAAACGCAATTCGATATTCGAAAAAAAATTTCGCAATCGTATCTTCTAACCAGCCAAATCCTTAGGTTTTTCCAGATGCCTCTCTGCAAAGACATACCGTCCATCCAAGCGCCCGCTTTCAATCTCCCTTTCTCCAGGCTTCCCGGCCTCCTTACTTTATCTTTTGTTTATATTTCACCTTTATTTTATTTGCTGTTGATAAACTAAATGCAAACTAAATGCAAACTAAATGCAAAACAACAAGCAGAGAAAGAGCGAATTGTGACGGGGCGAATGGTTGCGTTGCAAATCTATGACAGGCAATGCACGGCGGCATTAGACACCGCTCAGAATTAGGGGATTGAGACCCACGATTTGCCGTGCCGACTCCCGTCCTTATGCAGAACTCGCAATTCAGAATTATGGATTTAAAAAAAAGTCGTATCTTTGCAACTAGTCATGGAAGATTTCAGCAGTTATTATCCCTATGAGGGTCAGGAATTTAAAGAAGCCATGCGCCAATTGGTGGAGAGCCAATATTACGCGCAGGCGGCTTCTTTGCTGTTTCCCGAGCTCACTCTGGAGGAACTAACGCCGAAGGTTTTGGCTCTGACCGACGTGAACCAATTCCAGGGTTACGTCATGATGCGTGCCTGCCAGTTCATCATACGCAACACGATGGCCGAATTCACCTACAGCGGACTGGAACATGTTGGGGAGGGTCCCTGCCTGTTCATCTCCAACCACCGCGACATCACGGTGGATGCCATCATGACCGAGTACGTCCTCATCTCCCACCAGCTGAAATCCTCCCATGTCGTCATCGGATCCAACCTCTACGAGATGCCCCTCATGGAGCAGATGGCCCGGCTGAACAAAATGTACGCCTTCAAGCGCGACGGCAACCAGAAGGAGCTATACAAAAGTCTGATGGGGCTGTCGCATTACCTGCGCCACATAGTAGTGGAGAAGCAAGAGAAAGCCTGGATAGCGCAGCGGGGCGGGCGCACCAAAGACGGCCTCGACCACACCGACCCCGCCCTGATAAAGATGATTGCCCGCAGCGGCCGCCAGGACAGCCCTGCCCAGTCGTTGGCCGAGATGAACATCATACCCATAAGCATCTCCTACGAGTGGGAGCCCTGCGACGCGCTGAAAGCCCGCGAGACGTGCATGCGGAAACAGGGTCCCTACCGCAAAGCACCCGGCGAAGACACGCAAAGCATCCTGTCGGGCATAAACGAATTCAAAGGTCGCGTCCATCTGGCTTTTTGCCAACCTATCGGCTCCTATGAACTTGCCTCGGTTGGAGGAGACTTCGATGCCGTCGCCCACATCATCGACCAGCGCATCGGCCAGAACTACCGCCTTTGGCCCAACAACTACATTGCCCACGAGCTGTTCGCCGGCACTTCGCACACGGGCTCCTACACCGCCGAGGAGAAAGCCCGCTTTA
>Ga0247611_10003340_pt1 | contig 23906 bp, 25 predicted proteins | sample 177DNAGHGhighgp2_FD_192422 | JGI IMG/M metagenome (GOLD analysis project Ga0247611, IMG submission 192422) | Sheep rumen microbial communities from Palmerston North, Manawatu-Wanganui, New Zealand - 1770 DNA GHGhigh gp2 | ecosystem: Host-associated > Mammals > Digestive system > Stomach > Rumen... | reverse complement strand
TTGGGGCAAAGTGTTTGATGACCTTTGATCTGACCGCCACCTCAATAGTCTGAATAGCCTTGAAGAGCAAAGCCTTCAAGTCCTTGTCAAAAAAGTAACAAGCTAATACCTCTTCAAAAAGACTGTTGGGAAGAAACTGATGAGTATGATGATCAGCTTCCAAATGATACCAGTAGTCTGCCAATCGGAAGTAACTGATAGCATCAAGAGCTTTTTCTGCCTTATTGGTATCAGCAATCATCAGACCTCTGCCTTGCAGTGTCAGAATCTGCTGTGCCAGCGTCATTGCTTGTTTGGTATATCTCATGTCTATATACAAAAAATGTCCCGCTGGGTACGCTGTTCTTATGGGAAGCGGGCGGGATTTGTCGTTGCAAAGATAGGCATTTTTCTTTTAACTTCCAAGTTTTTGAGGCTTTTCTGCTATTTTTCGCTCAAAAAGTGGTTTCACAAGCCTTGTGAAAGGCTATTTTCGTTCTTTTTTTGGATAGAGCGATACAAATTTCTAAAAATTTCGTATTTTTGCAGTGTTTTCGGAACCGTACCAGTTTGCTGGCTTGCTGCCAACGGGAAGCAAGAATGCCGAAACCCAAGGTTGGAGGCTGCGGGACGGGAACCTATATATAGGAAAGGCGTTACTTGACGCTTTGTGCTTGACGTTCTGGAATCTGGCAGTTCCCCAAACGTTTGTCAAACATCAAAGCAACAATGACGTCCATGGGTATGTAGTATCCGACATACGATTTGTAGGCAGCCATTATAGGCTTCTATGCATTTCACGTCGTTTATATACATATCGGCGTGGGCTGAGACTGTACCTTGTTCAGATGATTCGCTTTAATGGCAAACCGGATTGACACCTCCCAACCATGTAATTTTACCACCCATAAATTTAAAATGAATACTATTCTTCCCTTTCAATTCCATCGCTGAGAAAAAGTAACGTCCTATTTGATTACCATCAATTCCATATATGTTGACATTCAAATTCTCGTTTGGCATTCGTCCTCTTAAATCGACTTTGTATGGGGTCTTACGAAGTGTATGTATAAATCTATTTCTTTCCATAATTGATTACTAACAATTATTTACTATTCACTGGACGGATTGAACAGCCATTGCAACAACCCGAACTTTGACATGTCGCACCGAAACTGTTAAAAGAAAAAACATTGGCATTATAAGAGTTCACATTAGTTGAAGACCAATAATAACCATAAGTTTCTGCATAAAAGGCTCCATCTTGAATGCGTTGGCCTGTTGCAGGAAGGAAAATAGTATTACCATTTTTCCCTATGAAAATACGCCCGTTGACACCATACCGACTTGTCCATTTTGATGTAGTTTCATTAATGAGTTCTTTGCATTGCTCAGACGTAGGCATACACCATAATGCTCCCCATTCTTCAGATGCAACATCGTATTGTGTTTTTGCGATATTAGAACCAACAATTATTGGATGTCCATAGGCATCCCAGTGTTGATACGTATGAGGGTCATAAACTTTCTTTGTCTCTTTCTCTCCCCATGCATAATAATCACCATATTGCTCTGGTGATGATGCGCCAACATTACAGCAAGCCCACTTTGTGCCACTTGACAAGCCAAGATCTATCATATGAGGATGCTGGGAATTAGGACATATTTCCAACTCGCCAAGTGTCGTGAATGATAGAATTCTATTCGCAGTTTTTATTCCTGCAAAAGCATAATAATAATATGTAGTATTTGGTTCCAAATCTGTCAACTGTACAGAAAAACGACGATTGTTCGTACCTGGTTCAAATGACAAGGCCGTTATTATAGTACCCGTTGTAACCAATTTTGAAACTTCATTATCTGTACCATAGACTATTCCCATACTTGTAACGTTATCCATATTAACATAGCCATAGACCGTTGCAGAAGTGTAAGACAAATTGACAGCATCACCCGTCACCACATCTTCAGTTGGACTAACCTCACCTGATGGATTGGTCGGAGTTTCCAAATTATCAGAATTATCCTTTTCACAGGCAGCAAGTGTCGCAAAAATAATTGTAGACAACAATAATGTCTTGACAAATCTAAAACTTGTCATGTCTATTAAATTTGGCGCATAAGAATGGTTAGACAGAATTACTTTCTTCATATTGTTTTCGCTTCTCGGTGACAAAGGTACAACTTTTCATGCAAATACGTTTTGTTTGACTGTTAAAAGTGCAAAATGGCGGGCGGAAGTGTAATGCAAATCGTCACTTCCGCCCGCTAAATACCTTTCGTTACGAAAAAACGAGTGAAAAGCCAACTTTATTTCATTGAACAATCATCACTAAATTGGAAGTAAAAATGGAAGTTCTTTCCAAACGACATGGTTTTCTCAGCTCGCTGAGGAAGCTTTTTGTCAAGAAAACTTCGAATTCTGGGCAGTATTTTGGGCATTTTGAAAAAATAAAAATCTGCGGTCTTCATTTTGCGAGTATTTCGCATCCTTAAAGTCAACCTTTTTATAGTAAAAACGCAAGGATCATAGTGAAGAAAGAAGCCCCTGTCACTTTCTTCGCTGAACTCAGCCACTTTTCGATGGAAAGTCGTTCTTTTCAGGTTTCAAAGTCGTTCACTTTTGGAGCTAAAGTCGTTCGTTTTAGGAGCTAAAGTCGTTCGTTTCGGGAGCCAAAATCGTCCATTTTTGGAGTCCTTCTCAGTGCTTCGAGCTTGTCAGCCAATATACGTTTGAGGTGTTGAAAAGAACTCTTAATAGTGTAAAGCGACCTGTTTTGGACCGTTTTGAACATTGTTGGTCTTTCAAGGGTGGCTGGTGGCGGCGTCAGAAAGCTTCGGAAAAAGATATCTTTTGGCATCACCTTTTTTCCAGATTGCAAAAAGACGATGTAAAGATTTTTAGCATCACTACTGACAACACAACTACTTCCGAATCATAGCCTGCCCTGCTCATGATAACTGTAGTAGGCTCCATCGGTAATGATGACATGGTCGAGGAAATGGATGCGCATGAGCGTGCAAGCCTGCTTCACACGCAGGGTGAGACGATCGTCTTCCGCACTGGGGCGCAGGTTGTTGGAAGGATGGTTGTGGCACAAGGCCAGAATGGTGGCATTGTTCAGGACAGCTTCACGCATGATGACACGCACATCGACAGCCGTCTCACTGATACCGCCATGGGAGATGCGTTCTGCCCGAATAAGTTTGAAATTCTGATTCATCAGCAACACCCATGCCTCCTCCACGTCAAGGTCCTGCATGTGGGTGTGCATATATTCATAGATCGCAGTGGCCGAACTAAGGTCGGGACGCTCCTCTGCCTTCTCGCGCTGGCGTCTCTTTCCCAATTCGCAAGCGGCAAGGATGGTGATGGCCTTGGCCTCACCGATACCGTTGTAGCGACACAGATCTTGTATGGTGACTTTCCCCAGGGTGTTCAGGTTGTTATGATAGTCGGCCAGCACACGCTTCATCAAATCGACGGCACTCTCCTGGGTGCTTCCCGAGCCAATGAGGATGGCCAGCAGTTCAGCATTGCTCAGTGCCTCCGGCCCCAATCGCTCCAACTTCTCCCTGGGCCTGTCTTCCTCTGCCCACTGGCTGATGGTCAGCTTATCTTTCATTTGTAGAAGTTTTTTTCAAAGGCTGTAAATTCGTCCTGTTTCAGAACCATGCGTTTCCACCAGGCTTCCAAAAAACCGAAGCCATAGCCCATGAGCTGCACAAAAGCAGCAGGAACGCTGAGCAGTCCGACGCTGAGACTTCTGTTGCGGACAGCAGAATCGACCAAAAGCAAGAGTGAATAGAGCAGTAGCGGCGACAATGCTGTTAGCACGACGACCCCTCCCAGGAGCGTTACAATGAGTCCCATGTTGCAACCGGAAGGTCCACAGTAGGCAGAGTAAAGTCCTGCCAAAGCCATAACTATTCCAATCAGTGCAAGAAGGGACAGAAAGACAACACCCAGCGTGAAAGCCATGGGCAGCATGTGGACCAACTTCATGGTTCCGGGATGGCGCTTCTCCAAGTTGATACGGGCAATGCCGCTATTATACACCTGACGGAAAAACTTACGGAAGTCGGTGCGTCGCTTGTGCCAAACCCATGCCTCCGGGATGAGTTGTGCCCGATGGCCGGCTTCAACAATACGATAGGAGAAGTCGATGTCTTCGCCAAACCGCATCTTGGAAAACCCACCCAACTGCAGATAGACATCACGGCGTATGCCCATGTTAAACGAACGAGGATAGAACTTATCAAGGGCCCGCTTGGGCTTGTTCTTGGAAGAGCCTCCGCCACGGATTCCTCCAGTGGTAAAGAAGGAAGTCATCGAATAAGAGATAGCCTTCTGCACCGGTGTAAATGATGGATGGGAAGCATCAGGACCTCCCCAGGCTGCCACCTCTTTTCCTTCAGAAGAAGAAAGATAGTGCTCTACGGCTCGCATATACTCCCGAGGTAACACCACGTCAGAGTCGAGGATGATGAGCCATTCGCCTTTGGCACGCTCCGCCCCGTAGTTGCGACTCTGTCCCGGCCCGCTGTTGGCCTTGATGTAATAATGCAAAGCAAGGATGTCTGCAAACTTATCACAGACATCCTTGCATGTATTTTCCGACCCGTCTTCCACAATGATGACCTCAAAATCTTTATAAGACTGAGCGGCCAGGCTTTGTAACAACTCGTCCACCTCGTCAGGACGATTGAAGACAGGTACGATGATAGAGTATTTCATTCTCCGAGTTACTCCTTCACACGCTGCAGATAGCTACCGTCGCGTGTATCGACAAGCACCAGCTCGCCTTCCTCGATAAAGAGAGGAACACGAATCTCAACGCCTGTCTCCAGGGTGGCGGGTTTCAAAGAGTTGGTGGCGGTGTCGCCCTTGACGCCCGGCTCGCTGTGAGTGATGCGCAACGTGGTCTTCACCGGCATTTCAGCATAAAGGATAGTATTGGTATCGGCATCGCTGACAACTTCAACGATATCGCTCTCCTTCATGAAGTCAACACCGGTAATCAGGTCTTTGGCGATGGGCACCTGGTCGTAGGTCTCCTGGTTCATGAAGATGTAGTCCTTACCCTCCATGTAGAGATACTGGTAGGGGCGACGCTCGATGCGCACATCCTCCAAGGCCTCACCAATATTGAAACGCTTTTCCAACACACGTCCACTGACAACATCTTTCAATGTGGTACGCATGATGGTGTTACCCTTGCCCGGCTTCACATGCAGGAAGTCGATACACAAATACAGCTTGCCATCCATACGGATACAAGTTCCTTTCTTAATGTCCTGTGACTTAATCATTGTATTTTCTTATCTAAAAAATTATATTTATGCGCGTAAATTTCAGAAAATGCGGTGCAAAGGTACAACTATTTTATAAAAAAACAACGAAAAATGAACTAAAAATCACTTAATTCTTTGTTATTTCGAAAATTATGCGTACTTTTGCAGCCCGAATAGACTATACAGACAAAGAATAATAACAATAAAAATAGATAAAAACAATGAAAAGAACATTCCAGCCCCACAATCGTCGTCGCGTGAACAAGCATGGCTTCCGCGAGCGCATGGCTACTAAGAACGGCCGCCGTGTACTGGCTGCCCGCCGTGCTAAGGGTCGCAAGAAGTTGACCGTTTCTGACGAGCATCACGGAAAATAAATTTCATTTATTCCGTAAAAAAGCGGCAAGGTATCTGAAAAGTTCCTTGCCGCTTTTTATTATTTCTTTTCACTGATCGTTTTTTTCACTTTTTCATTTTCAAATGCTCCAACATGTCACGCGTCATAGATGTGATGTCATACTGAGGCTTCCAGTCCCATTCCCTGCGTGCTGCCGAGTCATCCATAGAATCGGGCCAGCTGTCAGCAATGGCCTGTTTGAGCGGGTCAACCCGATATTCCATCTCAAAGTCAGGACATAGTTTCTTGATTTCCGCATAAATGGTTTCGGGTGCAAAGCTCATGGCAGCCACATTGAAACCATTGTGGTGGATGAGTCGATGCGGGTCGGCCTCCATGAGTTGGATGGCTGCATGCAGCGCATCGGGCATATACATCATGTCCATTAGCGTCCCCTCCTTGATGGGACATACGAACTTTTCTCCACGCACGGCATAATAGAAAATGTCAACGGCATAGTCGGTTGTGCCCCCACCTGGAGGTGTAACATACGAAATGATACCCGGAAAGCGAACCGAACGAGTATCGACTCCGTATTTATGATGATAGTAGTCGGAAAGCAACTCTGTAGTAACCTTCGAGACACCATAAATGGTACGAGGGCGCTGGACGGTGTCCTGCGGAGTTTGCACATGTGGAGTCTCAGGGCCAAACGACCCGATGGAACTGGGCGTAAAGACGGCACAGCCATACTCACGGGCAACCTCCAAGATGTTCCACAGACCATCGATTCCTATCTTCCATGCCAGCTGCGGTTTCGATTCTGCAACAACACTCAGCAGAGCTGCCAGGTTGTAAATGGTGTCCACCTGGTATTTCTTCACCACATCTGTAATGGCTACCGCATTGGTCACATCAGCAACAGCAGAGGGACCACTCTCCAACAAGTCGCCCTTAGGCTCTGCGCCAGGAATATAGCCGGCAATCACATGGTCGCCACCATAGCGTTTTCTCAGTTCTCTTGTTAACTCTGAGCCAATCTGACCCGTTGAACCGATAACGAGGATATTCTTCATTTTGATAGATTTTATAGCACTTTGTTTGCGAGTTTAACTTTCGGCCTGCAAAATAAATAAAAAAAAACGACATACGTTGAACTTTTCATTAAAAACATTTTAATTCATCCATCAGACTCCAAAATTTTGTTTATCTTTGCATCACATTGAACAACTAACTTAAAGATTCCAAATCGTATGTACGGGAAAATGAAAGAACATCTCAGCCAGACCCTTGCTGAGATTCGCGAGGCAGGACTCTACAAAGAGGAACGCCTGATTGAAAGTCCGCAGCGTGCTGCCATCCAAGTGAAAGGCAAAGAGGTGCTGAACTTCTGTGCCAACAACTACTTAGGACTGAGTGACAACCCACGCCTCATCGAAGGTGCCAAGAAGATGATGGACCGTCGCGGCTTTGGCATGTCTTCAGTACGCTTCATCTGTGGAACGCAAGATATCCATAAGGAACTGGAGGCTGCCATTTCCGACTATTTCAAGACCGAGGACACCATCCTCTATGCTGCCTGCTTCGATGCCAACGGCGGCGTCTTCGAACCACTCTTCACCGAAGAAGATGCCATCATCTCCGATGCCCTGAACCATGCTTCTATCATTGACGGTGTGCGCCTTTGTAAAGCTAAGCGTTACCGCTATGCCAATGCCGACATGGCCGACCTGGAAGAAAAACTGAAAGAAGCGCAGGCTCAACGTTTTCGCATCATCGTCACCGATGGCGTCTTCTCCATGGACGGCAATGTGGCACCGATGGATAAGATCTGCGACCTGGCAGAGAAATACGATGCCCTCGTCATGGTTGACGAAAGCCACTCTGCCGGAGTAGTGGGAAAGACCGGTCACGGTGTGAGTGAATTCTTCAACACCTATGGTCGTGTGGACATCTACACCGGAACCCTTGGCAAAGCCTTTGGCGGTGCCCTTGGCGGATTCACCACCGGACGCAAAGAAATTATCGACCTGCTACGCCAGCGCAGTCGTCCCTACCTCTTCTCCAACTCCCTGGCTCCGAGTATCATCGGTGCATCACTGGAAGTGTTCAAGATGCTCAAGGAGAGCAACGAAATTCACGACCGGCTGGTGGAGAACGTAGAATATTTCCGCACAAAGATGATGGCGGCCGGCTTCGACATCAAACCCACGCAGAGTGCCATCTGCGCCGTTATGCTCTACGATGCCAAGCTGTCACAGGTCTATGCCGCTCGCATGCAGGAAGAAGGCATCTATGTCACCGGCTTCTACTACCCCGTGGTGCCGAAAGACCAGGCCCGCATCCGCGTACAAATCTCTGCTGGTCATAACCGCGAACAACTCGACAAGTGCATTGCCGCCTTCATCAAAGTCGGCAAAGAACTGGGTGTACTTGAAAAATAAAAAGTAAAAAACAAAAGGGAGTTAAAGGGACATTAGTTCTGTCAATATAAAAGTCTATTGTCCCTTTAACTCCCTTTCTTCTCTCATTCATCTCTCCTTCATCTCTCCTTCAAAGCGATTCCAACACCCTCTTCAGTACCACCTCGGCAGAAATCTCACGATTGGCAGCCTCGGGGATGACAAGACTATTGGCGCTCTCAATGACATCATCGGTAACAATGAGCCCACGCCGCACCGGCAGACAATGCATGAACTTACCGTTGTTGGTCCAAGACATGTGTTCGGAGTCGATGGTCCACGACATATCTTTAGAAAGTATCTTACCATAGTCTTCGGAACACTGCACGCCAGGGCAACTCCAGTTTTTGGCATAGACAAAGTCTGCACCCTCCAGAGCTTTGCGCTGGTCGTATTCTATCTGGGCGTCTCCCACAAAGCATGGATCCAGCTCATAGCCCTCTGGGTGAGTGATGACCAGTTCAACATCGGCGGCATTCATCCACTCGGCAAAACTATTGGGCACAGCCTGAGGCAGAGCCCGACAGTGGGGGGCCCATGTCAGTACGACTTTTGGCTTGTGCAAGGGAAGGTTTTCCTGGATAGTAATTAAATCGGCGAAAGCCTGCAGCGGATGCACCGTCGCTGTCTCCATGGCGACAACAGGTCGTCCGCTATATTTCACGAACTGTCCCACAATGGTTTCAGCATAGTCGAAATCGCGGTCGGTAAGACCGGCAAACGACCGTACGGCGATGACATCGCAGTAGCTTCCCATCACGGGGATTGCCTCCAGGAGATGTTCACTCTTGTCGCCATCCATGATGACACCACGCTCAGTCTCCAACTTCCATGCACCAGCATTCACATCCAGGACAATGACATTCATGCCCAAATTCTGAGCAGCCTTCTGGGTCGAGAGCCGAGTACGCAGTGAGTTGTTGAAAAATATCATCAGCAGTGTCTTGTTCTTTCCCAAATGCTGATAGCCATAACGGTTTCTTTTAACCTCCTGAGCCTCGGCAACAGCATCCTGCAGATTGCCCAGGTCTTCCACATGAAAGAATGTCCTCATATCTATACGCTCTAATTATTTTACTTTCAACTATTCTCTTTCGACTATTCTCTTTCAACTCTCCCTTATCTGTCCTTCTCCTTCGATGAGCCACTTGTATGTTGTCATCTCTTCCAGTCCCATCGGCCCGCGCGGTCCCAGCTTTTGGGTTGAGATACCTATCTCGGCGCCAAGTCCGAATTGAGCACCATCGGTGAATGAGGTGGGCGCGTTCCAATAGACGCAGGCTGCATCGACTTCCTGTTGGAAGCGACGAGCCGCCTGCTCGTCTTCCGTGATGATACACTCACTATGGCCGGAACCATAGCGGGATATATGCTCCAGAGCCTCATCCAAGCTGTCCACGGTCTTAATGTTCATGGCATAGCTCATGAACTCCCTATCAAAATCGGGACTCTCTTTCTCGCTGGTACAATTCAAGATGGCATGGGCCCGCTCGTCAGCATAGAGTGTGACGGGGGGCTCGTTATCAAGAAGAGGAGCCACCAGTGCGGGCAGATCTTGAAGCCGGTCTTGATGGATGATAAGGGTATCGAGGGCATTGCAGACACTGACTCTACGGGTCTTGGCATTCTTGATGATACGTTGTCCCATGGTCGTGTCACCGCACTTATCAAAGTAGGCATGCACGACACCGGCACCTGTCTCGATGACGGGCACACGGGCATTGTCTCTCACGAACGCAATGAGCCGTTTGCCGCCTCTCGGTATGCATAGGTCTATATAGCCCACGGCACAGAGCATCTCCGCTGTGGCCTCATGAGTGGCAGGCAGCAGTTCTACGACATGCTCATCTACGTTCTGTTCGCATAGCACCCGTCGTATCATGCCAACAATGGCCCGGTTGGACTCATCAGCATCACGGCCGCCTTTCAGCACACAGGCATTACCACTCTTGAAACAGAGGGCAAAGACATCAAACGACACGTTGGGACGCGCTTCATAGATGATACCAATAACACCAAACGGTACACTTACCCTGCGCAGTCGCAGCCCATTGGGAAGGGTGCGCTCCAGCAGGATGCGCTCCAGTGGAGAAGGCAATCCCGCCACATGTCGCATGTCGGCAGCAATATCCTCCAACCGTTTTTCCGTGAGCTGCAGCCGGTCGTAGAGTGGATTGTTCCGTTCCATGTGGGCCAGATCCTTGGCATTGGCCTCCAAGAGTTCCACCTTATTATATATAATAGCGTCGGCCACGGCACGCAACACCTCGTTGCGTCGTTCGTCGGCCATCAGCGGCAGCAACCTGCTGGCAGTCTTCACTTGTTGGAAAGTCTGAGTCAGTTTCATTACAATAGTGACTTTACGATAAATTACAATACCGGGAATTCCGTATGGGGAGTACAGTCGGGCTGCGACATGAGATTGATGAGGATATCATCACGGCGGCCATTGGCAATGACAACACGAATGCCAGCGGCCTGTATGCGTGTCGCCGTAGCATACTTCGACTGCATGCCGCCACGCCCAGCGAAGCTCTTCTCTTCCTGAATATACTGTGAGAGGTCAGTGCCAGGCTCCACACGCCGGATGAGGTGCGCTGAGGGGTCTTCGGGATGGCCTGTATAGATGCCATCGATGTTTGACAGGAGTACCAGTGTGTCAGCCTCCATCATCTGTGCAATAAGTCCTGAGAGTTCATCGTTGTCGGTAAACATCAGTTCGGTGACAGAGACTGTATCGTTTTCATTAACGATGGGTAGCACACCGTTCTCAAGCATGACGCGCATGCAGGCTTGCTGGTTGCAGTACTGTTCGCCGGCAGCGAAGTTCTCCTTCATGGTGAGCACTTGTCCGACGTGGATGTGGTATTCGCGGAAGAGGTCGTAGTAGAGGCCAATAAGCTTGGCCTGTCCGAGGGCGGAAAACAACTGTCGCTGCTCCACGGAGTCAAGCTGGTGGCTTACTTTCAGTTCACGTCTTCCGCAGGCCACGGCTCCCGATGATACGAGTATCACCTCGTGCCCTTGCTGCCGCAGCCATGCAATCTGATCGACTAATGCCGACATGCGTGTCACATCGAGTCTGCCGTCGGTGCGTGTAAGGGCATTAGAGCCTATCTTGACTACAATACGCAATCTCGCCATCTTTATTTTGCATCTTTTTTCCTAATTTCCACACGACGTATCTTACCGCTGATGGTCTTGGGCAATTCATCGACAAATTCGATGATTCGTGGATACTTGTAGGGTGCAGTCTCGCGCTTGACATGCTGTTGTAGCTCCTTAATAAGATCATCGCCAGCTTTGTCTTTCCACTCTTTGCCCAACACCACGGTGGCTTTGACCACCATTCCTCGAATATCGTCAGGAACACCTGTGATGGCACACTCCACCACAGCAGGATGCGTCATCAGTGCACTCTCCACCTCAAAGGGGCCGATGCGGTAGCCGCTGGACTTGATAACATCGTCGATGCGGCCCTCAAACCAGTAGTAGCCATCCTCATCGCGCCATGCCATGTCGCCCGTATGATACAATCCGTCATGCCATGCCTCACGAGTAAGTTCTGCATCACGGTAGTAGCCCTTGAAGAGTCCGATAGGCTTTTTGTCTGCTGGCACCTTGATGACAATCTCGCCTTTTTCACCATCCTCGCAGGATGTGCCGTCGCCTTTTATCAGGTCGATGTCATATTGTGGGTTGGGCATACCCATAGAGCCTGGTTTCGGTTTCATCCACGGCATGGTGCCGAGCGTCATCGTTGTCTCTGTCTGTCCAAAGCCTTCCATCAGTGAAATGCCTGTGGCCTCCTTGAACTTGTCATATACAGCAGGGTTGAGAGCTTCACCGGCCGTACAGCAATAGCGCAGGGCGGAGAGGTCGTATTTAGAGAGGTCCTCACGAATCATGAAACGATAGATGGTAGGTGGAGCACAGAAGGAGGTAACATGGTATTTCTCCATCTGTCGAAGCATGGTGTCAGCATTAAACTTCTCATGATCGAAAACGAAGACCACGGCACCAGCAAACCACTGTCCGTAGAACTTGCCCCACACAGCCTTGCCCCAACCTGTGTCGGCCACAGTGAGATGAATGCTGTCTTCATGAAGATTGTGCCAGAAAACACCCGTGGTGAGATGTCCCAACGCATACAAATGGTCGTGGGCCACCATCTTCGGCTCGCCGCTCGTTCCGCTGGTGAAATACATCAGCAGCGTATCTTCATTGGTATTGACATGGTCAGGTTTGACAAAGGCCGGTGCCTGATCGATTTCCTCGTTCCAGTGATGCCATTTGACCGGGGAGGGTTGTTGTTTATCAGAAACAGACTCACCCACTTTGATGAGCACCTCCACGGTGGGACTCTCCGGCATGGCAGCTTCTATCTGAGACACCACATAGTCGTCATCTACACAGATGATACCTTTAACAGAAGCCCTTGTGTTGCGATACACGATGTCGTGCTTGGTAAGCATGTGGGTGGCGGGGATGACAACAGCACCGAGCTTGTGCAGCGCCAGCATAGATATCCACCACTCCAGTCGGCGTTTGAGGATGAGCATGACCATGTCGCCATGACCTATGCCAAGAGATTGTAGATAACTGGCTGCCTGATCGCTAAGTCGCTTCAGGTCAGCAAAAGTCAATCTTACCTCCGCCCCCTTGTCATTTGTCCAGAGCAGAGCCAGTTTGTCAGGTTGTTCCACAGCCCATGCATCCATTACGTCATAGGCAAAATTAAAGTTTTCAGGAACGATGAATTCCAGGTTATCCTTGAAGTCCTGCACCGAAGAGAAGGACGTCTGTTTCAAAAATCTTTCAACCATATTTGTTTTTGCGTTATGCGTTCGTCGTAAAGCATTCACTATTATTCCACCGTAAAGGCCAAAAACCTGACTGCCTTGTCTCCCAGTGCCTTCATGCCATGAGGCTTGGTACTGTCAAAGTAGATGGAGTCGCCCTCATCGAGGATGATGGTCTTACCATTGATAAAGAGTTCCATCGAGCCCTCCAGCACCAGGTTGAACTCCTGGCCGGGATGTGTATTCTTATAGATGGTGTGAGCTTCCGGTTTTGGCTCCACGGTAACGATGAAAACCTCTGCCTTACGATCAGAGAAGCCACTGGCCAGACTCTGGTATTTATATGCCTTGGTACGCTCAACACTGAGCCCCTGTCCCTTGCGCACGACAGTATAAGAACGCATGTGCGGTTCCTCTGCAAACATCAACGCATCGGCCGACACGCCATACTTCTTGGCAATCTTCATCAGGTTGGAGATGGTGATGTCCACCTCACCGTTTTCTATCTTCTCATATTTGTCGAGCGAAATGCCACAGGTATCGGCCACTTCTTGTGCCGTCAGGTCCAAGGCATCGCGCAGTCCGCGCAGTCGCTCACCAATCTGTTTGAGTTGTTCGTCCATATTTTTAGTTTGTTTCTAATCAGTGTATCGGTTGCAAAAATACAAAGAATTACCGTAACGACAAAGGAGACTTCACATTATTTCATTCCAGCTTTCAATCCACGAATGACGGAAGAAGTAAACCCTGCATGCTCCATTTCATTCAGTCCCTTGATAGTCACTCCACCCGGAGTTGTCACCAAGTCGATAGCCGCCTCAGGATGCAGTCCGCTGGTATGCAGCAGTTCCACTGCACCACGGAGGGTCTGCATGACAATCTCCTTGGCCTCATCGGCCTTGAAGCCCAACTCCACCCCGCCCTCACTGGCTGCACGGATGTAGCGCATGGCATAGGCGATACCACAGGAAGCCAATGTGGTGCCAGCAGGCAGATGTTTCTCGTCGGTAACAAGCGACTTTCCCATGGCATCGAAGAGCTCCTTGACGAGCAGGGTATCGCCCTCTGTAGCACTTATCGGAACGATGAAGGTCATCGACTGCAACTGGGCAATCGCAATATTGGGGATAACGAGGAAGAACGGCGGGCACTGACTTCCCAGACATTCTTTGATTACAGCAGAAGGAACACCGGCTGCAATGATGATGAGAAGTTGGCCCTGCGGCTTCAGTTCGTCTCTCACACCTTGCAGCACTGACTCCACCAGCCAGGGCTTTACACAGACACATACCACGTCGGCACCACTGACAGCCAACTTATTGTCGGTAGTCACGCTGACACCCTGTTGGGCAAATCGATCAAGGACCTCCTGTTGAGGATCGCTGACGGTAATATCATCCACCTTCACGCGACGGGCCTTGATAAGCCCTTCCACAGTGGCGCCCCCCATGGCGCCTGCTCCTATCATTGTTATCTTCATACTTATTTTTGCTTTCTTGTTTTTTCAACTATCTATAACTTCTCGAGCACCACCTTGAGTTTTTCGATGAACATGTCAGCCTCAGCTATGCTCAGACAGAGTGGTGGCAGCAGGCGCAGCGTGTTAGTGCCAGCACATCCAGTAAAGACATGTTGTTCATGGATGAGCTGAGTGCGTGGCTCCCGATGAGGGACGGCAAGGTCAATACCTATCATCAGTCCTCTGCCGCGTACATCCTCAATGAGGCTCGTTCCTTTTGTCTGTAAATCCTCCTCTCTCAGCATCTTCAGTTCCTTCATGAGATGGTCGCCCACGATGCGGGCATTCTCCACGAGTTGTTCCTCTTCCATGACATCGAGTACAGCCAGGGCCGCAGCACAGGCCAGGTGGTTGCCACCAAACGTGGTGCCGAGCTGTCCATAGGTTGGTTCGAATGCCGGTGAGATCAGCACGCCGCCCATAGGAAATCCGTTAGCAATGCCCTTGGCCACAGTGATGATGTCGGGACGGATGTCGAGCCACTGGTGGGCAAAGAACTTTCCACTGCGTCCGTAACCGCATTGTATCTCGTCGCATATAAGGATAGTGCCCGTCTTCTTGCAGGCAGCGGCCAATCCTTGTGCAAACTCCTTGGTGGCCAACTGTATGCCGCCCACCCCCTGGATGCACTCCAGAATGACGGCACATACATCGCCTTTGGCAAGTTCGGCTTCCCATGCAGACAGGTCGTTGAGCGGCAGGTAGGTAACATGTCCGTTGTTGTTAATGGGTGCTATAATCTTAGGGTTATTCGTTACTTCCACCGCCAACGATGTGCGCCCATGGAAAGCCTTCAAGGCACTAAGCACACGAGTTCGGCCGTTGGTGAAAGATGCCAGTTTCAAGGCATTTTCGTTAGCCTCGGCTCCACTGTTGATAAGAAACAACTGATAGTCATCATAGCCACTCATGCGACCGAGTCGCTCAGCCAGTTCCTGCTGAAGTCTGTTCACGACAGAATTACTGTAGAAACCTAACTGTTGCAGTTGTCCATACACCTTATTTATATAATGAGGATGGGCATGACCGATGCTGATGACGGCATGGCCCCCATAAAGGTCCAGGTATTCCTGTCCTTGATCGTCCCACACATGACATCCCCTGCCTTTTACAATGTTGATGTCAAACAACGGATATACGTCGAATAGCTTCATATTGTTTATAACTTTGTAATCATCGCCTGCAAAACAAGACTCTCGAGGAGATCTGTGTTCGAAGGTTTGTCAGAAGGCCGATGCCTTTAACTTTAGTCCTGTAGTCTCATCTATATTAAACATGAGGTTCATGTTCTGCACGGCCTGTCCTACAGCTCCCTTTAAGAGGTTGTCAATGGCTGATGTCACCAGCACCTTCCCATCGAAGCAATCTACATGTACCAAGGCTTTATTGGTGTTCACCACCTGCTTTAAGTCGATAGCCTTCTCGCTGTAATGTGTGAAGACTGCACTGGCATAAAAATCCTTGTAGGCTGCGACAATGTCATCGGCTGGGGCCTTAGTCTTGATGACAGCCGTACAGAAAATGCCGCGAGCGAAATCTCCACGATACGGAATGAAGTCGATGGAAGCATCCAGATAACCCTGCACCTGACACAATGACTGTCGGATCTCTGCTATATGCTGATGGCTGAAAGCCTTGTATATACTCAAGTTGTTTTGTCTCCATGAGAAGTGTGTAGTGGCTCCGGGTTTCTGACCAGCGCCTGTACTGCCTGTGATGGCATTGACAGCGACATCCTCTTTCAGCAGGTTTAAGTGGGCAGCAGGTAGCAGAGCCAGCTGGATAGCAGTGGCAAAGCAACCGGGATTAGCCACATGCCAAGCGCCCTCTATTTCCGTCTTGTTGATTTCCGGTAGCCCATATACATAGTCGTGGTTGCCCTTGATACGGAAGTCCTGCGCCAGGTCGATGATTTTCACCTTCCGTGGGATCTCATGTTCCTTCAGGAATGCCTCACTCTTACCATGTCCGAAGCAGAAGAACACCACATCGACATCATCGAAAGTCATCTGGTCGGTAAACCGCAGGTCTGTATCTCCGCAGAGGCCCTCGTGCACATCACTGACCAAGTTGCCGGCATTGCTCTCCGAGTTGGCAAATACAATCTGTGCCTCTGGATGATTGAGCAGCAGCCGGATGAGTTCTCCTCCAGTATAGCCTGCCGCGCCTAAGATTCCTACCCTTATCATATCTCGTTACATCTTGGGGCCAGTAGCCAGAGCAGAATGTAGGCCAGAACACCTGTTCCGAAACCAGTGACCAATATTACGAAACCTATCCTGACCAACAGTGGGTCTATATCAAAATACTCAGCAATGCCTCCACAGACACCACCTAACTTCTTGTCGGTTGATGACAAACAAAATTTCTTATTCATAATTCATTCACCATTTTTACCTTTATCTCTTTTCATCTGGGTGGATACCATAATAGACTCGCAGAGGTGTAGAACTGACCTTGATGAAGCCTTTTGCCTCATCGGCAGTCCAACCGGTCTGTGTCTCACCATATTCACCCAGCTTAGACTTTGTCAAGTCGTTATCAGAGTCGATACCCACTGTTTCAAAGCCATAGGGACGAAGTTTCAAGATGGCCGTACCTGTGACATTGCGTTGACTGCTGGTAAGCATGGCTTCAATGTCGGGCATGACAGGCTCCAGATACTGACTCTCATGCAGGAACATGCCATACCAGTTGGCCACCTGGTCTTTCCAGTACTGCTGCCATTTCGAGAGTGTTGACTTCTCCAGCAAACGATGGGCCTCAATAATGAGCTTCGGCGCTGCGGCCTCGAAGCCCACGCGTCCCTTGATGCCGATGATGGTGTCGCCCACGTTACAATCGCGGCCAATAGCATAGGAGGCGCCAATCTCTTCTATCTTCTGTATGGCTTTCACTTGGTCATCGAACGTCTCGCCATTGACGGCCACAATTTCACCTTTCTCAAAAGTGATGCGTAACTCCATTTCCTGCTCCTTGGCAGTGACATGCTTCAGGTAGGCCTCCTCCGGCAGTCCCTGGGTCGGGTCCAAGAGTTCGCCACCACAGATGCTTGTCCCCCAGATGCCCACATTATATGAATACTTCAGTTTGGTGAAGTCAGCATAGAATCCGTGTTCATTCAGATAGTCCACTTCCTCCTTCCGAGTGAGCTTCTTGTCACGGGTGAGAGTGATAATTTCCACACAAGGTGCCATGACGAGGAAAGTCATGTCAAAACGTATCTGGTCGTTGCCGGCACCGGTGGAACCGTGGGCTATGGCGTCGGCGCCGATCTCACGGGCATAGCGTGCGATGGCGATAGCTTGGAAAATGCGTTCTGAACTCACGGAGATGGGATAACAGTTGTTGCGGAGCACATTCCCAAAGATCATGTACTTCAGCGACTTCTCGTAATACTCCCGTGTAACGTCGAGTGTCACATATTGCTTAGCACCTAATTTGTAGGCGTTCTCCTCATTGGTCTTCAGCTGCTGAACGCTGAAGCCGCCGGTGTTGGCACAGGCGGCATATACCTCCCACCCCTCCTGAGCGAGCTTCATGACGGTATAACTGGTGTCAAGACCGCCGCTGAAAGCCACCACAACTTTGGAACCAGCCCCTTTCCGGGGGGCATACTGACTGTTATCGACTTGTTTGTTTACTGTTCCCATATTGATATCTGATTTATTTACCTATTATTATTTTGACTGTTAAGCATCCAACTTTTTGATACGCTCGATGACGTCATCAGGAATCTTGGCCGGCAGGTGCTCGGTAGGGTCATAGAGCATGGCTGTGCAGATACAGTACTTGCGGTTGGTGCGATGGAGCACATCGACATTGATGCAGCCCTCACAGCCACGCCAGAAGGCCTCGTCGTCGGTCAAATCGGCGAAAGTTACAGGCTGATAGCCCAGCCGGGTGTTCATGGCCATGACTGCAGCGCCACTGGTCAGCGAGAAGATCTTGGCATGGGGCCAGCGTGTGCGGGCCAGCGAGAAGGTCATATCTTTGATGCGCTTGGCCAGTCCGAGGCCGCGAAAGTCGGGGTGAACAATAAGTCCACTGGTGGTAACATACTGTTTGTTTCCCCATGTTTCTATGTAGCTAAAGCCTGCAAAGCGGCCTTCATAGAGGGCGATGACGGCCTTTGCCTCGCGCATCTTCGTGGCCAGGTATTCGTGGGTACGCTTGGCAATGCCTGTACCGCGCACCTTGGCGGCGTCTTCGATAGTCTTCAGAATGGTGTCCACATACTTTTCACATTCGGCATCGGCCACCACCACTTGTATTTTTTCTTTATTAATCATTATTGTTCTAATTTCGCATTCTATCAATATCATGGGAATTTTAGACACCCATCCTTCCTGATTCCACACCTACTTGTTGACAACAGTCAGTCCGGGGACGACCAGTGAGAGCGACTCTACGACCCTACGGCGATCACAGTCTTCCTTCATCACAATGAAGATTGTATCATCTCCCGCAATGGTCCCGAGAATGTTCGGCTGACTGGAATTGTCGATGTTGTAGGCTATCAGACTGGCATAGCCCGGCCTTGTGCGCAGAACGGCCATGTTTCCCGAGAAGTTCAGTGAGATGTAGCCGGGCGTTGTGAGCATCTCCTTGACAGTCTGTGCTGACGGCACCCGCTTATACATGGTCTCATTGGGCAGGACATAGACATACTTTCCATTCATGGATGCCGCCTTCGCCACCTTCAGTTGCTTCAGGTCGCGACTCAGTGTGGCCTGTGTCAATTTGAACCCCTCCAGCTGCAGGGCTTGCAATAACTCTTCCTGGCTGCCCAATTCCTTACTGGAAATGAGCATCTTCAGGGTCTCAATGCGACTGTTCTTGATTTTCATATTTGCATAATTATTCGTTATCCGGATGCAAAATTACAATAAATTGCATACACTACCAAACATTTTCATACTTTTCTTTTATCTTTTTAAATGAATCATAAGAACCAAGAAGAAGACTGCATAAAAATTCAAAAGACAAGCCTTTTGTTAATCTTCTCAAAAGATTTGTTGGTTACAATGATATTTTATACCTTTGAAGGCTGATAAAGAAAAATTCATTCAAATGATTATGACTAATGAGAAAACAACGATAGCGCGACCGGCAGAAGGCAAGCTCGGCATCATGCTCGTAGGTTGCGGCGCGGTGGCCACAACATTTATGACGGGAGTCTTCATGACCCGCAAAGGACTGGCCAAGCCCATCGGCTCCATGACGCAATATGACAAGATCCGAGTGGGCAAGGGCGCTGACAAGAGATATTTGCACTACAGCGACATTGTGCCGATGGCCCGGTTGGAAGACATCATCTTCGGAACCTGGGATGTATATCCGCAGAATGCCTACCAGGCAGCCATCTATGCCGAGGTACTCAAGGAGAAGGACATCAATCCCGTGCGCGAAGAATTAGAAAAGGTTATCCCTATGAAGGCCGCGTTTGACAAGAACTATGCCAAACGACTCGATGGCGACAACGTCAAGCAGGGACTTACCCGCTGGGAGATGGTCGAAGCCCTGCGTGATGACATCCGCTCGTTCAAGGAGAAAAACCACTGTGACCGCATCGTGGTACTCTGGGCCGCCTCCACAGAAATCTATGTACCCTATTTTGAGCCGGTACACAGCCAGCTGGAGGCCTTAGAACAGGCCATGCGTGATGATGACCGCGAGCATGTGGCGCCATCTATGTGCTATGCCTACGCAGCCTTGCGCGAAGGTGCTCCGTTCATCATGGGCGCCCCCAACACCACCGTAGATATACCGGCCATGTGGCAACTGGCTGAAGAAACACGTATGCCCATAGCCGGAAAAGACTTCAAAACCGGACAGACTCTGGTGAAGAGCGGCTTTGCACCCATCATCGGAACACGCTGTCTGGGACTGAACGGCTGGTTCTCGACCAACATTCTGGGCAACCGAGACGGTCTCGTACTCGACGACCCCGACAACTTCCGCACCAAGGAGGTCTCGAAGCTCTCCACACTGGAAACTATTCTCAAGCCAGAGACGCAGCCTGACCTCTACACAGGCTATACCCACAAAGTGCGCATTGAATACTACCCTCCCCGCAACGACAACAAAGAAGGCTGGGACAACATAGACATCTTCGGATGGATGGGCTACCCCATGCAGGTGAAAATAAACTTCCTCTGCCGCGACTCCATCCTGGCAGCTCCGCTACTGCTCGACCTGGCTCTGCTCACCGATCTGGCAGCACGCGCCGGTCGCTTCGGCATTCAACGTTTCTTGAGCTTCTTCCTGAAGAGTCCTATGCACGACTTCACACAGGGCGAAGAACCGATCAACAACCTCTACCAGCAATACACCATGCTGAAAAATGCCATCCGTGAGATGGGTGGCTACGAGGCCGACGAGGAAATAGATTGAAGCCCCAAACGGGTCCCATCGTCAGCAGCAAACGAAAAAGGCACCTTCTCTGGTGCCTTTTTCTATATTGGGATTCTTATCTGCCATGCCTTTTCAGCCATGCAGCTTCTTATTTCGTCTTACTCATATCAAAACCTATGCGTACACCGTCGTAGTTCTTACTGAGGTCGCCAACGGTCTCCAGTGTGGAGTTACCACTCACGGCTGCCACCATCTGGAATATCGTGAGCAACTTCTTCGACTCGAAGAGGAAACTCATGCCAGCTGTGGTGCGTTTGGCATAGCACGGCAGGCTGAAGAGCAGAGTCTGCAAGGTGAGTTTACACGCTGATTCATCGTAGGTATAGTTACCTTTCACACTCTTGCCACCAATCTTGCCGGTGAAAGTGCCATCGTTGTTGAAAGTGAGCATCGTGTTGGTAGCCGTGATGCCAAACTTCTGATAACAGGCCGCAAGCTTCTCCTTGACTTGCGTTGCAGCCACTTCGCCACCAGCCTTGGCCAGAGCGTTTTCACTGGTAAACGCTGCTCCTGGCTGCTTATAGGTCCAAGTGTAGAGCAGGTCTTTCTGTTTCGGTTTGTCGGTGCCGATGACACTGCGCCACACGTTGCCCAGTGCGTCACCATTTGTCACTGCTCCGAGTACCTGACCAAGAACATTGTCCGAAGACGATCCTGCAGAAGACGATGAAGAGGATGAAGAAGCGTTACCTCCCGCTACACCACAACTGGTGAGCAGGGCACACGCCATTCCTGATAAAACAATTCTGATTTTCATGACCTTTATTTCATTTCTTAGTTCCTGCGTCCGAAAAAGCGGAGCAGATAGAGAAAGAGGTTGACAAAGTCGAGGTAGAGTGTCAGCGCCCCCATGAGGGCTATCCTCTGGGCACCCTCATCGGCATACTCCTGATAGGACAGCCATCTCTTTATCTTCTGGGAGTCATAGGCGGTCAGGCCGACAAACACCAGCACTCCAATACACGACACCACAAGGTCCATCATCGCACTCCCCAGGAATATGTTCACCACAGAGGCAATAATCAGACCGATGAGAGCCATCAGCAGCAGGCGACCCCATGACGAGAGATCACTTTCGGTGAAGTAGCCATAGACAGCCATAGCACCAAACGTGCAGGCTGTTATGAAAAAGGTCTTGGCAATAGCTGTCATCGAGTAGGCCACGAATATCATAGACAACGTAGCGCCATTGAGCACGGAGTAGAGGATGAAAAGCAGTGTGGCTGTGCCAAGTGACAACTTATGAACACGCGCCGAAAGCCAGACAACAAGCCCCACCTCGGCAAAGAGCATACCAAAAAAGAGCAGCTTATTGCTAAAGATGACCTGCATCAGCAGCGGTGATGTAGCCACACCTACCGACGTGATGGCCGTAATGACAAGGGCCAGTGTCATCCAAACATACACTTTTCGCATCAACACGGGAAGGGCACTGGTGGTCTCCCACTCACGGCCATATCCCATCTTCTTTTCTAATTCTTGGATTTCCATATTTTTCAATCTTAAATAAATTTGCCACAAAGGTAGTTTTTTTCAGTGATACACTTGCAAAACGTGTGCCACTTTTAAGTCTTTACCTTATTTTTCTCACATTATTTAACCAAACAAAGCACTCTTTTCTACATTATTTTACTTACCTTTGTGGCAAACATGACCATTCTGTAACGACTGACATGACTGAAGAACTGTTTAGCACCTATCTGGGCAACAAACGCTCAGAAACCTGGCAGGTCATCAAAGACTGCCTCCAAGAGTTTCAACAGGCCGATGCCGACGTGCTGGCCATGATGGGACAGCAGGCCTATCTGCCCCTGTTGGAAGAACACTGGAAAATCGTCACCGACTACCCTTCACGCTTAGGGAAATACCTGCGGCCAGGCCTCGTGTTGCTCATGGCCGAGGCCTTGGGGGTCGATACCAAACAGGCTCTCTACACAGCAGCCGCCATGCAGACCAGCGAAGACTGGATTCTGATACACGACGACCTGGTCGATGGCTCTCTGGAGCGCCGGGGTGAACAAGCCCTGCACCGCATCTACGGCAACGAGATTGCCGTCAATGCCGGCGACACGCTCCACGAATGCATGCATCGCATCCTCAACAAAAATCATGAACTACTGACACCTCAGATGGCACAACGTGTCAGTCGGGAATTCTTCCGCATGCTCAGCCGCACTACCTTCGGACAGTTTGCTGAGATTAAATGGACTGTAGAGGACAAGCAGGACATGACGGAAGACGATGTCTTGTTCACCATCGGCGGCAAAACGGTCTATTATACTATTGCCGGGCCGCTCCGACTGGGAGCCATTTTGGCCGGTTCCACCGACGAACAGCTGGACCGCATCTTCCGCTTCAGCCTACCCTTGGGCCTCTGCTTCCAGATTCGCGACGACGTACTTGACCTCACCTCTGACTTCGAGGGCATGAAGAAGCAGACTTGCAACGACATCTACGAAGGCAAGCGCACCCTCATACTGCTCCACCTACTGGCCCACGCCACTCCCTACGAACAGGCTTCCGTGCGTGACATACTGGCCAAGACACGCAACGAGAAGACGCAGGAGGAGGTGGCCTACATCCGCAGACTCATGGATAAATACGACAGCATACATTATGCCGAAGACAAGGCACGCACCTATGCAGAACAATCATTAGCCCTCCTCGACAGCATAGACTTCATTACCGACGGACACTATCGCAAACTCTTCCGCAGTATGGTGCACTTCATCCTCAACAGAGGGAAATGAGAAGTGAAAAAATTCCCAGCAACTAAGTCTGCTGAAACAATCGAATGTAGGTTTCTATGGCATCACTGATCTCCTTGACGCGGATATATTCATCGGCAGAATGGGAGCGTGCAGAGTCGCCAGGCCCCATCTTGAACGATGGAAACGGCATCAGTGCCTGGTCGCTCAAAGTGGGTGAGCCAAACGGTTGTTTTCCCATTTCCACACATTTCTGTACCAGTGGATGACCGACATCTATGTGAGACGAGCTCAACCGGAAGGAGCGTGCCTTCACCTCCGAGCGCACATGACTGCTGATGAGCTGAAAGACCTCCTCATTGGTGTAGCACTCGTTGGTGCGAACAT
>Ga0247611_10003339_pt1 | contig 23914 bp, 24 predicted proteins | sample 177DNAGHGhighgp2_FD_192422 | JGI IMG/M metagenome (GOLD analysis project Ga0247611, IMG submission 192422) | Sheep rumen microbial communities from Palmerston North, Manawatu-Wanganui, New Zealand - 1770 DNA GHGhigh gp2 | ecosystem: Host-associated > Mammals > Digestive system > Stomach > Rumen... | reverse complement strand
GCCGGCGATGCGTCCTACGGGCTTGCCGTCGCGGTAGGCCATCCATAGCTGGTAGTCACTCACCTCCAGCGCCGGATTTTTCTCGGCGTTGAAGCAGTTCATCTCGTCGAAGAACAGGGGCGGACAGTAGTACTCGCAGTCCCGGTACAAGTCGTTGGCAAACTGAATAAACTGCTTCAGTTCGCGCCGCGTGTGTATTTCATGAATCTCAAGTCCCATGATCGTAAAAAGTGTTTCAGCGTGCAAAGGTACGAAAAAAATCGCACATATGCAAGGGTTCGACGCAAAAAGTGTTGTTTTTTTTTGCAAGTTGTTATTGGGGTGTGCTTAGGATGTTATTGGGAGATGGTCCCGTGATGGGAATGTGGAAAACAGGAGATAGAGTTAGGGTTGACAGAAGGTAAGTATTGAATAGTCCCCCTTTATATATAAAAAATAAACAATTTAAAAAAATAAAAGTTCTGTCGGCCCGTCGGTCCCTGATTGAAAGTCTATTTATATTAGGACTGACAAGGACTGTAATTTTTATTTATTTAATATTTATTTTATATATGCACAGATTTCGGACATTTGTGAACGGATTCTGGACATGAATGTGCGATTTTCGCTATAGATGTACGGATTTCGGACAATAATAACGATGAAACAACGAGCAAAGATACCTTGATGATATTTAAAACTGTCCGGATTTCGGACAAAATAGCAAAATCGATAGTTTTGCAGCCAAAATGGCGAAAAATGGTGTCCGGATTTCGGACACTATGGTTTTTCGGGTGCTTCCTGTTCCGGTAGGGCACGATGGAAGTTGCTGAGAATATAGCCATTATGCTCTCGGATGTAGCCTCTTTCTTCGAGACGTGTGAGAATGTCGTTCATGGTAGAGGAACTGACATGAAGGACTTTGGCGAGACGCCGTCTGGAGCCGTGCCATCCTTTGTTGGTAAGTCCTTCGGAGTTGGTAAGACCGTTAATATATGCGAAGACAGCGACGTCGGTAAGGGAGAGATCCATCTCCTCCAGCATCCATGATTGAATCGAAAAATAGAAACTTTTAGCCATAATTATGTGTGTAATGTGGTGATACCTTTGCAGGTGCAAAGGTACGAAAAATATTTGATATATGCAAATAATTTTGAAAAAAAATGTGTAATCTCGTGATTTTTTCGGTCAAAATCTTGTATATGTGCAAATTTTTTTATACCTTTGCAAAAATTTTCGAGATAAACTATGACTATTCAGGACTATATGCGCGCAAATGAGGCGCGATGGATGGACGAGTGGGCGTCGCTGATACGCATTCCCAGCGTGAGTTGTCAACCTGAGCACAAAGCCGATATGCAGCGCTGCGCCGAACGTTGGCGCGATCTGTTGCTGGAGGCCGGATGCCAACGCGCCGAGGTGCTGCCCTCAGCGGGAAATCCCTTCGTGTATGCGGAATTTGAGCCGGAAGGGTTACGGGTTACGGGTGACGGGTTACGGGTTACGGGTGATAAAAGCATCCCAACGGTGCTGGTTTATGCTCATTATGACGTGATGCCGGTGGAGCCGCTCAGCGAATGGAAGTCCAATCCCTGGGAGCCTGACATTCGCGACGGACGCCTCTATGCCCGCGGTGCAGACGATGACAAGGGACAGGCGATGATCCAGGCCAAGGCCTTTGAGTACATGGTGAAGGAGGGACTGATGCAATGCCGTGTGAAGTTCATCTTCGAGGGCGAAGAGGAGATCGGTTCACCCTCGTTGGACGCCTTCCTGGAAGCGCATAAAGAGATGCTGGCGGCCGACATCATCCTGGTGAGCGACACCTCGATGATCGGCAAGGACACGCCTTCGATCACGACGGGTCTGCGCGGCCTGGCCTACTGGCAGATAGAGGTGACGGGTCCGAATCGTGACCTGCACTCGGGTCATTTCGGTGGTGCGGTGAAGAATCCTGCCAATGCCCTCTGCGAGATGCTGGCGCGGATAGTGGACACCGAGGGACGAATCACGATCCCCGGTTTCTACGACCGTGTACTACCCATCCCTGATGCCGAACGAGAGATGATCGCCCAGATACCTTTTGATCAGCAGAAATACAATGCCGCCATCGGCGTAGAGGACGTGGCGGGAGAGCAGGGCTATTCCACGCTGGAGCGCAACTCGTGCCGTCCGTCGTTCGACATTTGCGGCATGTGGAGCGGTTATACGGGCGAGGGTAGCAAGACCGTACTGCCGGCCAAGGCCTATGCCAAGGTGTCGTGCCGGCTGGTGGCCAACCAGGATCACGAGGTGATCTCCCGTGCCTTCGTGGACTATATACAGCAGATAGCCCCGCGTGGCGTACGCGTAGAGGTGCAGCCGATGCATGGCGGTCAGGGCTATGTGTGCCCCATCGATATACCGGCTTACCGGGCTGCGGAAAAGGGCTTTGAGATCGCCTTTGGTAAGCGTCCGTTAGCCGCTCGCCGGGGAGGCAGTATACCTATCATCGCCGCCTTTGAGCAGATCCTGGGACGCAAGACCATCCTCATGGGATTCGGACTGGAGCAGAACGCCATCCACTCGCCCAACGAGTCGATGGATCTGGATGTATGGCGTCGAGGCATCGTGGCCGTGACGGAGTTCTATCGCGCCTATGCCACGATGCACTAAACCGGAAAAAATGACTGCCATATGTGGCAAAAATCAGAAATCTGCACATAAAATTTGCGTATGTGCAGATTTTTTTGTAATTTTGCACGATTTTTGTTGTTTACAACAAGGTGCCTCCGGGCACTCCGATATATAATCATTGCGAATAATATAAAAATACGATATATGAATTTTGTAGAAATCATTACCAAACTGTTTGGAAATAAGTCGCAGAAGGACATGCGTGCCATTATGCCGTACGTGGAGAAAATCAAGGCGGCTTATGAGGAAATTGACAAACTGGACAACGATAAGCTGCGTGCTCGTTCGTGGGCGCTCATGGATAGGCTGCAAGCCGCTGTTGCGGATAAGAAGCAGCGCATCCGGGAGCTGAAGGCCTCGATCGACGCGTTGGAGATCGACAAGCGTGAGAAAGTATATGACGAGGTAGATAAGCTGGAGAAGGAGATCAAGGAGGTCTATGAGAAGGAACTCAACGAGATCCTGCCCGAGGCCTTTGCGATCGTAAAGTCCACCGCACGCCGCTTCACGGAGAACGCCGAGGTGTGCGTGACGGCTACCCAGATGGATCGCGACCTGGCAGCAGACGAGCGATTTGACTTCGTCGAGATCAAGGGCAACACGGCCGTCTATTCGAACCACTGGACAGCCGGTGGCAACGAGATCACGTGGGATATGGTGCACTATGACGTACAGCTGATCGGCGGTGTCGTTCTGCACCAAGGTAAGATCGCCGAGATGGCCACGGGTGAGGGTAAGACTCTGGTAGCTACGCTGCCTGTCTATCTGAACGCGCTGACCCACGAGGGTGTACACGTTGTGACCGTGAATGACTACCTGGCTAAGCGTGACTCGGAGTGGAATGGCCCGATATATATGTTCCTGGGTCTGACCGTAGATTGCATCGACAAGTACCGTCCCAACAGCGACGAGCGCCGCAAGGCATACGCCTGTGATATCACGTTCGGAACGAACAACGAGTTCGGCTTCGACTACCTGCGTGACAACATGGCTATCTCGCCGCTCGACCTCGTACAGCGTGGTCACAACTACGCCATCGTGGATGAGGTGGACTCCGTGCTGATCGACGATGCCCGTACGCCGCTCATCATCTCCGGTCCGGTGCCCAAGGGCGAGGACCAGATGTTTGACGAGTACAAAGAGCGCGTTGAGCGACTGGTACGTGCCCAGCAGACGCTGACCACCAAATTGCTCGTGGAGGCCAAGCAGAAAATGGGGTCCGAGGACGACAAGGAGCGTGAGGCCGGTGAGTTGGCCCTGTTCCGTGCGTTCAAGGGTATGCCGAAATCCAAGGCACTCATCAAGTACCTCTCGGAGCCCGGCATCAAGGTACGCCTGCAGAAGACCGAGGAGTTCTACCTGCAGGAGAACGAGAAGAACATGCATATCGCGACGGACGAACTCTACTTCGTCATCGACGAGAAGAACAAGTCGATCGAGCTGACGGACAAGGGTATAGACTATATGACCGGCAGTACCGACGATCCCAAGTTCTTCGTGCTGCCCGACGTGGGCTCAGAGATGGCCGAACTGGAGCACGAAGCAGGCCTTACGCCCGAAGAGCGCCAGCAACGCAAGGACGACATCATGACCAACTACAGCATCAAGTCGGAGCGCGTGCATACCGTTCACCAGCTGCTGAAAGCCTATACGCTCTTCGAGAAAGATGTGGACTACATCATCGACGGCGGCGAGGTGAAGATCGTGGATGAGCAGACCGGACGTGTGATGGAGGGACGTCGCTGGAGCGACGGACTGCATCAGGCTGTGGAGGCCAAGGAGAACGTGAAGGTGGAGGCGGCTACCCAGACCTTTGCCACCATCACGCTGCAGAACTACTTCCGTATGTACAACAAGCTGGCCGGTATGACCGGTACGGCCGAGACGGAGGCCGGTGAGTTCTGGAATATCTACAAACTGGACGTGGTGGTCATCCCGACCAACAAACCCATCGCCCGTAACGATATGAACGACCGCATCTACCGCACGCAACGCGAGAAATACAATGCCGTGATCGACGAGGTGGTAGAGATGGTCAACCAGGGTCGTCCGGTGCTGGTAGGTACCACGTCGGTCGAGATCAGCGAGTTGCTCAGCCGCATGCTCAACATGCGCAAGATCAAGCACAACGTGCTGAACGCCAAGCTCCACCAGCAGGAGGCGCAAGTAGTAGCCGAGGCCGGTCGCAAGGGCGTTGTAACCATTGCCACCAACATGGCCGGTCGTGGTACGGATATCAAGCTCACCCAAGAGGTGAAGGATGCCGGCGGTCTGGCTATCATCGGTACGGAGCGCCACGAATCGCGCCGTGTAGACCGTCAGCTGCGTGGACGTGCCGGACGTCAGGGTGACCCGGGTAGTTCGGTATTCTACGTCAGCCTCGAGGACGGCCTGATGCGTATGTTCGGATCGGATCGTATCGCAAGCGTCATGGACCGCATGGGCTTCGAGGAAGGTGATCGTATCGAGCACTCGATGATCAGCAACTCCATCGAGCGTGCCCAGAAGAAAGTGGAAGAGAACAACTTCGGTATACGTAAGCGACTCATCGAGTACGATGACGTCATGAACCAGCAGCGTAACGTGATCTACGCCAAGCGTCGTCACGCCCTGATGGGTGAGCGTATCGGCGTGGATATCACCAACATGATCTACGACGTGGCTGACCAGATCGTGGCCGACGCACGCGATGCACGCGACTATGACTACCTCAAGATGGAGACCAGCCGCGTCTTTGCGATGGAGGTGCCCTTCACGGAGGAGGAGTTCTTCGGCGAGCGCCAGCAGACCTCGTCGGATCGTCTGGCTGAGGCGGCTCTGGAAGCCTTTAAGCGCCGCATGGAGACCCTGACACGCGTAGCGAATCCCGTGATCCAACGCGTCTATCAGGACAAGGGCGCGATGTTTGAGAACATTAGCGTACCTATCACCGATGGCAAACGCGTCTATAATATATCGGTCAACCTCCGTCAGGCGGCTGAGACCGAGTCCCGTGAACTGATTCGCGAGTTTGAGAAACGTATGCTGCTGCTCATCATCGACGATGAGTGGAAGGAGCACCTCCGCCGTCTGGACGACCTCAAGCAGAGCGTACAGAACGCCAGCTACGAGCAGAAAGACCCGCTATTGATCTACAAACTCGAGTCGTTCGGCATCTTCCGCGAGATGCTCAACCAACTCAACCGCCGTACCGTAGAGATCCTGATGCGTGGCCAGATCTATCAACAGGATCCCGACCGCGTACAGCAGGCACAGCAGCAACGCCGTCTCGACCTCTCGCGCTACCGCACCCAGAAGGATGCCGTACAGCAGGCTGCCGCACAGAGCGGACAGGCACAAGCAGCCGGTCGCGACACCCGTGATCAGCAACGCATGATGCCGATCCATGCCGACAAGAAACCGCGTCCGAACGACCCGTGTCCCTGCGGAAGCGGCAAGAAATACAAACAGTGCCACGGACGGATGGAAGGATAATAGACCGCCTTCGGCTGATGGAGTAAAGACCGCCTTCGGCTGATGGAATATGGACTTAGTATGATGAAACGCTTTCTATTATTTATAGTGGCAGCGGTGCTGAGCAGTACGGCCGTGATGGCGCAGGAGGTGGATACGCTGACAGCGGTAACGCTGCCTGCCCTCACGCCGGAACAGATTGTAGATACGATGCCGACGGCTGCGGTGGAGGAAGTGCCATACTACATGCAGAAGCGCCACAGCTTGCAGTTCAGTGCGGGCTATGTGAGTGCGTTCTACATCGGCAAACTGGCCGTGGGCTTCCTGTGGGTAGCGACAGCTGCGCAGCATGGAACCAACTGGTATTTCTTCGGCAACTACGGCTTGCAGTACTACTGCCAGATGAACCGCTGGTGCCGCATCGGTGCGAAAGCCAACTGGGAGATGGACGGCTATGTGGTGAATAGCAGCAGCAAGGCTGATGCCGTGCGTATCGGTTATACCACCAACAATGCCGTTTCGCTGGTGTTCAGTACCCAGTTCACCTATCTCAACCGCGAGAAAGTGCAACTCTATTCGGGTGCTGACGTAGGTGCGGGCATGCACATCATGCATACGCGCTATGACGATAAGAGTAAACCGGCGGAAGATAATATAGTTCCCCTGTTTGCCTTTAATATCACGCCGCTGGGTGTCGCCTTCGGTTCATGGCCGGTATATGGCTATGTAGAGACCAACTTAGGCTACGATGCCTTGATCAAAGCCGGCGTGGGAGTACATTTTTAAAAGGTGAAAGGTGAAAATTGAAAGGAGAAAGCTCATGCGAGCTTTTCCCCGCACAATTCGACGAGTTGTTGCCAACGCAGTACGGCGTCATGACCATACCGCCAGATATTGGCTTTCACTTTGCTTAAGGCCACCTCTTCACCGAGGTGGCTTTTTGAATAGAACTTATCCGCATAGCATATGATCTTCTCCTCGAGCGACTGCGGACAGTAGTCGCGTTCCGGGATAGGCAGTTCTTCGCGCTCCACCTGCTCGATGGTGATACCCGTTCCGGTATGCCGTTCGGCTACCAGCGCGTGCTTCTCCAGTCCCTCCCGGCGCAGCAGTTCTGCCCCCAGGTAGCCATGCTCGATATACTTATGCGGACCCACGCAGTGAATCTTAGGGGCATCGCAGAAGATAATTCCGATGTCGTGCAGCATGGCCGCCTCTTCGATAAACTGCCTGTCCACCAGTCCGTTGCGCACCCACTCCGGATGGGCATCCACGATGCGCAACGCACGATCGGCCACTTGGCGACTATGCGTCAGCAGCACTTCGCGCAACTCCGGCGAGTCGGCATAGTACTTATCTATGAGGGCGAGATAGAATGGCGTTGGCATTGGCATTGGCTGTTAGTGGAGGCCGTTCAGGAAGGCCTTTGTGTCCATTCTCTTTTTTCCGGGAACTTGGAGCTCCAAGATTCGTACTGCGCCTTCGCGGCAAGGAACGATAATGTCCTTTCCGACTCCCGAGGCACTCGGGCTTTCGACTTTCGACTTTTGACTTTCGACTATATCAACGGCAAATATTTTGACGTTCTCAAAATATTGGTCGTTGATTGTCAGGTTGCACCACGCAGCGGGGTAGGGACTCAGGCCGCGAACAAAGTTCTTCACCTCGTGGGCGGTCATCTCCCGGAAACGTATCTCGCAGTTCTCCTTGAAGATCTTGGGGGCCGGCTTCAGCTCCACATTCTCCGGCTGCGGGGTAGTAGGTACGGGTATGCCCTGATTCTCGCAGTCGATGATGAGATCGACGGTACGCAGTACCATCTCTTTGCTCAGTTCCATCAGTCGGTCATGGACGGATCCTACGTTCTCGTCTTCACCAATCTGAATGCGCTCCTGCAGCAACATGTTGCCGGTATCGATCTCGTGCTTGAGCATAAAGGTGGTGAGACCGGTCTCCTTCTCGCCGTTCATCACGGCCCAGTTGATCGGTGCGGCACCGCGGTACTGCGGCAATAGCGATCCGTGGACGTTGAACGTTCCCAGACGCGGCATGGCCCATACTACCTCCGGCAACATGCGGAAGGCGGTCACGATCTGCAGATCGGCACGGTAGGAGCGAAGTTCTTCTACGAATGCCTCGTCCTTCAGTTTCTCGGGTTGCAGCACGGGAAGTCCTACCTCCATGGCGTATTTCTTGACGTCCGAATACTGCATTTGGTGGCCTCGACCGGCAGGTTTGTCCGGCATGGTCACGACGGCTACGACGTTGTAGCCACCTTCTACCAAGGCCCTAAGACCGGCTACCGCAAACTCGGGTGTACCGAGATAAACTATTCTAATATCTTGTTTGGTCATTTTGCTTTCGACTTTTGACTTTTGACTTGGGACTGGTCTCGATATTTAGGATCGAGGCTTTCCGGCTGTTTATCGACAACGGGCGAGAGGGGCCGCCTATACGCGCGTATAATAAGGTATGTAGCCAGCGCGATGAACGGTATGCTCAGCAGCTGACCCATATTCAGCACGTGGCCGGCCTCGAAGGCCTCTTGGTCGTTCTTGATAAACTCCAAGCAGAAACGCGTCACGAAGACGATCTCCAGGAATACGCCGAGCAGCAGACCTTCACGACGACGGGCATCGGTGAAGTAATACATTGGCCAGGTGACAGCCATCGCCACGAGGCAGTAGATCATCTCGTATATCTGGGTGGGGTGGCACGGTACATCGGTGTTCACATCGCCGCGCACGAAAATAAAGCCCCACGGCAGGTCGGTGGGACCGCCGTATATCTCGCTATTCATCAGGTTGCCCAGACGGATAAGTGTGGCCGTGATGCATACGCCCAGGCAGAGGCGATCCAATATCCAGAGCCACGAGGTCTGGAACTGCGGATACTTGCTAAACACCCGCCAGTTGAGTAGAAAAGCAGCCGTGATCAGACCGATGGCGCCGCCGTGACTACTGAGGCCGCCCTCCCAAATCTGTATCAACCGGAGCGGATGCTCGATATAGGGGTTGCGGTAGTTGATGGTCCAACCGAAAAGCTGGATGGGGTCGTTCGTGAGGTGCCATTCGTAGAACCAGCAGTGCCCCAGACGCGCACCGATGATGACGCCCAGCGCCATGTAGATAAACATCTTGTCAGCCCATTCGGCGGGACAGTTCTCGCGGCGGTACATACGCTCGTTGACGAGCCAACAGAGGTAGAGGCCGATGGCCCAGAGCAGTCCGTACCAGCGTATCTGGAGGCTACCGAGGTGGAACAATATGGGGTCCACATCCCAAGTAATATAATCTAATAACATACTTTAACCTTTCGCCATTAGCCTTTCGCCATTACTTTCCCCAATTCAGTTTTGTGCGCAGTGAGCCTAAGAAGCTGTTCTCGCCGATCTGCACCAGTTTGACCGTATAGGGTGCGCGCTCTATATGGAGTTGCACCTCGTCGCTGAGAATCTGGCTGCGGCCATCCACGGAGATCATGTAGTTGCCGTAACGGCCCTGGACCTTGAGGTCAATCTTCCAGTCCTCGGGGATGACCAACGGGCGAACGGTCAGGCTGTGGGTCGCGATAGGCGATAGTACCATGACCTTCGATTGCGGCACGATGAGTGGACCACCGATCGAGAGGTTGTAGGCCGTACTGCCGGTAGGCGTCGAGATGACGAGGCCGTCGGCGTGATAGTTGTGCAATAGTTGACCGTTGACCTTTGCCTCGATAGCGATCATGCTGCTGAAACCCTGCTTGAGGATTGACACCTCGTTCAGGGCAAAGGGCGCCATGATGAGGTTGTCCTTGCTGCAACTGACGCTCAGCAGCGAGCGTTGCTCGATAGTATATTGTCCTTCGATGAGTTGGCGCATGATGGAGTCCACGTCGCGGGTCTGCACGTCGGCCAGGAAACCCAGATGACCGCAGTTGATACCCAAAATGGGTATGTTGCGGTCGCCGATGATGGAGGCGGTGGTCAGGAACGTACCGTCGCCACCCACGGAAACGGCAAAATCGACGATCTCGTCCTCCTCCGTATTTTCAGCTGCATCCGGGAAAGCCGGCAGGTCGCGTATGTTGAGTTCCTGGCGCAGTTCTTGCGACAGTAAGACCTTGACATCGTGGCGTTTCATGAACTCCAGGATGTGCGAGACTTCGGTCATCGTCTCGCTCTTCATCGTATTTCCGAATAGTGCAATTGTCATAAGGCCATATTACGCTAAATTAAATTCGGGTGCAAAAGTACAAAAAAATTTGCACATATCAAAATATTTTTGTAATTTTGCAGCGTAAAATCAATCTTGCTATGACGAAGCTTAGCGTAAACATCAACAAGGTGGCTACTTTGCGCAACTCGCGCGGAGGTAAATTGCCCGACGTAGAATTGTTTGCACAGAACTGCGAAAAGTTTGGTGCACAGGGTATTACGGTACATCCGCGTCCGGATGAGCGGCATATTCGCAAGGAGGACGTGTATGAATTGAAGCGCCTGATACGTACGGAGTTCAATATAGAGGGAAATCCCACGGAGGAGTTCCTGGCGCTGGTAGCCGATGTGCGTCCTACGCAAGTGACCCTGGTGCCCGATGACCCGAATCAGTTGACCAGCAACCACGGCTGGAACGTGAAGCGTCACCTGAACGAGCTGAAGGGCATCGTCAATCAGCTGCATTCGATGCGCATCCGCGTGAGCATCTTCGTAGATCCGGATGCAGAGACCATCGAGTATGCCAAGAAGACGGGTGCCGACCGCGTTGAGCTCTATACAGGTCCGTATGCCGATATGCACGAGCGCGACCCCAAGCGCGCGATCGATATGTATCGTGCGGCGGCGGAGAAAGCGCATGAGCTGGGCCTGGGTATGAATGCGGGTCATGACCTGAACCGCGACAACCTGAGTGACTTCGTCAAGGCCTTCCCCTGGACAGCCGAGGTGAGCATCGGGCATGCATTGATCTCCGATGCGCTGTACCTGGGTATTGAGGAGACGATACGGCAGTACCGAGCATTGCTCGTAAATTGAAAATTAAGAATTAAGAATTAAAAATTGACCGGAGTACCTCCGTAGTCGTAAATCGTAAATCGTAAAATCGTAAATTATATGTTATTTCAAATTCAGACGGTGACAGAAACCGTAACGACTAAGACGATCAGTTTGTGGGAAATGGCCCAACTGGGTGGATGGATCATGGTGATCCTGGCCCTATTGCTGCTGGGCGCAGTATATATCTTTATCGAGCGTCTCGTGGTGCTCAAGGCTGCCATGAAGGAGGATAAGACCTTCATGAACAAGATTCGCGACTATATCCACGAGGGTAAGATCGAGTCGGCGCAGAAGCTCTGCAACCAGACCGACACCCCCTCGGCACGTATGATCGAGAAGGGTATCACGCGTATCGGACGTCCGATGCAGGATGTACAGGTGGCTATTGAGAACGTAGGCAACCTGGAGGTCAGCAACCTGGAGAAAGGCCTCGTGCTGATGGCTACCATCGCTGCAGGCGCCCCGATGCTGGGCTTCCTGGGAACGGTGCTGGGTATGGTACAGACCTTCTTCGAGATGGCCAACAAGGCCGGTGGTGCGATCGATATGGAGATGCTCTCCACCGGTATGTACCAGGCTATGGTGACTACCATCGGCGGTCTGATAGTAGGTATCATCGCTATGTTTGCATACAACCTGCTGGTATCGCGTATCGACAAGGTGGTACGCCGCCTGGAAGGCCGTACGCTGGAGTTTATGGACCTGCTGAATGAGCCGGTGTGACGAATTGAAAATTGAAAATTGAAAAATTGAAAATTGTCTCATGGCATTAAAACGTAGAAATAAAGTCGAGGCAACGTTTGCGATGGCGTCGATGACCGACTTGATCTTCCTGCTGCTGCTCTTTTTCATCATGGCCAGCACGATGTCGTCGCCCAACGACATCAAGATCAACCTGCCGCAGGCACGTTCTACCGACACCACCAAGCCCCAGATGGCTAAGGTGTCGATCAACAACCTGGGTCAGTATTTCCTGGCCGTAGGCGAAGAACAACCCGTGGAGATCGCGCCCGAGGCGTTGGAGCAGAAACTGCAGGAGATGCAACGTGCCGACTCCACACTCACTATTGCACTGCATGCCGATCAGGATATAGCCTACAAGGAAGTAGTGCGCGTATTGGATATTGCGAATGAGAATCATATGAAGCTGGTGGTAGCTACCCATCGTGTAGAGAACCAGCCTGCAGAAAATGCGGAAACAGAAGAATAAATCACATATTATAGCTTCCGTGCTGACGCTGCTGTTTGCGGTGCTGCTCTTCCTGTTCCTATGGTTCTTTGTGATCAATGTGCAGAAGGAACTGGAAACGCTGGAGGAGGGTGTAGAGATCGCCTTTGCCGAAGAGGATGCGGAGCCTATGCCGCTGCCGTACCAGGCGGAGGAAGGCGCAGCCGGATCGACGGCCGCTGAGGGCGAGCCCCAGCCATCGGAGACACCAGCCGCTCCGCCCACCAAGACGGCCGAGACACCCCGTCCTGTAGTGCCGCAGGAGGCTACCAAACCCCCTATGACCCAGCAGACGGAGTCGCCCGTGAAGCAAGAGCCCACTCAGGAAGAGGACCAGGCGGCCAAAGCTGCCGCAGAGGCGCGTGCCAAGGCAGAGGCAGCCGCTAAGGCGAAAGCAGAAGCCGAGGCTAAGGCCCGTGCAGAAGCCGAAGCCAAGGCCCAGAAGATGGGCAACCTGTTTGGCAAGGGTAATGGTGGTGCGGGTGGACCCGGCGGCGCAGGCTCATCGGGCAACACCGGTACGGGCAACAACCCCGCCAAGGGCAAGGGAAGCGGCAAGAGCGGTAACGGCAGTTGGAGCCTGTCGGGCCGCGACATCATAGGCTCGCTACCTCAACCGGAGAAGGGACGGTACCAGCCGGGTAAGGTGGTCGTAGTGATCTACGTCAACCCGCAAGGTAAGGTGACGAATGCCAGCATAGGCAAGGGTACCACGGTGAGCGACAACGCTACCCTGGAGGCTATGAAGAAGAAGGCGATGGAAGCGCGCTTCACAGAGAGTGACCAGAAGAATGACCAACAAGGTCAGATAACATATATTATTCCCGAATAGTGAACTGTATGAATTATTTGTTTCTAGACAACGGCTTCGAAGAGATTGAAGCCATCACAACGATCGACCTGCTGCGTCGTGCCAACATTGCGTTAACTACTGTCTCGCTCACCGGCAAACCGCTGGTGCTGGGAGCACATAATGTAGCTGTGGAGGCTGACGGACTGATGGACGACATCGATTTCTCGGACGCAGAGATGCTCATTCTTCCGGGCGGACAGACCAACCTGATCGAACATGCCAACTTGTGCGAACTGCTGGTAGCGCACAACGAGGCCGACAAACTGATAGCTGCTATCTGTTATGCCCCGTCCGTACTGGGCCAACTGGGCATCCTGGAAGGCAAGCAGGCTACCTGCTATCCGGGCTTTGAGAAATACCTGGGTGAGAGTTATGTAGGTGGTCTGGTGGTAGAGTCGAAGAACGTCATCACCGCCAAGGGACCGGGCCTCTCATCCGATTTTGCGTTCTGCCTCATCGAGCGCCTCGCCTCGTCGGAGATAGCCGACCAGGTATACGACGCTGCGCAGTACTAAGATACTAAAAAAAATCGCTCGGTTGAGCGATTTTTTTTGTAGTCGAAAGTCAAAAGTCGAAAGAAAAAAGCCTAGTATGTGTTGTTTTGTACATAATATCCTTCAATGAGTGATTTTACACGATTAGAGGATGTACTGAAGAGTGTGGGTATGGAGCAAAATCTTAATAATAGTATATTTTGGAAGGGAAAAAATAGGGATTTTAAAACCATGGGAAAACCCTTACTCAACCCTTACTTGCCCATGACTTGCCCCTTAGGGAGGGAAATCTTAAGAATCAGATAGCGGGGGTACCAGGTAAAAAAAACTCCGGTCTGACGGCCGGAGTACAGGATTAAGAAGCACATACACACAGAAAGCGCCTCGTTGAGACGCTTCCCGTGATGTTTATTAATCGATCGGCATATTTTATCTCTTGCCCAGTAGCGGTGTAGGTGCGGTCACCGCGGAGGATGAGGATTTGGCAGTCGTGGAGGAGCTTACCATAGAGCTACACGGCCAATAGAAGGAATATCCAAAGAGACTTGTTGATTTAGCGCTTTGAATAGCCTTCCGATGGTAGCAAGCGTAAGGTTTTTGCCATTTTCAAGACGAGAAATCTGCGCCTTTTGGACACCAACCATCTCTCCCAATTGCTCTTGGGATAAAGATTTCGCCAGACGAGCCTTGCGTATAGCCTCGCCTACAAGCATCAGTTCTACTTGCTCATCATACTCAGCACGTGCCGGTGTACCTTTTACTCCGACGTGCTTGTCAACCATTTGATCTTGTGTGTAAAATTGCATATTCTGTCCTCCTAATTATTTCTGATTAAAATATAAGTCTTTTATGTTTTGTGCGTGATCTATCTCTCCTTTCGGAGTCTTTTGCGTTTTCTTGACAAATCCATGCGTTGCTATGACCAATGTATTTTTCCGTCACGTTTATCCCAGAAGGCCAGCAAACGATATTGAATAGTATCAAATAAAGTCCGAAACTCCCAAATGTCCGTATTCTCCAATTTCTTGAACAACTTTGGATCATTCGTATAAGAAGCCTTTGCTATATTGTACAATATTTTTGCTCGCACTTTCTCCGATTGCTTTTCGAGAAACGCGTCGGCTTCTTCGGAATAAAGCACTTCAAATTTGGGTTTTTGCTCCGCCATAAATATGTGTATCCTTTAAAATTCGCTGCAAAGGTACAAAAAAGTTTCCATATATCGAAACATTTCGGCAAAAAAATGCGATTTTTGTGCATTTTTTAAGATACATGGCATTTTTTAACGCAAAAGAGCATCCGAAGACGCCCTTTCACTATAATCCAAAGCCACTTTAGTCTGTTACCTCACCGGCTTGGCCGGTCAGCACCGAAGGTAGGTACCCGCCGGAGGCCGACTATTTTGTGAAGTTGTTCAGAAAATCAGATAGATATATTCGCCAGTTGCGCCAGGTGTGCCCGCCGATAGTTTCGGTATATCGGTGCGGGATGCCGGCTTTCTCCATGCGGCGGTGGAAACGCTTGGCATTCCGGTAGAACATGTCGGAACGGCCGACATAGATCGCATAGGCGGTGCTGTCTTGCGGCATTTGATCCCGATGCACCACGGGCGAAAACAATCCTACCGCCCTGAAATAGCTCGGCCGCATATTAGCCAAATTGGCCGCCATGCGTGCCCCGTCGGAGAAGCCGACGATATATCGTTCTGAAGAGACACGATAGGTGGTATCAATCATGCTGATCAGTTCCGCAAGCGAATGCTCTATATTGTGATTGTGGCAGAGACGTGGATAGTTGATCACATTGTTCCAGAGCGTATGGTGGCTTGGACGATCTTCGTGTACGCCGTAATTGACATCGGGCATGACGAGTATCATTGGCTGACATTTCCCGCTTGCAATCATATTCTCCAGTATCTGTATCGCGCGTCCGCGCTCGCCCCATGATCCCTCGTAGCCGTTAATGCCATGTATAAGATACATCACGGGAAAAACGGACGGCTGATAGCTGACGCAGGTCTGACCTGGCTGATATCCCGCAGGCAGGTAGATGTTCACCCGCCGATTGATCCCCTCAGCGCTACTATACCAACTCGTGCGTATGAATGTACCTTGCTGTGCTGGCTGTTGATACAGGTCGGCTTGTTCTGTGCCACCGATAGCGACGATATTCCAGCGATGCATCATCTGCCAAGCCGTATCGCTACAGAGCGGGTCTGGTAGGCGCTTGCCATCTACGCGAAAGCAGTAGGTGTACATCTCCGGATGAATAGGCCGCGTCGTGGTTCGAAAGCAGCCGTCGCTGTCGCGGCGAAGTCGGATGCTACGCGTACGATCCCTATAGCGGCTGCTGTCCTCGTCGGTATAGTGGAAGTCGCTCAGCACACTCACGCGTTTGGCATCGCCCGAGTAGCAAATCCGGAGACTACCATCCTCGTTGACCGTTACCTGCGCCCGTAGTGGAGCAAATAGCCCCACTACAAATGCTAAGAGAAAAATCCAATATGTTGGTTTAGTCAGCATATGCCAGGCGAATATTGTCGCACCATACTACATTGCCCGGACAGCCGGTGAAGGGCTTCATGCTGCCTGCTGAAATCTGGATGATCATATGCGTGGGCTTCATATCTGCTCTCCAATCCACTTCCTCGATGCAAACCATCTTGCCTTGGCTGTTGTGCGTCTTGTGGCGGTCGTTGGCGAGCGCTTCGTATGGTTTGACCTGGGCGGGCTTGCCGTATTGTATCGGCAGGCGAAAATTGTTGACCCAGTTGCCAGTCGATTGATTGAGTCGTTTTACGGCCGTGCCGACGCGATAAGCATATACGTGTCCGTTCTCTTCCCAGCGGTGTTGCAGGATGATAGTGATGTGTCCTTCGTCGCGTCCGCCCACCTCTTTTACCTTGGTGCCGGCATTCGCAAAGACGGCAGTTTTATTCTGAATGAGCGCTTTGTAGTCGAGTATCAATGCACTCGGTCGCTTTGTGAAGGGGATGCCCATGTCGATCGCCGAATTAGGATCCGAACTCTGCTTCATACCTACTACGTCCATCATCTTGCCTGTGTAGATTGAGCCGGTAGCCAAGGCCTTGAGATCGATGCCGATGGCGGTGACCACCTCTAGCGTACTCTCCATGCGGCAGCAGTAGCCGTTACCGCGTTTCTCAGGACGCACCGATACGGATACTTTGTCGATACCGAAGGCTTTAGCGTGGGCGTTGCTGCTTCCCCACGGGCCACCTATCTTGTAGAGGGTGCGGGTTTGGCCGCCGATGAGTCGTGACTCCTTAATCTGACGTTCTGCCCAGTTGTCGAAGTTTCCGAAGGGCAGCATTTCTATGCGTTCTTGTGCCGACACCCTAAGTGCAACAAATAGGAGTGTTAGTATAAGGAATGCGGTGAGTATAATCGCTAATGTTTTATTCGTTTTCATAATTCGTAATTTTTAATTCTAAAAATATATTCTCCATGTGAGCATGATGCTCGAATTGCTTTTCGGGGCGGCATGGAGTTCGTTGTATGGGCAAGCTGTGGGGCTGAACATGGCAAACCATCTGGGTGCCATTCCGACGACACCATGTACACGCGACATACTCATTCCCACGTCTATCAGCAGATTAGGAGTAATAGCCGGCAGAACGATGTCGAAATACATTCTGCCTTTCCCTACAGGTCCTCCAAACAAGCCTTTGTCCAAACGGACAGGGCGCATGACAAAACGCTCTGACCAATTGGGTGTTTTCGGCTCCAAGGCGTAAGCCATACTACCACAAAAAGAAAGGCAAACGAATACTATGATTTGCAGCCACTTGTTCATTTTTCTTTTCCTTCTCTTTTGCGCAATCTGCTATTTCCTCATTCAACATCTCTTCAAACTGCGTCACCGAGTTCTCCAAGGTATAGCGTTTGGCGGATTGGTAGTACAACTCGCCTATGTATTTACGCTCGTTGGGGTGGTCTAGCCAGTAGTCTATCGCACGTGCGAGATCTTTGGGATTCCCGGGTATAAACAGACTCCGTCCATCCAGCGCGAACTGCGGCGTGGCACTCACCTCACTATTCGCTATTACCGGCACCAAGCCCGTTGCAAACGCCTCGATGCAAGAGATGGCCTCACTCTCCATATCACTGGCATGCACATACAAATCGGTCATTCCGAGGTGGTGAATCAACTCTTCTTTGCTTAGATACAGGAACATCGGTTTGTTAGCCAGTTTCTCGCCCAGCGCAACATATTCGTCATATTTAGGCCCCTTACCTGCAAAAACCAACTGAATTCGGTCTGCATACTTGCTATACGGCACGGCATTGATGAGCACGTCTTGACGCTTCTCGCCGGACAGACGCCCAACCATCGTAATCACTATTTTTCCTTCCAACTCTGCACTCTTTGCGGGACGCCCATGGTCGATAAACTCCTTTCCTGCCTCCAGAAACTCGTTCTGGATTCCGTTGCTGATCACATGGATTTTGGCGGTGTAGCCGCGCTCGGCTATCATGTCGCCCATGAATTTGGAGGGTACATGCACGTGCCGGACGCGATTATATACTCCTTGACGGAAGGTCTTGTAGAATAGTTCATTAAACCACTCCACTTTACCCATGTTCACCGACGAAGTCATGTTCTCCGGTTGTACATGAAAAGCCGCCGTCACCGGTTTGCCGGTTTCGTTGCAGTAGTTTACCGCCTCCATCGCTATCCCGAACGGCACATAGATATGTACTATGTCCGCCCAGTCGCACGCGTCATGGACTATATTCTTATTGTTATAGGCAAAACTGAAGTCATGCTTATCGCATAGCGGTTGGAATACCGGAATATGGAACTTTTTTGTGGTGAAATCACCATCTGTCAAATTGTTCTCTTTGTACTCCGGCGTATCCCAGCATAGCGCACATACCTCATGCCCTCTTTTTCGCAACTCCCCTGCAAAACGCTGGGCGGAGATAGAGGTTCCGTTATTCGTCGTATAGAAACTATCTATGACAAATAAAATCTTCATATTTTTGTTCTTTTTTCGTGAGCATTTTTCAAAAACGGCTGCAAAAGTACTGCTTTATAATGGATTAGCGTTTTTCTAATTCATGCAAAAATTGTTCTAAATCTACTATTATGCTTGCACATGTCAAAAAATTGTTGTATCTTTGCACCCGAATTGTTCTAATCCGTATGTCTGAATCATAACAATATGGCGCAAAAAATACAACATGAGGAAAATATCCTGACTGATTTCTCGATCTTCAAATGGATGAGTTTTATTCCCGGAGAGACCTCCGTGGACGACATAGCTGTCATGAAATTTGACAGCTCTACGACCGGCCTCTTCCAGAAAATCCTGCCCGACCAGTATTTCACGCCCTGCTATACGCTCCAGTTTGTCACAAAAGGCGGATTCCAGGCCTCTATCAACAACCAGGATTACAACCTCCAGGCGAATGACGGCTATCTGATCATTCCCGATTTTTTCATGCGGCGGTTGAAACCGACCTCCGAACACATGGAACTCTATGTGTTGTGCATCTCGCGCAAGTTTATGATGGATATGAATCTCCAATTCCCACTCGCCCTCATCTCCCATATCTATATACATCCCGTCTGGCATATGAGTGCGCAGAAAATACAAGGCGTAATCCATTATTTCGAACTCCTCCGCGAAGTCATCGACACCCAAAACCGAACGGCGACGATGCATCTGGTCAATTCCTTCTTCCATTTTCTGGCAGGAGACATCGCCAACACCAAACAGAATGTTCCCTCTGTCTCCCGCAATGAAGAGATCACAGGTCGTTTCTTGCACCTTGTGGACGCTCATTGCGACCGGCACCACAACCTCGATTGGTATGCCGAACAACTCTGCCTCACCACCCGGTATGTCGCCAATACTGTCAAAGAAACACTCGGCATGACTGCCAGTTCCTGTATCGAATTTGCCCTCACACAGCGTGCCAAAACGCTCCTTTGTACCACCTCCCTTTCCATCCAAGAGATAGCCGACCAGCTCGGTTTCCAGAACCAAAGCCATTTCGGCACCTTTTTCAAGCGCCACGCAGGAATGAGCCCTGCTGCTTTTAGAAAGCAACAGTAATTGTTCTGATTACATCCAATTCCGCCGCAAGGGTACAATATTTTTGCGAGATGTGCAAGCGTCCGTGCGTTTTTTGTGGATTTTTCTCGTTTTCTCATTCCTTTCTGGTTAGGTCGATGTCAGGATAAGCATACATTGAGCATATATTCAGCATATATTGAGCATATATTGGGATAAGGTGGCGAGAAGGCGGCGATGTGATAAAAATAGAGGAGCTCGCGCGAGTGGCGCCGGAGTGGTTTGAAGAAAATTGCAGAAATTCTCAAAAAGAGGGTGGAACGCAGGATATAATCTCTGCAAACGGACGAAGGTTTTTAACCCGAATGAAATTGCGGGAAAAGGACGAAGGTTTGGGCCCGAATGAAATTTCGGGAAATAGACGAAGGATTATAGAGCGGCGCAGATGTCTTCTGCCATCTTGTTCATGGCGATGCAGTCCGGGCGGGTTACGTGGCGTTTGTCGGGATCGTACGGCCAAGGAGAGAGGATGAGCAAACGGCCTTCGGCAATGGCATCAAACAGAAGGTCGGAGGGCTTGAAATACTGACCGAAACCGTTATCGGCGATGTAGATGATGGGGTGTTTTTCCTTGAGGAGAACATGGAGCACCTCTTGTTCATGCTGAGAGATGAAAGGCGAGACCATAACTGTGCCTTGACGAGCGGCGAGAACACAGCCGTTCTTGTAATCACGAAGAGGCTGGTCGTAGCCGTGCTGTTCAGCATCTTGCGCCCACACACTACGGACGTGGACTGGGCTGTAGTGATCGTATTGGAGAAGGGCGATATTCCCCACACCTCTGTAGGCGCGGTCGGCGATGTTGATGTCGGGCTGTACACAGAAGAAGCCGGGCTTGATGCGCTTGGTAGCGAGGCGTATGGGGTTCATCTGAACGTAGCGGATCATGGACTGGAGTTGACGGGTGATATTCCTTGTCGATACGTTTGATGCCTTGGAGGTAGCCACGTACGACTGTGAGGAAACCTTTTGACATGGGGCGAGTGACGTGGATAATGGCGTGGAGGTGATCGGGCATCAGACAAAATTGCAGGATGCGGGTCTCGGGATGATAGTTGTGGATGTTGAGGTTGCCGAAGAGCGCCTTGCGGTTCGGGGTGACGAGCGTCAGGTGGTAGATGCCGATGCCGCGCCATGCTCGTCCATATTCCTGCCAATGCCAAGAATCTGCCATCGTTTCAAAATTCAGGCGCAAAGGTACAACAAAAAAATGACATATGCAAATTTATATGCCATTTTTGACGCAGAGGTACATGAGGAAACAAGCAAAAAACAGTCTATTTTTTTTGTTGAGTGATCATAATACGGTATTGTCCCGGGGTTTGACCCATCGTATTTTTGAATGCCGTGTGAAAAGCGTTCTGCGATGTGAACCCTGTCTCGATACTGATTGCTTCCAGTGAATCTCGAGCGTGTGTCTGCGCGCCGTGTCTTGAACGGATCGTTGACGCCGCCTATCCTGAATATACATAATGAAAGAAACGCAGAAAGCGATAGCGAGCAGTAGGGCGATAAAAGATAGTATGACGTAAATCATTTTATATAATTATAATTCGCGTTGAGAATAGCAGCATAGGTGCGGGGGGGTGGAAACATACGTATTGGAGAAAAACATAAATCCGCACCTATGCCGAGTCTTATTCCCAAACAAAACCGGTGCAAAAGTATATAAAAAGAAGTACGTACGCAATAAACGTACGCACTTTTTGACGCAGAGAAAAACAATTCCTTCAGATTCTTATGCAAAGGAAAAATTTTTATGCCATTCGCGCGGAGTTTGTCCCGTCTCTCGGGTGAAGGTTCTGGAAAAAGCAGATTGAGACGAGAATCCGGAACGCGCCGCCACATCCGCCATCTTCAGTTCGGAGTTCTCCCGCATGATACGCTTGGCTTCTTCAATACGGTAGCGGGTGACAAACTGATAGAACGTGCAGCCATAAGTAGTGTTGATAAACTCCGACAGATAGGTTCGGTTCATCGGAAGCGCTCTCATCAGGTCAATCAACTTGAAGTTCGGATCGAGGTAAGGCTTCTCCGTCTCCATCCACTGCTCCAGTTTACGGGCTTTCTCAGATTGCTCGCCGGTAGTGTCCGACTGCTCGTTGTCCACCTCTTCCGTACCTATCAGATTGTCCCACGGATCGCGACGGAACAGGATTTGTTCGATGCTGTAAACGAACATGAAACCAATCAGGATGTTTTGCGTGAAAGCACGGCAAGGGTTGTCCGATACCATCATATATCCATACGACGCACCAAGCACTGCCAGCATGATCAAATATCGCACAATCCACTGTACATCAATATGCTCCATCGAGGAATAGTTGTTCTCGCACCATATCCTGTACGCACGGATATGCGTCAAAACCATAATGAAAAGCCCCACAGGATAGAGCGAAATCAACCATCGCAGGTCATAGGGCACAAAATAATCCACCGCGCATAAGACTACTAACGGGAGCAATTGGCAGAGGGCGCGTTTCCAAGTCAGCCAGCCCGGGCGGAGTGTCTCCGTCGGGTAGATCAGGAGCAGCCATCCGAGGAAATTACCGGCGAATAGCATATAAACCGTCAGGTCTTCGCTACCTAAATTGAGAACAGGCTGATCCAAAAGATAGGTTTGTATCATGAAGAACATATCCGCTATTCCCCAAATGGCCAAGGCATAGGCGCTGGCCTTTCGTATCCGCAAGCCGTCCGAATGGCGGAACAGCAATACGGCTCCAAAAAAACAAATCGCGGTATTGATGCTATGTATAGCCAGAAGTAGCACATTCTCCAACAGATCCACCGGAATGAACCGCGAGAGCCAATGACTCAATACAGTAAATGCCGAAAGCAGCAGAGCAAATAGAATTTCCTCCTTGTAGTTTTCCCAAAAATCACGAAAAGATGTCATATTTTGCAATTCACATTTACGATCATTCAACGAAAGTATCAAACAAAATACAAAATTACAATAAATAAATCACATACGCAAAGCAAGTACGCGATTTTTTACGCAGAGGAAAATAATCAGGTGTGATTTTTGACGAAATATAAAAAGTTAAAACCGTCTTGTGCGTTTGCAGTACTTCTCGTATTCCTCGCCGAAGTCTTGGCGGAGGCGGTGTTCTTCGGTGAGGACCTGGACGAACATGATGGCGAAGAAAAGCACCCAGACAAGCAGGGCTTGCCAGGTCCAGAACCAGACGATGAAACCGGAAAGGTAAATGAGTGTGCCGGTGAGCATCGGGTTACGGTTGAGGCGGTAGGGACCGTCGGTCATGAGGTGTTGGGTGCGTGGGCCGATTTCCTTGCCGAAAGCGTCCATCGGATTGCCTTTTCCGCGCGTTTTCATATAGACGATGGTCCAGATGCTGAGGCTCAAACCGCCGAGGATGAGGATGCCGGTGAACGAGGCGCGGAGAGCGCCGATGTGTACTGCCAGATCCGGCGAGCCGGATACCAACCACATGATGGTCGGCAGAAGAAGAACAAACATCACGCCGCCGAGGACGTAACCTGCTATTTCACGCAATTTTTTCATAACGAGCGCAAAGGTACTACAAATTTTTAAAATACACAAGTTAGGAAGGGGAATTTTTGCGGTTTTTGCTACCTAAACCTTGCATTTTGCAAAAATTTGCATTTTTTCTGCATTTTCTTGTAAAAATATTTGCTCATGTCGAAAAAAAGTAGTACCTTTGCACGCTTTTTCAGCGCGTGCACAGGCTTACATATGCGCAAACGCCTATATATAAGCAGTAAAGCGCGGGTGAAAGTATGGAATATTTATAGTTAAACAAACATCAAAATTAAAAACAACAAAATGCCTACAATTCAACAATTAGTTAGAAAAGGAAGAGCAGAACTGATGGACAAGTCGAAGAGCCCGGCCCTTGACAGTTGTCCGCAGCGTCGTGGCGTTTGTGTACGTGTTTACACAACGACCCCGAAGAAACCTAACTCCGCGATGCGTAAGGTTGCACGTGTGCGCCTGACGAACGCCAAGGAGGTGAACGCTTACATCCCGGGAGAGGGACACAACTTGCAAGAGCACAGCATCGTAATGGTACGTGGCGGTCGTGTAAAAGACCTGCCGGGTGTACGT
>Ga0247611_10003338_pt1 | contig 23940 bp, 30 predicted proteins | sample 177DNAGHGhighgp2_FD_192422 | JGI IMG/M metagenome (GOLD analysis project Ga0247611, IMG submission 192422) | Sheep rumen microbial communities from Palmerston North, Manawatu-Wanganui, New Zealand - 1770 DNA GHGhigh gp2 | ecosystem: Host-associated > Mammals > Digestive system > Stomach > Rumen... | reverse complement strand
AAATATAATTTATCCAAGCTATGATGATAAACGTAAAGGAAGCCAATATACTTCCGATCAGGCAAATGAATATGGAAAGATTTTACTGGATTTTGCTCAGCTTATGTATAACCCTTCAGAATTTTATGGTGATCCTATACACTCTCTTCAATTAGGTCCTTATGAAACAGTTGGCACTGCCACTGATCTTAATAAGTCAATGCAAACATTCTATCAGTACAGTAGAAAACAATTTTATATGAATCGAACAACTTGCACAAGAGAAATATTTGAAGAGCTTGTCCAAGACTCATTAAATAATTATATGCCGATTACTGCCGATTCTCATGGGCATGAATGGATGATAACAGGATATGATACTTCATCGGGAAATTATTATATAAACATGAATGAAGGAGATGCAAGTTCAAGATTACAGGATATAGACAATATAAAAGATGATACTAAAGAGTATTCACATGTATATATTGACTCAAATAGTAATACTAAATATTCTTATGCCGCTACCGCGATAATAGGAATTGCTCCGAATTGCGTAAAACAGTTAAAAGATTATTTCATGATGTACACATCAACTACTTATAGAAGTATAGCGGGTTCAAGCGAAAGTAAGTCTATTTTTGGTTATAGTACTTATATAAATAAAACTCCGGAAGAATATGCTGAAGATGGATATACCACATTAGGAACAAATATAGAATTCGGAAAAAATGATATATTTACAATAAAATCTGCTGTAGTTACTCCTAAAGGAAATGCTGTCCCGGAAAGAGTATTCATAGCACTTTGTCTAGAAAAAGAAAATAGCGATTTAATTATACTTAAAAAAATATGGTATACTCCTATTTTTAAAGGAAGCTTTTCAAATGGGGGATCAATAACGGTTACAATTACTCCAGAAGATAATATTAATTTTTCTGCCGTTCCTGCAGGTAAATATGAATTAACTTTAAGATATTCAAAGAATGACGGTCAAACATATTCTGAACGAGTAATATTACCAGATGTCCGTACAAGAGAAATATTAAAAGTAACTGTAACAAACACCACAGTAACAATTACTCCTGATTATAAAGAATATGGAACTTAAATTTTTGAGAGACTAGATATTAATAAAAGATATTAAAAATAATTTATTAATAAACTGAAAATAGTATTAAATAATATTAAATTATTTCCCGGATTCACAAATTAGTTATATCTTTACAAAGTGAATTTGGGAAATATTTTTTAATAACTATAAATTTCTTCATTATGACTGTAAAAAAGTTTGATGTAACAAGTGGACCAAGTATCATAAAGCGTTATTTCACCATTTATACAAATGATGGTAAGAAAATCGGATCTATATCTGATGGGTTTATGTGTGAGGTTGGTGGAATGTGTTCAAGCGGGTTTATCGTTCGCAAGTATGCAGGTCAATTGGAGATATATTCTACCGCCTTTGATGCTGTAAATAAAGGGCTTGGGTTATATTTACCAACTGCTGATGTAGATAAATTATTAAACAAATTATTTAAAGAAGGATTTAAATTATGAAAATTGCTATTATTGTACTTGCTGCATTCTGTATGGGATGCATGTTTGTTTGGTATAAAGGAAAGAAATTTAGATCAACATTGGATTTTATACTTCTGATTATAGTATGGATATTGGGTTTAATCGCAATTTGTAAAACCGCTATATGGTATGAAGAAGAAATCACAGAACGCGTTGATAAAATTGCATATGAGAAATATCATTATGATCCTGTCACTATAGAGACGCTCGGAGATATAGATATGATAGCCTCATTGATGCTACAGTTGAAATGATTTTGAAGTTACATGAACAAAAACTTTTATGATTATGGCATTTGTTGACGGTGAAAATGGAGAAAACTTTATGACTGAAATTTTTGGGCTTCCCCAATTTGGCAGAAGTGATACTTGGAAAAAACAGTCTCAAACAGATAATAAAACAAATGATTATAAACGAATATGGCATAGTGGTAGTGAGAAACCAGAGCTTTACAAAGACAAAATAACTGGTCATGAATTAAATACATATTGTATTTGTGTTCTATGGTATGACGGCTGGAAAGAGACTATGTGCCGAGTTACAGAGGACGGCAATTTTGTGGATATCAGTAACAATGAATCATATGATCATGATTTTTTTGAGTATTGGTGCTATACTTATGACATTTATCCAGTAGATGCAGATAGTTATTTAGTTGATGTCAGCGTACAAGAATAAAATTGATAAAAATATGGAAAATTACAAACAAAGATATAAAGAAACTCTTGAAAGAGCGCAAAGTTGAGACATTTTTAAAATTTAAAAATTAATATAAAAGTATGAATAACATTATAAAGATATTACAATTTTTTTGTGGATTATTTAAATTGCATAAATGGGAAACCTTTACCAAAGGACAGATGTGTAAACGTTGCGGGAAAAAACGTTATATGGATAAATGGTCATATGAATTAAAAGAAAAATTATAAAATGAATATAATTGATTTAGAAATAAGTAATATAGGAAATTATTCATCATCAGTTATAGTAAAGACGATCAGTTATAGTAAAGACGGTTTCTACAGAACAATATGAATTTTTAACAGAAGTTATAAATGAGCTTAATGAAAATGGTGATATACATTCACCCACTATTAATATATGTAAAGCGACAAATACAGAAGAATGTATTGAATGGCTTGATATGGAGACATTAGAATCTTCTTGCTGTAATTGCTGGTTGTTTGATTATAAAAATAATAATTGTAAGAATAAATCTTTATGTAAAAATGTAAGTGATCATAAAGGGTTTTATATTCCTTTTATAGATAAAAATTTTATAAATGAAAATTATGACAGCATTTCAAATGATTCCAGAAGGATATAAGATAATATTAATACTTTTATTAATCTGGATTATAAGTATGGGTATAATTGTAATTTATGCCGCGACAAATGATAGAAATAAACCTATTTCTGCCCCTACAGCATTTTTTCCTGTAATTAATACAATAGCAGCAGTTGTTGTTATTTTTAAGATTATTATATTAGCAATAAATGGATTAATTAATTTAATAAAAGAATAAAATGATATTAGAAAATATATTATTATCCTTATTTTTCAGTTTTTATTATATATTTAGTATTTTTGCAATGTGGGCATTTATTTCTAGGTCACATGAGTCTTTATTAAAGGTACTCGGTAAAGCATTTTGTTCATTGATATGTGGACCATTAGTAATGCCTTTAATATTCGGTATATATGTAGGATGTACTATGCGGGATACAGTTTAATAATAAAATAAGTAAAAATTATGAAAAATAAAGACAAAGATTATATAGTTAAGCAGTTAAATGATATTGATGATATAGGTAAACTTTCAGATGGTTTCCATACATTTGATTCTTTATATTATCAAAGATGTATTTTATTTGCTGCACTGGTAAAACAGAATAAGGATAAAGCATGGAAATCAAGAAACCACGAAGATGGTAAACCTTGTTTTGGCGGTGGATGGTTTATTGTTGGAATTGAAACACCTGAAGGACAGTATACTTATCACTATGAAAACAAATATTGGATTCTTTTTAATTGTAAAGAATTAGAAAAAGCTCCTAAATGGGATGGGCATACAGATAAAGATGTTGAACGATTATTAAGTATATAATATTTCATCAAATTTATTCTCATTCAAATGTCTCTTAACGGCTTTAGATACATCTCTCATTATACTCTCATACAATGAATTGTTTTTATGTCTTTTTTGACTTGATCTTTTTGTAAGCATATTTAAAATTATTTTTTTATTTATTAAAAATTATTATATTAAAGCCTGAAGCTCTTCACTTATATCGGGGTCTTCAATATTGAATTCATTATTATAAATTTGAATCCAGATTATTCCTACGCATTGCCCCCATATATCATCATTACTATGTAAAAGATCTACATTTATTTTTCTGATAGGGTATATCTTATTTTTATATTTTCCTCTGGCTTGATCAAGAATCGCATCAGGCAACATAATTTCAGGACCGTATGTATCTATAAAGTCTATATCGGCTGTTGCCAGATTTTCAAACCATTTTCTTCGGCAGTCATTAATAAAATTCACATAATTAGTTCCTGTTTTAAATATTTCTGTTAATTCATCTAAAATTGTCTGGATATAATCAGTCATTTCTTCTTCATCAGAAAATCCGCCACCCATAATATTTTGTTCTGTTAGCATTTCTATAGTTTCATCTGATGGCCATGGTATTGAATCAAGATCATCTCCAGTAATATTAATAAAATTTTTATCTGATTGATTATCAATATCTTGATTATCCCATTCAATTAATATTTTATTCAAGTATTTCATTTTTTTGTTATTTTATCATATTTATTTATAAGGGCTTCACATTTAGAATGCAAATAAGTTAATTTTTCTAAATCTATTACAGACTTTTTCCCAGGACGTTTTATAGAAACCCCTAATTCACGAGTCCAGCGAAATATGCATATAGAAATTATAAATGGCCCATCTGGCACATTTGACTCTATAAAGGCTGGATTTCTACTGAATCCCCAATTATCATTTATTTGTACATAGATATCCCAATAAAAATCAGCATCTGTAGATAACGGGGCAAAGCTTGTTTTTTCATGGTCTTTAATATATCTGTACCATTGTTCGGCAAATTTTAAAAATGACCAGAAAGTAATATCTGAATATTCTCCATATATAGGGCCAAAAGCAATATTTATAAAATTTATTATTACATCTTTAGTTATTTCGTTTATTCCAGGAAAGGGAAATCTAATATCATTAGAAATAATATCAAGAATCTCATTGCAGAATTCATCTTCTATTATTCCAAACTCTTTTTTCATAAAATACCAGAAACTCTGACCCAAATTTTTTCCTGTAATATTAATAATTCCCTCTGGAGCTGTATCAGAATTATTATCCCATTCTATTAAAATCTTATTCAATATATTATGATTTGTATCCATATATTATTTATAAAAATAATAAACAATATTCATATATAGAATTTTAAAATATAAAACTTTAAAATTAATTTAAAAATAGTATTTTTTATGAGAAAATTTTTATCTCTTTTATTGATGCTCTTTATGGGTATGACTATGTGGGCAGGAACAGTAACAATTTGGGAAGAGGATTGGTCAACTGCCGAAAAAAATCAAACACCATCACAAGTAAATTCAATGTATTCAGAAACAGGCACAGGCACAAAGATTTATTTAGACAATTTTGCAGGTGGTACGTCTCCAGAATTATTAGTAGGAAAAGGCGGGGGTTCATTTACAGCCACAATTAACCTCAATGATATATCTGGCGAGTTAATTCTTGAATATAACTGTAATAAAAATATTGGTGTTTCTAGTTCAATAGATGGAGTAACAGTTAGTACTGCTACATCTTCGGGAAATCGTTACACAAGAACAATAACTGTTCCATCTAATCTTAATGTAAATACATTTGTAATTACTTTTACTCAATCAACAAGTCAAAATGCTAGATTAGATAATATTATTCTTTATTATAATGAAGGGGCAGAGCCTCCAACATCAACTATCGCAGAAATTGCCACAGCTGCAGATTTTATTGCTTTAGAAAACAATAAAAAATTTAAGTTTATGGGTAATTTAGTTTGTATACAAGATTATATAGCAACAAATGCAAATGGTCAAGGTCAATCTCATTATCTTTATGTTGCTGATGAAACTGGAGGTATTGTAATTTATAATCCCGATTCAAGCACACCAACATATGAAACGACGGATGTTATTCCTGGTGGTTGGACAGCAATAAAGACATTTTATAAAAATTTGCCAGAAGCAGCAAGCGCAAAAGATCTTGCTGAAGCAACAACCACACAACATTTGGATCCTATTGAAATGACCATTGATGCTGCTAATAATAGTACAGATTATGGAGCATATATTATAATTAAAAATGTTTTAATCAGACCTCAAACAGATAATATGTTGATGGAAGAAAACGGTCCATCTACTCATGATACAAATGTTATGATTACTGACGGTGGTGGCAATGATATTATTCTTTATTCAAATCATACAGCACCATTCAATTTACCAACTGATTGGGAAACTGATACACGTTATGACATTATTGGAATATTAGGGGTTTATAATTTAAATAAACAAATTTATCCTATGGGGATTAAATTAAATGATGAAATAATTACTTCTATTGAAACTATTGATAATAATGTAAATAAAATTACATATTATAATATGCAAGGTATCGAAAGTATTAAACCATTTAATGGTGTAAATATAGTAGTTACCGAATATAATAATGGAATAAAAAAAATAAATAAACAGATTTATAAATTTTAAATTTTTAGAACATGAAAAAATTATTTTATTTGTTTACACTTATTTGTGTAATGGTGATTGGATTTACTTCATGTAATTCCTGTAAGAATGAGAAGCAAGACGCTGACAATCAAAAGGTAGATACTGTTTTGGTAGTAGAAAATCTTATTTCAATGGATCGTGAGGCAATGACTCTTAACTTCAACAAAGATTATCGTTGGTATGAGACTTGCATTGTTGCTCAAGATTATTTTGACAGTGAGAACGCTAGTAAGGTAGTTGTTACAGGAGTATCTAACATTTTCCAATATCTTGTTAATGCCACTGAAAAGAGTGCTGACGTACAAGTAGTAATGTATACTCATGTAAAGGATTCTACTGTTACTGAGGTTAAGAGCGGATTCTGGGTTGGTGACGAACCTATGAATGATCAACAGATTAAGCTTACATATGTTGAGGCATATAACAAGATGATGGCAACAAATATGCCAAAGCCACACTCTCGTCAATGTGTACTGCGCAAGGAGCTTGGTCCAAAGGATGCTAATCCTCAATATATCTTCGGTAATGTAAAAGCTCAAATTTATGTTGATGCCGTTACAGGTGAAGTATCTGACAAGAATCCTGTATATAAGGGATTTGAGAGTAAATTGCAAATGCCACTTGGAGAATGGCCATAATTTTATGAGGTTATAGTTTAAATTAATTAATAAGTAAACAGGATCTTAGTTATTGAAGGTCCTGTTTATTTTTTATAAATATAATAAATTAGAATTATTTTATAATTATATGGCAGTATTTAAAGATAATGATACACGTGAAATTCTTAATTATCTTAAGAAAAGAATATCTGGGCATTACAGTGGATTGGCAAAATCTCCGAGAGCAAGCAGCTATTTTAGCGCAGATACAAAAAGAACTTTGGATACGGTTTGTGATATATCTGTTAGTGACAGATATAAACCAAAACAATATAAAGAAAGACCACGTATTAAATTATGTAGAAGATATGGAGAGAATGTCCATGCATTCAGAGTAGAATTAAAACCGGATTTTTCAGATATATATGGAAATAATAATTTAAATTATAATGTAAATTACCTTGCATTCGCTGTTGAGAATATTACAGGGGGATGGGAAGGAGAAGTACATATATATGTTCTCCATAAAAATAAAGTTTTAAATGTCGTCAAAAATCTTTTAGAGATGGGGGCAGTCAAGAAAAAAGAAAAACCTGTTGATAAAGAAGATTTATCTAAGGGATATAAAACTGTTTTAAGCGCTCAGACAAAAGTCAAAGATGAATGGGGAAATTTTATTAATGTATATAAAAAGAATTTCGGTATAGTTTTATCTAATAAGTTCATTAAATCTGAATATATGGATAAGTTCGGTTTAGGTCTAGGAGAAGATTCCAATTTTAAAAATAATTATAAATTAGAAGAAGCTTTACTGTCTTGGAAAGATAAAAATGAAGATATGAATGATAATATTATAAAATCTTCAGATGTAAAAAATAGAATGACTTATGAATATTTTCCTAAGACGCTAGACGAACTTAGAGATAATATGATTGATATAGTTATTGATCAGGTATTATATGATGATTACGATACAAAAGAAAAACCTGTTGATTTTAATATTATAGATACATCAAAAATAAAAAATATGTATTCTCTTTTTAATAGCGATTTTTATGATTCATTAGGAGATGTAATTCCTGAATATATAGATATATCTGGTTGGAATATGTCTAATGTTGAAAATATTGGTTATATGTTCGATGACCAAAGATGTACAGAATTAAAATATATAGGAGATATATCTAATTGGAATCTTAAAAATATAGATATGGGTTCAGACGGTGATGACATAACAGGCCTCGAGTTTATGTTTAGTCCATTTTTAGAATCAAAATTAAATCCTGAACTTATACAATCAATGGGAGATTTAAGAAAATGGAATAAGTATTTACAAACATCTACACAAGAACCATGGTCTAAATCAATAGATATTATTCCAGGAGGAAAATATAAAATAACTATGACTGTTCCCTCATTTGTTTATAAAATAGAAATCGATTAATATAATAATTAATAAAACTGGACAATATGGGTAGAGGAGATTACGCATTTCCTACATATTATAGAACTAAATTGATAGAATTAAAAAAATGAAATATTTAAATGAAATATTGATTGAATGGAATGATTCTGATATTGAAGATAATGGAATTGTTAAATCATCTGATGTACGGAAAAAAATATCTAATAAAAAATTATTTATTGTCAATGATATAAAATTCAATATGATCAGAATTCCTGATACAGACTGGATGATAGGAGAAACGCCTGTCACAATGGGATTATGGGAAAAAGTGGTAAGTACAGATGCCGAGAGGCATACAACCTATAGTAATCCATGGGGGATATATCGTAAGTATGATCCATTATATCCAGTTTGTAATGTAAGTTATAATGATTGTGTATATTTTATTAATGAACTTAATTCCATTTTTGAAACTTCAAATTTTGATATAATGCCTGGATGGTTATGGGCAAAAGCATTTAAAGAAGGTGGAATAAAATTACCTGGTGAGGAGTCTGTAGATATTGCAGACGATCAAGATGAAGATTATACCGGTATGCTTGAAAAATATGGATGGTTTGGTGGTGACGGTATAGGAATTAAAGAAGTTGCAACTAAATCACCAGATAATTTAGGAATATATGATATGATCGGAAATGTATGGGAAATTTGTAGTTCAGATGATTTTAGTCCACTTTTTTTTGGTGGATCATGTGAGACAGATTTTTCGATGTTTATGTCACCTGGTTCTTATCCTTTTGTAGGATTTAAGGCACAATCAAAATATACAAGAGAAGATGATACAGGATTCAGGCTGGCATATAAAATAGAATAAAATATATTTTACAATGTATGGGTAGAGGAGATTACGGTGAAACCATGACTAATATCATGGCCAAGAAAGACGCCGAGAAAAAAGCGACAATTTATACTACAGAAAGAATCGAGTCTATAAAGAAAGACATGTCACACGGTATACAGAGTGACATGGCTCCTTTTTACCGTGGTGATCCAGATCTCAGAGATAAAGGTGTTCTATTTAAATATACAGATGAAGAGATGGCGGAACTTGTCAAATGCTCTACAGATTGTAACTATTTTGTCGAGAATTATTGTAAGTTCCTTACAGATAAAGGTCGTGTGCTTGTTAAAATCCGCGATTACCAGCATGATATGCTTAAATTAATGAGCGATGAGGTTTATGATGAAGAAATTGATGAGTTAATCTGTAAAAATAAGAATATAGTTATATGCTCTTCAAGACAATCCGGAAAAACAACAACAGTAGTCTCTTATTTCTGTTGGGTAATGTGTTTTCATAATGATAAGCAGATAGCCATTCTGGCGAATAAAGGAAAAACAGCTACGGAAATTGTAGATAAAATGCAGCAGGTTTTTAAAGGTCTGCCGTTTTTTATGAAACCCGGAATTATTTCAATGGGTAAAACAACAATGACATTAGAAAACGGATCTTATATAATGTCCGCAACTACCAACCCGACATCTATTACAGGTCAGTCTGTAAATCTTTTGTACTTAGATGAGCTTGCGCATCTTCCAGAAGGTTTGGCAACTGATTTCTGGAGATCTGCATATCCTACCCTTGCGTCATTTAAGAATTCACAGATTCTTATAACATCTACGCCAAAAGGAAATACTAATTTATTTTTCAGAATATATGATGGTGCTGTAAAAGGGGAAAATGGTTTTATACCTTATAGAGTCGATTGGTATCAAGTTCCCGGAAGGGACGAGGAATGGGAAAAACGAACAAGGAAAGAATTTGGAGATGAGAATTTTGATCAGGAATTCGGATTGCAATTTGAAGTAGAATCTTCTAAATTAATAAAAGCAAAAGATATTAAATTTTTAAGTAGATTACGTAAAACCTTTATAACCAGAGATTTAAATAATATGGATAAAATCCTATCCGACAAAACTTATTGGAGACCGGATTTTGATCCTGATTCATTAACCAATGATGATCTGAAGAAAAGGTTTTTTGTATTCATGGTCGATACGGCAGAAGGAAAAGAAGGAGAATTTAAAGGCAAGAAAGATTCTGATTGGAATATAATCAATATATTCGAATTATCCTTAATGTCTCCATTAAGAATATTAAAGAATAAAATCGCGAAGAATATAACATTAAAAGATTGTGTAAGATTTACACAGGTAGGTTTATATATGGACAATGAATCTGATGAGGAATTCATGTCAGAGGCGTTAAAGGCTTTATGCTTCAATGTATTTAAATGCGGTACAGGGGATATAGATAATGTACGTATTATGCTTGAGATGAATTTTAACGGTAAGAATGTCATTAATTTATTTAAATCTGCTTATAATTTTTATGATGATGTAGTTGTTAAAACCCATCATACGCAACCTATTCCAGGACAGAAATTAAAAAAGAAATTCGGATATAAAACCACGGGAGGAAAACATGGAAAAGGTTACTGGTGTGAAATAGCCGCTAAAATGATTTCAAAAAGACAGATAATTACATATCAGTTCGATGAAAATCCCAATAGGAGTACATTCAGTCAATTACAGAATTTCGGTAAAAAAGAAAATGGATCATATGAAGGTTCCTGCATGCATGACGATATAGCAGTAACCGTTTTATTCTTGCCGAGATTTCTGATGGAGCCTGAAAACATAGAATGGATAGAAGAATGGATTTCTCTTCATATAAATGAAAAATCAATAGAAAAGGTATTGCAGCTATTAAAGATATACGCGGATGATGAATTCAGCCTTAATGATTCAGAGTTTACTAAATTATATTCTAATAGAAATAGTCAAAATCAAACAGGTTATCCACAGCAGATGAGACAGGGATCATATCTTTCAAATATATCAAAACCTTCTGAAATATCTTATACTTCCATTATGAAGCAGAATCAGAATTTCGCTATACCTCCTGGATTTAGAAAACAATTCTAAAAATAAATATAAAAAATATTTCTCAGTTTTTAATATAATGGCCAATACATTTCAAATTCAACGTTTAAAAAAGACGTCTAATAAACTGAAAACACAAGGGTTAGATATTCTTGGTGACAGTTTAAATAATCTTTCATTTATATATAATACAGGTGAGAATTCATTTGGATCATATATACATGCAGGTGATGGTGTGTATATCGGCAAGAATCCTGTAGTTAATAATACAAAGGCTTGGTATACTACAGATTTGGAAAAATCTTATGAATATAACTACTTTAATTACACTACTGCCGGAATGCCTGGTGTACAACCTCCTCGCAATGCGACTATTACAGATACTGGTGTTCTTCATTTGGTTATGCCATCTGAAAGTACAGGATCTATATATACCCGTTTGAGTTTCCGTTCATTGGCAGACGCGTCTACTACTTTCGGTGATGTCAATAAAATTATAAAATGGGGCTTGACAGATGAGGGTGGAACTGAACCTCCTACAGAAATCCATGATTGGATGGAAGAGCATCCTGGAGATGTTACAATGGATGCATCATTCACTATGTATTATACAGAAGATGGTTCAATTATAAATAAAAACGTTTATGTAGCATATACTAATGACGCGTCTATAGGTTCTGAAATACTTTCAACAGAAACAACAAATGACGCGGATGAAGATGCATCATTAAGCTCAAGAATCAGAAATTCAATAGTAAATGTAAATTCATTGAAAAGTCAACAAATCGGATTTGCGAATGTCTGGATTAAGGCCATGACCAATGCATATACGGGTGTTATTTCTAATATTTCATGGGCAAGAAATGATCCTAGTTGGGGAGGCGGTGCCGGAACTACATGGTTATATGGAGCTCCAAAAAGAGATCAAGAAGAAATATTATTTGGTGATGGACCAGGTGCAGCTCAAAATGTAAAGCCATCAATTAAACCCAGTGCACAATCATGGGGAGAGGTCACTGATGCTTCAATGTCAAAAATTAAAGATGAATATATTGCCGTCGATGAATTGGATGCATCATATGTAGAAGATCACGGAGATATAACAGAAGTTGTATATCAGGATTTATTCAATAAAGATGTTTCAACAATGACATCAACACATATTGAATATACCGGCCCTACAATGAATATTGACCAACGTATATGGAGATCTGATACAGAATGGTCACAAGAATCAGAACCAGTTGTTAATGTTGCAGATGCTGTAGTCGTTGAAGAATATACTCCTACAAATGTTTGGGATGAAATTAATTACAGATTTAAAATCATTAATGAAAACTTCCGTATATTAGCAAATGATATTGATCAATCTAATATCATGATTATGGAAGATACTGTAGGTACTCTTATCCCGGCTATTGTCACTACAACCAATAAACAGATTTCAGTGCTTGATATAAGTGTTGCTTCTCTTGATTCAAGTGTTGCAACTATGGGAGATTTAGTAACAGGTCATGATGCAAGCATCGTAAGCCAAGATACAAGAATCAATACACATGATTCAAGTATTGCAGTTCTTGATCATAGTTTTATAGCACTTGATGCAAGTGTTCAAAGAGTTGATATATCAATCGGCTGGAATGATATATCTAATCAAGTATTATTCACAGGCGGATTAAATCCAGAAAGAGCACATAATACAGTTATAAGTTACCTGCAAGCTTATGCCGATAATGCTGCGTCAACGGCGGCTACAGGTGTAGATATGTCTAATTATGTTGATACTAGTACATTTACCGCAACATTAAATAATTATGTCGATACAAGTACATTAAATACTACATTGGAGAATTATGTTGACGCCAGCACATTAGAAGAAACATTGGATAATTATTTTAATACACAATTTACTATAGTAGACTTAGATGAAGAATAATTATAAATTAAATGAAGTTTTAATTGATTGGAATAATGATAATATGCCCGATGATTCGGGCATATTATCAACTAATAAAATATCTAATACATTAGATTTGCCGCTATTCCTCAGAAGAATGAAAAAATACGGATTAACAGAACAATTCTGGAATAATTGGGTATTTAATGAAGTCGATAAAGACGAAGGTAAATCTTCTGCCCAAACATTTGTAGAAGTTATTGAAGAGATAATTCTTGAAAATACTGAAATGTGGAATGGGCTTGTGGTCGAAGATAATACTTCAGAAGCATTATCAGATCATCTTTCAGATATATATGAACTTGTAAATACTGTTATTAATAAGTATAATATTAATTTCAGTGATGAAGATGATTACATATTTGTTTCTTCAAATGAAGATATGTGTGAGACACTGTGCTGTACTTCAATGGCTGAGGTATTAGAAAATGTTGCTGTTAAAATAGATCGTAAAGAAATAAAAGCCAAGGAAATATTAAGTATCGGTCTTTATTATAATTATGATTTATCTCTCGAAAATCAGGGAACTCAAATTATATCATGGGAGGAAGATGAACCGGAAATCTATTATATAGAAGATATTGAATTATGGTCATTGGGCAATGGAGAATGCTTTATTATGGAAGTGCCTAATTTATATTACTATAATGCTGATTCTGCTGATTCGCCAGATTTTAGAGGTGAATATTTCTATGCTGTGATGTTCCCTAAAAAATATAAAGAGATTTTAGAGAAACTCCCCGATTATATAGAAGGAAATGAATAATCAGACAAAATCAAACAGACATATGACATCATCATTATAAGAAGAGGCTTTTTCTAAGTCTCTTTTCTTATTAAAGAATGAATACAGCCATGGCCATATCTTACCGTACCATGATTTCATACTCCCTACAAATTGTTCTACCAAGGGATGGAATCCGAAATCATAAAGTTCTTTCCAATCATATTTTCTTCTGCCCTCGAAAAATACCAGATAAGGAGTATATCTGTCTTTGACACCTTTACATAATTTTATAAATTCATCTTCAGATTCCTTGTTATATTTAGAAATTTCAAGAATAAATCTTATATAAATTTTTGTTCTGTTCAATACGGCTAAGCCATTAAGCTTATTCAGTATTTCTTCCCATGTATGACGAGATGATTTATATGAACCATGGGCGAATATCCATTTATTGTTTTTCCATTTTAACCTTAAATCAAAACATCTGCAGCCATCCCCGAACTGCTCTACTATAGATTTTATCTGACATTTATAAATCCATTTAAACAGATTCATTATTTTATTATCAGGACTGAGATACGTCATTGTATTATGTGAACCTTTAATCATTGAAAAATGTGAATTAATTTTTTGAAAAATTTATATTATTTATAAAAAACGTTAAAATACTTTTCATTTACAGAAATAAACAGTATATTTGCAATAATAATCGTAAATATTAAAAATACTGAGGTTTATGTACAATAATAAAAAAATTACATTAATAGCTTGTGTCGATAAAGATTACGCAATCGGTTACAAAAATAACTTATTATTCAGAATTCCAGATGATTTAAAGAGATTCAAGAAATTGACAACCGGAAATACCGTAATAATGGGCAGGAATACTTATGAATCCATAGGTAAACCATTACCTGACAGACAAAATATTATATTAACTCACCAGACAGATTTAAAAGTTCCCAATGAAGTTTATATAGCTAATAATATAGAAGAAGCTGTTAATCTCGCGGAACATAATATTTTTGTGATAGGTGGCGAATCAATATATCGTCAGTTTTTTGAATATGCTGACGAATTACTGCTTACAGAAGTTGACGGTAAAGTTCCCGACGCCGATGCATTTTTTCCTGAATTTAATAACAATAAAAAGAAAAAATATTGGGATTTAATAAAATCAGAAAAAATAACTGAATGGTGTACAATAAGTTATAATACATATATTCGTAATAAATAATTATTAACTAATAAAATAAATATAAAAAAGATATATCTAAATGGTTCCTTCAGATCAAATTTTAAATAAAATTTTAATTTCTTGGGGAGAAGATCAATCATCTGGTAATAATCCATCTGGTTTAATTTCAAAAGATTCTATTAAAGATAAATTAAGTAACATTTATAAAATAGATGTTTATAAACATATATATGAACAGCAGGAAAATTTGGTACTGTTATTAGCCGGAAAAAATAGGATGATAAGAATCAGAAGGAATTACGGATATATTGATGAGGATTTCGGATATTGGCTTATGAATACAGAAGAAGCCTATCGATTATATGACGAAATTAAAGATGAACTTATATATTTTTCTAAGAATAAAGATAAGTTTTTGCGGGGACTAATGGATAAGATTGGATTCCCAGAAGATTTTAAATATTTCGATTTTGATTCATGGGATGATTTTATTTTTATATTCGCGACCAGAAATATATTTATAGACTTTACAGTTCATGATAAAGAATATAAAGACGAAAATTATAATTATAAAGGAAAATTAATAGATATACCGGGAGGAATATCAGATGCACTCTTTTGGGATTTCAGGATATTCTTTCAAAGTATAAAAAGAGAGTGGCTAATAGATGAGGCATTTTCATGTTTTACGAATGAGATTGTAAATGTAGGAGAGCCTAAAACCGTAAAATTAGAAAATGGGGATAATATAAATTTTTCATATGGGAAACCTCATGGACCATATTATGGACCATATTATGAATTATTAAACCAGAATGAAGGAGGTTGTCTTATGGATATGATTAAATATGTTAAGACAATAAAATAAATATAACAGATTAAATAAAAGTAGTTTTATGTCACAGATATATAAAAAATTAATGGAAGCTGTAAATGATCCATATTGGGATGATGAAGAACAGCCAAAATATACATTAGTCGGAGTAGACGGTAATGTATTCGCGGTTATAGGATATGTTGTTAACTGCATGAAAAAAGAAAAAATGCCACCTGAAAGCATAGAGACATTTAAGAATAATTGTTTGAAGACAGGCAAGAATTATTATGAGATTATCGCATATGCAGATGAAACTATACAAGCTTTAAATAATCTATAATGCCTATTAATACAGATATATTAAATAAACTCTTGATTACTTGGGATAATGAGCCAGATAAATCAACTGGATTGATTAATGTGGATCCGGATGATTTTAATTATAAATTTATTGTTCATTATACCCCCGTAGGCAATAAAAATCTAGGTATAACTCCTATAATCCATCGTGATGTTACAACTTATTGGGACAGAAATAGTCTTTTCTTAAAAAAATATGGTAGGTATATATACATGGATACAGAAGAAGCATATAAATTATATGACATAATTGTATCTAGAATAAAATGGTTATATGAATCAGAAGAGAGGCTTAAATCTGTAATTGACGGTTTAAATGATATTGCCGGAATAAAAAGTGATTTTTTTGGTACATACGGAACAGGAATTTTTACATATGAGAATGCTCTTTGGAAAGATGGATGGGATGCGTTTGTATTTCTTTTCGCGGTTCAAGATATTTTTATCGAGATTGATTATAACGGAGAAAAAATATACAGCGGTAAAATAGCTGATTTAACTGATAATGAGGGTTTACAGTTTTTCGGCAGGTTTTTACAGAGTATACGTGAAAATAGTCTGGCGACAATTCAATTTCCTGAAGGATTTGCATGGTATATAATTTCTACAGAATCTACAATATCAACACAGGATTTAATACATAAAATGGAAAGTGTACATAAATTTTCAATAAATCATGATAAATTCACGACTGCAGTTCCATGGCCTTCAAAATATCCTGATGAAATCAAAAAACTTGAATTATGGAAAATTTTAAAATCCTATGCATTAAAAATATATAATAAATTTAAAAGATGAATGCTAAATTATATAATAATTTAATGAAAGATGTTTCAAAAGTAATCAGGAAGCATCTTGATGAAGCATTAATTAGCTGGAATATGGATGGCAATGATAATTCTTCAGAAAATGTAATCAATATTACAGGAAAAGATTTGCGACATTATTTCGAATTTCAATGGTTAGAATGGGAAGATGATGAAACTGAAGGATTATGTACCCAGGTAGATGATGATATTTATATTAATATGCCTGATAAAGATGATGCTATGCTGTTGGCAGATACCGTAATAAGACGCCTTAAAAAATTACAGGAAAATAAAAAATATTTAAATAAAGCCTTAGACTTATTAAGATTTAAATTACCTCAAACAGGGTGGACCGGTGAATATCCAACTAATGATTATCCATTTATCCATATAAAAAATCTAAAAAATGCTTCTAAAGATATATTTAAAATTAATTCAGAACAATGGTATCAATTTGCCGCAATGGCAGCATATAAAGATATTCTAATTAGGATTTATGATCAAAATGGTAAGGAAATGTGGAAAGGTAATCTTATTGATACAGTTATAGGAGATGATAGTTATCCAACAGGTTATTTTTTAGGAAGATATATACAATCAATTAAAGAATCACGTTATGCGCAGGAAGCTTATCCATGTATATTAGTAAATGAATATGCACCCGAGTCTAAAGTGCCTCAGGCTTTTGAAGGAGATGATTTTGAATACCCAGATTCTGAATCTTTTGCTACTTTTGATAATGCATCTGAAGATACTAAAAAGATTTTATTAGAAATTATAGATAAATTAGGAATAGATTAAATGGAACATTTATATAAATTATTAAGTCGTAAAAAGGGTCTTGATATTAAAGATGTCATTAAGAATTGGAAATGCACTGTCTCTTTAAAGATAGACGGCAATGCTTTTCAGATAAGTTATGATGATATAGACGGTGAAGTAAAATATTATAAACGTTCCGGATCTCCTGAAAAGGTTTCTCCCTCAAAAGAGATAACAATGTACGATTGCTGCTTTAATGATTTTTATGGTGACGCGATTTTATTTTTCAGGGATAAAGAAGACATATTAAAAAATTATGATATTATAAATTGTGAGATTATAGATAAAAGTCATGTCATAGAATATGAAGAAGACGAAGACAGGAAGATATATCTTTTATCTGCCATTCAAGAAGGTGACTTTTTAGATGAGCAACAATGTAAAAATTTAGCTAAAGAACTTGGAATCAGTTCAGTATCAGTTATAATCGATGATGAGGTACTTCCTAAGAATATAAGTAACGCTATTCTTAAATATAAAAAAGACGCCGAAAAATTCGAAGGATCTGTACAAGAGCTTTCTTCTAATAATACAATGTATCAGGATGTCACTAAATTATTAGATACAGATACTGATTGGGATAATCAAGAAGGTCTGGTTTTTGTATGGAATAAAGACGAGGAAAGCATATCCGCGAAACTTAATAATCCTATGTTTATAGATAAATGGTTTGATTTACAAGAAGAGGAAGAAGAAAATATAGATATGGATTTTCATGAAGTCTCGGTTATTTTAGCCGATACAATGGAAAACCATTTAGATGAACTAGATTCAATGAGAAGTGATGATTATCTTGAAAATGTATTAATGTTATTTTCATTATTCACACAGAAAGAAATTGCAGATATATATGACAGTTATACAGGTGAACCTAAAGTAAATCCCGCCGAATCAAAATTTGTGACTATGGTTTATCCAGAGTTAGAAGAAAAGTTACAAAATAATGTATATCAATCAGTTTTAAATGTTTTGTTTATAATTATGTATAAGCCCAAAAAACGTAAAACTGATTTGATGGATTGGGATACACAAGAAAGAATCAATGAAATTATAGATTTTTTGCATTAATTATTTTTTTAATTAAATATAATGTATTATCTTTGTAATCGATATTTAAAAGGTTACAATAAAAATATAATATACCTATGAGTAAAGAGATTTTGGAAACAAATGTATTTGCTTTCGATATAGATCAAGAAAGCAATAAAGTAAAGAAAGAGAGCAAGAAGGATAGACTTAAAAATGCAATGAATAAATGGGTGGAAGATCATGATGAGAACGCCTATAAAATAGTTTTTGAATATTATTATCCTAAATTGCTTAATTGGGTAAAGTATTCTTTTTTCCAGCAGGATCCAGATATAGCGGAAGATTGTGTAATAGAGACATTCGCGACAGTTTATGAAAAAACACATAAGTATTATAAGCCTCAGGGTTACCAGTTTCAGACATGGATATATACAGTATGTAAAAATATCTGTCTTGACAAATTAAAGAAAAAGAATAAACTTGGTGAATTGGATATGGATATCAATGACATATCTGAAAGTATGTGGGTAAAAAATAATAAACTTGCCGAACTAACGGATACCATAAATGATAATTACGGTGAGTTTGATTTTACCAAAGTTATTTCGGCACAGGAGCCGATGAGCCGTGATATGATCTGGCAAAAGGTTTATGATGTCTCTTTGGGCATGATAGATTCATTAGATGATATTTCCCGTGACATGATTAAAGAGAAATTCCTTGATAAGATGAAAATCAAAGACATGGCTGAGAAATACGGTCGTAATGAATCTTATATAAAGAATCATATATATAATAGCCTGAAGAAGATTAAGACACGTTTCCTGGAAACTTATCCGGAACTGTTCGAGACATACCGCGAATCATTAAGTGAATATACAACATATTTTGAGAAATAATGAAACTGAAAGAGAAAATACAAATCTGGAAACGATATCTTGAAGAAGCTCCTAAAAATATCAAGAAGTATAAGGAATGGAAAGAAACCGTTATAGAAGAAGAGAATAATTATTATTCTAAATATAATAATTTAAATCTTCATTCTAATGACACTAAATCTGTAATCTGGCAGAATATAGAGCTTTCTCCAGAAGAGGAACAGTATTTTGACTGGTTCGCGAAAAATAACAGGATAACCGAATTGGTTCAGCCAGTCGTGAAATATCTTCAAGAGGATTTAAAATGGGGTGAATATCTCACATATGATATAGCACATTTAGAAAATGAAGATGATCCTAGAGAAATAATCAGGTTATATACCGCGATATTCAAATTTACTCCTGTTCCATTAATTGAAGAGGATATGGATTATTTTGCATATGTAAAAAAATTCAAAAAAATAAAATTATTCAGAAACATTTCAGTAACCGGTATATTAATATTATTAGCGGGTATTGCTGGATGGTTGGCATTACTATGAAAATATACAGAAATATTTTTTTTCATAATAAAATACCTTCATTAAGAGGAACAGATATAGTTTATTATACAGGAAAACTTATCATTAACGCGAGTAAATCTAAATCATTTTTAACAGATTATGATCCAAAATTAGATTTATATATTCCTTGCGGAAGTTGTGCCGGAAAAAAATATTCCCAATTTATAAAGAAATAATATTTTAATTTTAAATAGATATGGCAAAAAAGACAAAAAAAGATTTAAATCAAATTACAGAAAAAGACATCGAGAAGATGAATGACGCGGATCTTATTAAAACACTTAAAGAAGGTCGTAAAGATATTATCGAGAGTTTTAATGAGGCTTTTAAAGATATCGCCGTAATGAAAGAAGAGGAATCTACTCCAGAGTTTAAAGAACAGGCTAAGGCAGATTATGATACGGCTGTAAAAGAATTTCAAGACGCCGTATATGAGATTTATACAGGTGATCGTGTAATTGAAGTGGCTCAATTCTTACAGGAGTGGAATAAGAAATATAATCATTGGCAACGTCAAGCTTGGAAAGGCGTTATAGCTTTTGATGATATTATTACAAAGAAAATTGAAGAGCTTCAAGCAAATCCAGAAAATCAGACATTAATTCTTGAATATGCTCCAATGATGTTCATTTATGGAAGTATGATGGGACCACAGGGTACCGGCCTTGAAGAAGCACGTCTTATGGAAGTATTTGAGACTGATCCAAATGGAGGAGAGGATGAGACTGCTCATATTACATACAGCAATATTCTTGAATGGATTGGACGTAAGGTAGACGGTTTACAGGCTGTACAAAATAAGATTCAATCATTACAGGAACGTTGGACAATGGCTGAAACTGGATTCATGTTCGACTTTACAGATGATTCTCCAGAAATTTATGTTAAGTTTATTGAGAAAGCTAATAACAGAGGCGACCAATAATGTGAGCATATTTTCTGGAAGTTAGTTTTTCTTCCATAATTAAATGTTTTTATTTTTTGAATGGTTTACTTTCATGTAAACCATTCTTTTTTATTAAAATAAATAATACAAATGAAAATAATATCGGAACAATATGAAAGTTCTAATTAAAGATAAATCAGAAATTAAATTGAAACGCCTGAATGAAAGTGAAGGTTCACAATATCCTAAATATAAATTCTCAGGTGTTTTTACTCCATGTTCATATCCTGGACATACATTGAAAAATCGTAATAACAGAATTTATCAGGAAGAAGAAGTATTAAAACATCTTGGTTATCTTCGTGATAAAATTAAAACAGACGGTTGTATTCTCGGTGAGTTAGATCATCCTGAAGGAAGGTTTGAAGTATATTTAAAAGAGGCTTCTCATAAGATTATCGATTTATGGTGGGATCAGAAAACCCACTGTGTTATGGGAACATTGGAATTGCTTCCTACTCCAAACGGTAAAATAGCCATGGAGCTTATTGAAAGTGGTTATCCTTTATATGTAAGTTCAAGATCCGCCGGCGATGTAGATAAGAATACAGATGAGGTTATCATTTATCAGATTTTTACTTATGACCTTGTTTGCACTCCTGGTTTCGCAGAGGCTAAACTTGAAAGGATAAATGAATCTTTCAGACCTGCTACAGTTACTTATTTAAATGAATCCGTAAGCTCGGCTAAAAAGAACAAAAATAAAAATCTTTCATCTAATTTCAATCTTAGTGCTAATACTGAAGTATATAAATTGGATGAAACAGTAGAATTAAATAACAAGATTGACAATATGAAAGAAAATAAAATTAATATTAAAGACATTTCTAAACCTATCCTTGAAAGCGAGGATGAAAAGAAAGAAAAGCCTGTAATTAAAGCCAATAAGAAATCTAAAAAAGAAGTAGAAGAATGTGATGATTGCAAACCAGGCGAGGCAAAAACTCCTAAGCAGCTCGATGATGATAATTCTAAAACTGTAGGTTTGGAATTCAGAGATACTACACCTGCCGGAAATATGGCAAAAGATGAATCTGATAATGGTGTTTATGCACATCATTTGAATGACGGTGACGGATCTGATGGTGATAAGAAACATGATTTAGTTTTGGATATTACCACTAAGACTACAGAAGAAAAGAAAGCTGAAGGAGAAGAATCTAAAGAAGATAAGGATTCTGATAATGAGGATAAGAAAGCTGAGGTTCTTGAAATAATTCCTAATAAAGATTCTGATAAGAAAGAAGATAAAGAAGATAAAGAAGAAAAATCTGAGGAAGATAATAAAGAATCCAAGGAAGATGAAAAGAAAGCTGAAGAAGCCGCAAAGAAATTCAAGAATAAAGCTGATCAGGTAGAAAAGAAGATAGATGACAAGATAGACAAATATAAAGATCTTCTTAATTCAGTAGACGCTAAACAGAAAGTAAAAGAATCGATTTATGCTCAATGGCCATTCAGCGTTTCATTAAGTGAATCTAACTTCGGTAAATTCTGCCGTTTAAACGCAGAGGACAGAACTAAATGCGCAAACTTTATTTTCGAACATCAGATATATGATATTATTCAAATCAATGAAATGTTCATGACTCCATTAGAAGAAGAAAAGATGTTCCAGAAAAACTGGTTGAGACTTGCTGATAAAGAGTATATCGATTTATATACAAAAGCTCCCAAGAATATACAGGACGCAATTGAAGAAAGCGCTAAATTCCTGATTCTTGAGACTAAGGCAGATGTTGATGAATTCTGGAGAAGAACAGGATTAATGGAACAGTCTATGCAGTCTGAGGCAAATGCCAAATTTATTGAGCAATATAAATCAGCGGTAAGTCCTAAAACTGAAAAAGATGATATCAATGGTTCCGGTTATACAAAAGAATTTATCAACCTTATGGAAAAAATGATGTGATAAAGCAAAATACTTTAATATGAAAGAGACATTTTAATGAATGTCTCTTTTTATATAAATATAATATGAATAACAATATATTAAATAGGATATTGATTGAATGGAATGATTCTGATATAGAGGATTCAGGTCTTATTAAAGCATCTGATATAAAAAATGGAATGAAATATCAGCTTGTTTATACATTAGATAAACCAGGACAAATAAAAATATTTGATAAACATTGGTTCAATTATTATAAATTTAGGGATAAAGTTTATATAAATGATAAGTATATTGAATTAAATGATGACTGTTTTACAGTAAATGAGTATAAACCAGGGGAATATTATGTGTATATAGACAGATTTGATGAATTAAATGAGTTTAATTGGCGTGCTTTCTATTGTTGCTTTAACTTAACCTCAATTACTATCCCCAACTCAGTGACATCGATTGGCGATCAAGCTTTCAAAAGTTGCACGGGTTTGAAGAGCATCACCATTCCCGACTCAGTGACCGAGATTGGCGACAGCGCCTTTGAGGGTTGTAGCAGCTTAACCTCGGTAACTATTCCTAATTCTGTGAAAAAGATT
>Ga0247611_10003337_pt1 | contig 23954 bp, 28 predicted proteins | sample 177DNAGHGhighgp2_FD_192422 | JGI IMG/M metagenome (GOLD analysis project Ga0247611, IMG submission 192422) | Sheep rumen microbial communities from Palmerston North, Manawatu-Wanganui, New Zealand - 1770 DNA GHGhigh gp2 | ecosystem: Host-associated > Mammals > Digestive system > Stomach > Rumen... | reverse complement strand
TTGAAGATATATATTTAACAAAAGGAGTTATTTTTGCACAAAGAGTACTATACGCATTAATTTCAAAGGGCTTAGTTCGTGAAGAAGCTTATGATACTGTTCAACCTATTGCGATGCGTGCTTTAGATGAAAATAAAGACTACATTAATTTATTAAAGGAAGATAGTAAAGTCAGAAGTTTATTATCAGAAAAAGAAATTGATGATTGTTTTACTCTAGATTATTACTTAAAGAATGTTGATTATATCTATAAAAGAGTAGGTATTAAGTAATATTATTTTTAAAATATTATGCTATAATTAAGTTATCTAGTATAACAAGGAAGGATAAATTAATTCAAATGGCTAAAATTAAAAAAGTTGATATAAAAAATAATTTATACTATTTTAAGACAATAATCATCTATACAATAGTTATTGCGGTTGTATATGGATCATTATGCTATGTTAAATTGAGTAAAGTAAAGAACCCTAATACAGTATTATTCACATGTTTAACTGCTATTTCAATATTGTTAATTGGTTTTATTATTGAAATACTATTTTTATTACACCAAGCTAAAAAGAGAGAAAGAGATGTAAATAACAATATAGAGGAAAAATAACATTTTTCTCTATATTTTTTTTAAGAAAATTTTAAAATAAAATGTTTCAATAAATTAAAAAAATTCTTTACTTATTTCTTTTAATCTTGTATAATCTTTTTCGTGAGGTGAATAAAGGTGTATACCCGTGATATAAAACAATGGATTCTATCCCTTAAGGAAGAAGAGATAGTTTTAGCCAAAGATGCTTATCAAAAATATTTTACTCAAATGAAGGAAGCTACATTCTATCAATTACTTGCTAGATTGAATAGTGAAAAGTATATTGCAAAGATTGCTAAGGGTCTTTACTATAAGCCATTTAAAGATGACTTTGAAAGATTACCTAGTCAAGATAAGCTATTAAACTTTTTCACTAATAAGAATAAAAATGGTATGATTGTAGGTGCAAATATGCTAAAGATGCACGATATTATCTCTGATAGTACTGAAACTTTTGATATTTACACTAATTTAATTGAAATTAAGACTACAAGATATATGTCTAATTTAGCAATTAAGTATGTAAATGTTGATTTTAAAAATAATCAAATTACAAATTTAATTGAAACATTAGAATTAATTGAAATCATTGATAACTTTAAGAATGTAAATTATGAAAACTTATATAATTTCTTAAAGCAATTTGCTGAATCTTATAATGAAGATAATTTATATAAGGTTTTAGTTGCTAAGAGTTATAAGAAGAGAAATGTAGCATCATTAAAGAGAATTCTTGATTATTTCCATGTAGAAAATAACTTGGCTAGAGTTTTAAATACAGCTAGCAAGTACAATTTCCCTGAAAATATTAAAAAAGCTTTATCTTTATAATTAATATTTTTAAAAATATTAAAGTCAATTTTATGAGGTAACTCTAAGATTGGCTTTTTTATTTTGACTAAGATTTATTGAGAATAAATGGTATTTGTAGTATAATATTTTCAATAAATATTGGAGGCACATATGAAGTTTGAGGATTATAAATACGAAAGACCTGATTATGATGAATATGGAAAAATTGTTAATGGTTTAGCAGAAAAACTAGCATCATCAACTAATCTTGAAGAGGCTATTCAAATTATTGACCAATTCAACAAAGTTAGTGGACACACATTAAGTATGGAACAATTAGTTGGTATTAGAAATTCAATTGATACTAAAGATGAATTCTATGAGAAAGAACAAGAATTTATTGATGAAAATTCTCCTAAAGCTAGAGTTGCTGATAATGTTTTTTCAAATGTTTTATTAAATCATCAATTTTTACCACAATTTAAAGAAAAATATGGTACTCAATGGTTTAAGTCTATGGAGATTGAGAATAAATGGTTCTCAGATAAAATTGTTGATGAATTAGCTGAAGAAAGCAAGCTTGTTACACGTTATGAAAAGTTATTAGCTTCTGCTAAGATTTCTTTTGATGGTAAAATTAATAATTTATCTCAAATGGGTGTTTATGCTCAAAGCCCTAATAGAGAAATTAGAAGAATGGCTGAAATTAAAAAAGCTGAATTCTTCACATCTATTCAAGATGAATTAGATGATATTTATGATAAGTTAGTAAAAGTAAGAAATCGTATGGCTCAAAAGGCTGGATACGATAATTATGTTGAATTTGGATATTATAGATTAGGTCGTTCAGACTATAATTATAAAGATGTTCAAAGATATAGAGATATTATTTTAAAAGAAGTTGTACCTCTATCAAATAAGATAAGAGAAAATCAAAAGAAGAGATTAGGACTAGATTCATTAAAGTTCTATGATTTAGCTCTTTGGTTTAAAGAAGGAAATCCTGATCCTAGAGGAAGTGTAGATGAATTAGTTGCTAAAGCTTATTCAATGTATTCTGAATTAAGTCCTGAGACAAAGGAATTCTTTAAATATATGATGGATCATAACTTATTAGATTTAGAGACTAAACCTAATAAGCGTGGTGGTGGATATACAGAATATGTATCTGAATTTAAAGCTCCATTTATTTTCTCTAATTTTAATGGAACATCAGCTGATGTAGACGTCTTAACACATGAAGCTGGACATGCATTCCAAGTATATACATCAAGTAAGGTTTTATCTGTACCAAGCGTCTTCTGGCCAACTCTTGAAGCTTGTGAAATTCATTCAATGTCCATGGAATTCTTTACTCATCCTTGGATGGAATATTTCTTTGGTAGTGATGCTAATAAATATAGATATAAGCATACAGTTGAATCAATTTTATTCTTACCATATGGTGTTGCAGTTGATGAATTCCAAGAATATGCATATTTAAATCCTAATGTTAGTAAGGAAGAGCGTAGAGCTAAGTGGAGAGAAATTGAAAAGAAGTATATGCCATACAAAGATTACGATGGAATTGAATATTATGAAAATGGTGGATTCTGGCAAAAACAAAGCCATATTTATGCCAATGCATTCTATTATATTGATTACACTTTAGCTCAAATATGCGCATTTAATTTCTTCTTATTAGATTTAAAGAATCATAAGAAAGCTTTCAATCAATATCTTGAATTATGTAAATTAGGTGGTTCAGAATCATTCTTTGAATTATTAAGAGATACTAATCAAGGTAATCCATTTGAAGATGGTGTTGTTAGAGATTGTATTAAACAATTAGAAAAAGTAGTAAAAAAACTTGAAAAAGAAATTTAATTATAAGGAGTTAGGATGGTTAACAAGGTTCACGAATTAAGAAAACTTAATAACATGACACAAGAAGACCTTGCTAAAAGTCTTGGTGTAACAAGACAAACAATTATTTCCATTGAAAACGGAAAATATGTTGCATCCCTTCAATTAGCACTAAAGATTGCTAAGGTCTTTAATAAACATGTTGAAGAAATATTTTATTTAATGGATGGTGAATAATTATGGAATTTGATTATGAAAAGTTTAAAAAAACAACTTCACTAAAATTACCGATTATTACAATTGCAATTGCATTACCAATAATATTAGAATTAGGATTAATTCCTTATTATATTGAGACATTTAATCAAGATGAAAATTATGCAAGAGCTTGCGCAGGTGTATTAGTTATTTTCGTTGAATTATTATTAATTTGGAAATTATCTTGTTATATAAGAATATTAACTAGTAAAGCCTGGGCTGAAAAGTTTTATATTAAGGCGCATGATGAAAGATTAACCTTAATTGATCGAAAAGCCAATACATTTACAACTCTTGCAACATTATATATTGTTGGTATTTCAGCCGCTATAGCAGGATGTTTTGACGCTAAGGTTTTCTTTACATTACTAGCTACTTTCTTTGGCATTATATTAATATATGGTATAAGTTATCTATATTATTCAAAGAAAAATTAAAATATTTTATAGATTTTTTAGATATCAAAAGTATTAAAATTTAAAAAACTTTAAAAAAATTCATTGTGATTAAGAAAATAGTTGAAAAGTAATTATAAAAAGATATATAATTAAAAAGTAAAAAAATAACAATGGATCCATAATCCATTACAACGAAAGGATGAATAATTATATGGGAAGAGCTCATGAAGTTCGTGCCGCATCTATGGCAAAGACTGCATTAATGAAGTCAAAGAAGTATTCAAAATGGGGAAAGGAAATCTTTACAGCTGCAAAGTCTGGTGTTCCTGATCCAGAAATGAACCAAACATTAAAGAATACTATTGCTCGTGCTAAGAAGGACCAATGTCCTGCTGACGTTATTAAGCGTGCTATAGAGAAGGCTGCTGGTTTAACTAGTGGTGCTATGAAGGAAACTTCATACGAAGGTATGGGTAATGGTAATGTTGCAGTTATCGTTGAATGTTTAACTGATAATGTTAACCGTACTGTTTCTACAGTTCGTGCTGCATTCACTAAGACAGGTGGTACTTTTGGTGCTTCAGCTGGATTTATGTTCGAGCGTAAGGCTTATTTCAGATTTAATGAATTATCTGAAGATGAAGCTTTAGAAGCTTTATTAAATGCTGGTGTTGAAGCTGATGTTACTACTGATGAAGCTGGTTATACTGTTGTTTCAGGTGACCCAAGCACATTCCAACAAATCAGCGATGCTTTAGCTGCTGCAAATCCAGATATTGATTATGATACAAATGAAGTTTCAATGATTCCAACTGCAAAGGTTTCATTAACTCCAGAACAACAAGAAAAGTTCCAACATATGTTAGACATACTTCATGAATCTGAAGATGTTCAAGCAATTTATCATAACGCTGATATCGATGAGGATTCAGACGAGGAATAATTCAATGGAAATCCTACTTTTGTAGGATTTTTTTCTTTCTTCATAAATTTTCCACAAAATATTATTTATATAATGATATATTAAATTTGTGAATAGGAGGAATGCTTATGGAGTATTTAATCTTAGGATTATGGTTTATAATTGCTATAACGGCTCTTATAGTTGAATTACAAACGACAGAATTAGTATCTGTGTGGTTTGTTGTAGGTGCATTTATTACAATGATAGTTGCTGCAATATGGCCAAAAGAATATGTAGCGCAAGGTTGTACTTTTGTTATTGCATCTGCTATTTCATTAGTAATTTTAAGACCCCTTCTTGCCAAAAAGTTAAAGATTAATCAAGAAACAATAGTTGATAAAATCAATTCACTTGAGGGATATAAAGGATTTGCCGAAACAGATATTGATTCATTTGGTGGAAAAGCTAATGTGAATGGAACTAGTTGGAATGCTGTTTCAAGTGAAACTATTAAAGAAGGAGAAAGAATTGAAGTAATAAAAGAAGATAATATTACTTTAACTGTTAAGAAAGAAAGTAGAGAGGAAAATTAAAATGTTAGAAATTAATTCAGGTATGGTTGTAATTATAGTTTTAGCTGTTGTATTATTATTAGGTTTATTAGTTATTGCAGCAGGATTTAGAGTTGTTCAACAATCACAACAATATATTGTTGAAAGATTAGGTAAATATTCAAGAACTCTTGATAGTGGTATTCATTTTATATGGCCATTCTTAGATAGAGTTATTTCAAAGGTTAGTTTAAAGGAACAAGTAGCTGATTTTGAACCACAATCAGTTATTACTAAAGATAATGTTTCAATTCAAGTAGATACAGTTGCCTTCTTCCGTGTAACTGATGCTAAAAAATTTGCATATGGTGTATCTAGACCAATTGAAGCTATCAATAAATTAACAATGACTACATTACGTCAAATCATTGGTAATTTAACATTAGATGAAACATTAACATCAAGAGATTATATTAATTCAAAGATTCAAGAACCTGTTGATTTAGCAACAGACGCTTGGGGTATTAAGATTGTTCGTCTAGAATTAAAGAATATTGATCCACCTCAAGATATTAAGTCAGCTATGGAAAAACAAATGAAAGCTGAGCGTGAAAAGAGACAAGCAATTCTTCTTGCAGAAGGTGAGAAGCAAGCTATGATTACACGTGCAGAAGGTGAAAAGGAATCTAAAATTAATAAAGCTGAAGGTGACAAACAAGCACGTATTTTAGCAGCAGAAGCTGATAAAGAAGCTACAATTTTAGCAGCAGAAGCTGAAGCTGCTCGTATTCAAAAGGCTGCAGAAGCTGAAGCTCTTGCAATTAAAGCTATAAAAGAAGCTGGTGCTGATGATAGAGTTATTCAATTAAAGAGCTTAGAAGCACTTCAAAAAGTTGCCGATGGTAATGCTACAAAGATTATTATGCCTTCAAATGTACAAGATTTAACAAATATTATTAGTACAGTAGAAGCAATTAAGTCTGATAAGAACGATAAATAATGATTAAAAAAAGTCTGTAAAGTAATTTAACTTTATGGACTTTTTCGTTATAATTAAGTTAGAGGTTTTTCTTATGGAAAAGATTTTATTGTCAATTAGTGATAAAGAAATAGAAAGAAAACTTAATCATAATTTATCAAATAATTATTATTTAATAAATTCTTATATTGATTCATATAATTATTTAAGTTTAATTAATCAGCATAAAGCTAATATAATAATTATATCAAATGATTATAATGATTATATTTTATTATCTAAATTAGCTTCAACAAATAAACTTATCATTTATATAAAAAATAAAGAGATAGATTTAAATGGATTAAAAGATTTAGATAATTTTTATATATTTAATAAATTAGATTTAGATAATTTATTAACTTATCTAAATATCATTTATAAAGATTTTGAGATTATTAATTCATTAAAATTAAAAATTGAAAATTATAAAGAAAGAGAAGAAGAAAATAGATTAGTAAAAAAGGCTAAGTTATATTTAATGGATAAAGGAATGAGCGAAGATGATGCATATAAGTATATAATTGATTATTCGATGAAGAAAAGAATAACAAAAAAAGAGACATCTTTAAAGATTTTAAATGAATAACGTTTTCATTTATCTTCTTATTGAAAAAAACAAATTCTTTATATTAAAATATAGGTGTAGGCAATGGAGCCTATTATCTTATTTCATAGAACTTAAATATGCAAAGGCGCATTATGCGTTTTTTCTGACCAATTGAGAACCATAGGTTCTCTTTTTTATTTGAAATAAGATGGAATGGAGGAAATAAAAAAATGAAAGGTTATACTAAAGATGACATCAGAAGAATAGCTAAGGAGGAAAACATTAAGTATATACGTTTAGTATTTACTGATATGAATGGTGGTTTAAAAAATGTTGAAATCCCTGTTGATAGACTTGATGATGCCATGGATAACGAAATAATGTTTGATGGTTCTTCAATTGAAGGATTTGTAAGAACAGAGGAAGCAGATATGTATATGGTTCCTGATCTAGATACTTTCTTAGTATGTAGTTGGGAGGATACAACATATGGTAAGGTTGCAAGATTTATTTGTGATGTTTGCCAAAAAAATAGAAAAGGTGAATTGGTTCCTTTCCCAGGAGATCCAAGAAGCCAATTAAAGAAAAATATTGAAATAATGAAAAAAGCTGGTTTTTCAAAGTTTAATATTGGTGTTGAACCAGAATTCTTCTTATTTAAAATAGATAAAACTACAGGAGAACCAACATTAGAGCCTAATGATGATGGAAGCTATTTTGATGTTGCACCTATTGACTCTGATGTAGACTGTAGAAGAGATATTGTATTAGAATTACAAAAGGTTGGATTTGTTGTTGAAGCTGCACACCACGAAGTATCAGTAGGACAACATGAAATAGATTTTAAGTTTGATAATTCACTTGAAGCTTGTGATAACGTTCAAACATTTAAGTTAATTGTTAAAAATGTTGCAAAGCGTCATGGTTATCATGCAACATTTATGGCTAAACCAATTTATGGTATTAATGGTAGTGGTATGCATTGTAACTGCTCATTAACAGATAATGAAGGAAAGAACATATTCTATGATAAAAATTCAAGTGATGGACTTTCAAATTTAGCTAAGGCATGGATTGATGGTATTTTAACACATGCTAAAGGTTTCTGTTTAGTTACAAATCCTACAGTAAATTCTTATAAGAGAATTGTTCCAGGATTTGAAGCACCATGCTATATTTCATGGTCAGAAGCAAATAGATCAACAATGATTCGTATTCCATCAGCTCGTGGTAATAAAACACGTACTGAGGTTAGAAGTGTAGACCCTACTTGCAATCCTTATTTAGCAGCAAGTGTATTATTAAGAGCAGGTCTTGAAGGTATTGAAGGAAAATCTAAGCATTTTGAAGAAATACATACTAATTTATTTGCATGCACTCAATCAGAACGTGAAGCTCTTGGTGTAGATACATTACCTGAGAATTTAAAAGAAGCAATTGCTGAATTTAAGAAAGATTCTTTAATGCAAGAAGCAATTGGTTCACATTTAACAAAGAAATTAATTGAAGCTAAGCAATTAGAGTGGGACGAATTCAGAACTTATGTTACTGAATGGGAAATAAAGAGATACTTAAAAATGTTTTAGATTGAGTCATTTCATGCGTATTTTTATTTAAAAATTTTTACTTGCATTAATATTTAGGATATGATATATTATTAAAGTAAACTTTCTATGACACAAGATGTCATGGCGGAAGGAGATAAATAACGTTATGAAAAATGGAATTCATCCAGATTATAAGAAGGTAACTGTAACTTGCACAACTTGTGGTGCTCAATTCGAATCAGGTTCAGTTTTAGACGAGATTCGTGTAGACACTTGCGCTAACTGCCACCCATTCTATACTGGTAAGCAAGCTTTCACTCAAGCTGACGGTGCTGTTGACAAGTTCAATAAGCGTTACAACTTAAAGAAGTAATCATGATTAAGAAATACTAGCTTTTGGCTAGTATTTTTTTTTTTATACCTGTAACTAATGCGTTACCCATCATAAAGTATTTACGTTTATCAAACCTTGCATTTGTCATTTAACAGTAATTTTTTTTATACTTTAACTTGATTAAGCCGACTAGACAAAAAATGCGTAGGAGTTATAATAAAAATAGATTTAACTATACTTTCTATAATTTATCGGTGTAAATATTTTATATATGTATTATTTTGTTTAATTGTGTATGAAGTTAAAGGAGAATGTTTCTGTCAAATCAATTATAAAAGACGAATTTGATAGTTCAAATGGACGTAATGTTGTTTTTGATAAATACAAAAAAGTATATTATAGTCTACAATTGTTTTATGAATTTGATTCTAAAAAATATCAAATTGATTTTATGAATTTAACGCCTTATGGAACTCCAATATCATATGAAGACGATAATAAAAATCATATTACTCCATTTATAAGTGATAATAATAATTCTCCTATATTTGGAGCAGCAATTTATAAGTTGGAAATTCAACGTTCTTGTTTTGAAGTTGAACCAACTAATAGTAAAGAGAATATTGCTTTTATTTATATGAGATATAAGGAGGATAGCAAATGACAAGTTTAATCGCTTTATTAAGTACTTTATCACTTTTTACATCAAGTCCCGTATCTAGTTTTGATGTGGCGAAGCAACATTCATCGAACGAAGAAGTAGTACAAGTTGAAAATAATAACCTCAATGATTGGATAAGTTACTATAATTATTTGAAGATTAATGAACAAAATAATTTAAAATTACAAAAGGGAAAAGGTTCCAAAACAGTATAATTAAAACTATAAAACTTCTAATTTGTATTATATTTAATATATAGTAATGAATTAGGAGTTTTTTATTTATGAAATATTATTCATCAAAAACAGTTACACAAATATTAGGAGTTAAAGAAGTAATCATGATTAAGAAATACTAGCTTTTGGCTAGTATTTTTTTTATAAATTTGACTGTAAGAATGCCTTATATTATAATATATGTAAAGGATGGGTAGAAAAATGGAAAAGAAATTATCAAACGGATTAAAAACTTTATTATTAGGTGCTATACTACTATTTGTATTATTTAGTGTTATAGCTTTTGCAGTACCATTTAATAACAAATTTAATGCATCATTCTTTATTTCATATTTTGCACCTGCTATTGCGATAGTTACACTTATATTCTTTGTAGCAGTTGCATTATCTGGTACAGATTATAATAATGATGTATTTGGTAAGAAAGTGTTAATATTTGGTTCTTGCTTTGTACTAACTCAAACAATTACATCAATCATATTATTAATTTGTAATTCTAATATGAAATTAGAAACATATGTAAGTGGTATTGTTAGTGCAGTTATATTTGTTGTTTTTGCATTCTTATTAGGTTTTACTGCAGTAAATAATAAAGAATAAAATTGAATATTAATAGAAAAATGAAGTAATATATTGGCGTATTACTTCTTTTTTCTTTAATAGCTCACTGCCTTATTAAATTGCAATATTATATGTTGTTTTGTATAATATAGTTATAAATTTTATACTTGGGAGGAATTTATGAAAAAGTATTTTAATATTTTTATAATTTTAGGAATGATTTCATTTATCTTATTTTTATTACTTTTAATATTGTTAAATGTTGATAAGAGTGCAACTTTAACAGGTGAAGTAGGATTAAGTCATTTAAATAATTTGGTTCAATATAAATATAATAAAACATGGCAAATAGTAGGAAATATATTCTTATATGTAGGTATTGCATTATTTATTTTATTAGTAGGTTTAGGTATATATCAATTGATTAAAAGAAAGAGTTTATTTAGTGTTGATAAATATATTTTAACAATTGGAGTATTCTTTATAGTATTAGTATTATTTTGGTTATTATTTGATAAATTAGTCGTAATTAATAATAGACCTATACTTGTAGATGAAAAGATGGAACCATCATTCCCATCTACACATACATTATTAGTTGTTTTTATCTATCTTTCAGCTTATACAGTTGTTATAAATTTAACAAATAATAAAATGTATCAAAATATTGTACTATGTTTAGCAATAACTATTTCATTAATTGTAAGTATTTCTAGAGTGCTTGCAGGTATGCATTATATTACAGATGTCTTAGGAGGAATATTATTAGGATTAGCATTATTCTTCTTATCATTTGGATTAAGTTTAAATAATAAAAAAATTGAGGAGTAATCCTCATTTTTTTGAAAATATAAGATATAATATAATTATGTTTAAGGAGATTACGTATGGAATATAATATTAATAAAACAGGATATATCGAAGTTATTTGTGGACCTATGTATGCAGGTAAAACAGAAGAATTAATTAGAAGAATAACTAGAATGGATTATGCTAAAAGAAAATATTTAGTATTTAAACCACATATTGATAAAAGATATTCAGTTACTGAAATATCTAGTCATAATTTAAGAAAAATAGATGCTATTTGCATTGATAATGCTAAAGAAATATATAATTATATGGATGATTCTATTCAAGCTGTTGTAATAGATGAAGTTCAATTCTTTAATTATGATATGATTGATGTATGTAATGATCTAGCTAGTAAAGGTCTTCGGGTTATTTGTGCAGGATTAGATTTAGATTTTAAAGGTGCACCATTTGGTATAATGCCTCAATTATTGGCATATGCTGAAAAGGTTACTAAATTAACAGCTATTTGTGTATGTTGTGGAGAAGAGGCTACTAGAACACAAAGAATTATTGATGGACATCCTGCATATGATGATGAGGCTATTGTACTTGTAGGGGCTAAGGAATCATATGAAGCAAGATGCAGAAAGTGTCATGTAGTACTTCATCATGATTCAAAATAAATATATGGCTATTGCCCTTAAGGAAGCAATCAAGGCTTATAAAATTAATGAAATTCCTGTGGGCGCAGTAATTGTACAAAATGATAAAGTAATCGCTAAAGCTTATAATAAAAAAGAATTAAAGAAAGATGTTACTGCTCATGCAGAAATTATTGCGATTAAAAAAGCTGAAAAAAAATTATCTAATTGGAGATTAGATAATTGTACAATATATTCTACATTAGAGCCATGTCCGATGTGCATGCAAGTAATAAAAGAGGCCAGAATTAAAAATATTTATTTTGGTGCACATACAACAAAATTAAATATTAAGGATATTAATTTTAATGAAAAAATAAATGTTGTAGGTGGAATAGAAGAAGAAAAGTGCTTATCATTAATTCAAGATTTTTTTAAGAAACTTAGAAATGATTGATACTTGTAAATAGTTATATTTTATGATAAAATAATCGTGCTTTATCCAATTGCAGATGGTGAACCTGGTCAGGATCGGAAGGTAGCAGCCATAAGCTTATCTGTGATGTGGATAAGGCACTTTTTATTTATGGTAAATTTTCATAAATTTATCATATTTTTTTTATTATTTTGTTTATAATAATATATAGATAGAGGTGAGTATTATGTTTTTAAGTTATAATTATGCTCAATATATAGGTATTATTGACATTATAATTTTCTTAGCGTTAATTGTAGTACTTATAGTAGGATTTAAAAAAGGTTTTTTATTAAAGACACTAAGTCTTATTAATATTATATTTGGGTTAGTTTTTGCAATTGCGTTTTGTGTAAAGTTTGCGAATAGTTGTCTTCATCCTTGGTTTGGTGAAAGAATGGAAACATCCTTCTTTAACAACATAATGGCAAATGAAACATTTGCATCTATTTCATCAGTAGAAGATGCATCTAATGTTTTACAAACACTTGGTATTCCTAAGTTTATTTCTAATATAGTTATTTCTAATTTAGATGTAACAGGATATGAACTTTGTGAATCTATTGCAACTAATATTGCACATTTAGCTACATCTGCAATATTAATTGTTATATCATTCTTAGTATTATTTATTGGATTTACAATTGTTATTTGGCTATTAAAATTATTTGCCAAATTATTAAGAACATCTAAATTTGTAAGAATTATTGATGGTATTTTAGGAGTTGTATTATATAGTGTATTATTTTATATAGTACTTCAAATTATCTTCACTGTGATTATTATAATTTATAGAAAAACAACTGGTACTAATGGTTTTATAGATTTTATAAATTATGATATTTTAGGACATACTGGTATGATAGAAGGACTAAAAGATGCTCCTTTTAGAATGACTAGATGGTTATTTGAAAATAATTTCTTTGGTAATTTATTTGGATTATTATTTTAAAAAAATTAGCAGTAGAACTCGAATTCTACTGCTATTTATTTTTCTAAGGCAATAAAGTAAAATTTAACACCATTTTCAACATTCACAATACCGTAATCAAAATTAAATTTAGATAGTATTTGTTTAGTTATATATAAACCTAGACCATTACCTTTATATTCTTTTTTTGTATGAGACTCATCTAATTTTACGAATGGTTCAAATATATGTGCTATTTTTTCTTCAGGAATATTCACGTTTGTATTAGTTATTTCAAAAATAGTTTCTTTGCCTATTTTTTTAATATTTATGATAATTTCAGAACCATGAGGAGAATTAGTTATCGCATTTTGAATTACATTAGATAATACTGTACTAATTTGATCTCTATCTGCATAAATTGATGCATCATCTAAATTAACGATAAGTTTATGATTGTATTTTTGAAATAAATCATTAAATGATTTAATTTTCTCATTTACTAAATCTTTTAACAAAAAAGTAGTTTTAGTGATCTTAAAATCTGACCTTGATAATTTAAACACATTTAATACATCTTGAATCATTGAAATAGATAATTGACATTGATATATTATTTGTTCAAGTTCGTGTTTTTCATCTTCACCTTCATATATTCCATCAAGAATTGCATATGCACCTGCTTCTATAATAGAAATAGGCGTTTTTAATTCGTGCGAGATTGAATATATTAAATCTTTTTCTTGAAGTTCAACAAATTCTTTATTTTTATTAAGACTATTTATTCTTAATTTATATCTTTCATAATTTAATTTTGTTTCTTCTAAAATGTTTGATAAATTATATATTTCATCTAAGAGAAGTCTATAGTCTTCAATATCAGTATATTCTTTTTTCTTATAATATTGAAAAGTTTTTAAACTAGATAAATAATAATTAATCTTTTTTAATGGGTGTAATATTTTATCTATATAAAACAAATAAATTATTGGAGATACAGTTAGTAATAATACTATTATAATCATTGTAATAGAATAGAATATATTTTTTATTTGTATTGATGTTGCAATACAAAATGATACAACAATTATATATATGAATATATATGAGAATAAATAAGCTCTAAATATTTTCTTTTCTAAAGAATCTAATTTAATTTTATTCTCCATTTTCATTAGTATCTTCTTTTATTGAAAACATATAACCTGATTTATATATTGTATGTATATAGTTATATGGTTTTAATTCCTTTCTTAAATTTTTAATATAAGTATCAACTATTCTATTATCAACATAAGTACTTAAACCCCATATTTCATCTAGTAGCATATCTCTTGTACAAGCTCTATCTTCATGTTTGATTAATAAAGTTAATAAATCAAACTCTGTTTTAGATAGATTTAATTCCTTTTGATCCTTATAGATTGTATGTTTCTCAAAATTTAACACAAGAGATCCTTTTTTATATTCTGTTGTAGTTGATAAATTTTGTAATCTATTTAATAGGTTATTAGCTTTAGCCACTAATACTTTTGGATTAAATGGCTTTGGTACATAATCATCAACTTTTAATTCGTATCCCTTTAAAATATTTTCTTCATCATCTAATGCGGTAATAATAATTACTGGTATTAAAGATGAAGAACGAATTATTTTTAATACCTCAAAACCATTAATTTTTGGTAGCATTATATCTAATGTAATTAAATCAAAATCACCGTCTTTAAATATATCAAGAGCTTCTTGTCCATCAAAAGCTTGGTATACTTCGTATCCATTTTTTTCAAAATAAGCTCTTGTGATTCTTGATATTTCTTTTTCATCTTCAACGATTAATACTTTTTTCTTTTCCATTTTAAAAATCTCCTATTATATTAAGTCTATTATAACATAATAATTTATTGTTGTATTAAGTGTATTTTACTTTAAAAAAATATGATATAATTAAAGCAAATTAAAAATTAGAAAGGATATTTGTACTATGAAGTTAAATGAAAGACTTTATGATGAATTAGGTAATTTACCTTATGTTGAACCAGCATTAGGTGAAGATTATGTACCTGTTCCATCTACACCTATTGAAGTTCAACAAGTAAATTCTCATAAGGTTGAGATTTATTATATGAATGATTATAAGGATGTATTAGAAGAATTTACAAAGCAAGGTAAGTTTGCAGTTTGGTCTTCTAAAGATGGAGTTAATTACCGCTTAGCAGTAGAAAAAGAATATTATGAACAATTAAATGAATTATATTCAATTCCAGTTAACCAAGAATGGCTAGGTTTTTGGGATAAGTGTGAAGTTATGCAAAGAAACTTCTCAAGAAAGATAATTCTTCCTGTTACAGCAGTATTAATTGTTATTTTAATTTTCTTTGCAAACTGGAATAACATTTTTAAGAACGCTCAAATGAATGAAGGTCTTAATTTAGGATTTACTATTGGTATTCCTTTAGTATATCTTGCAAGCATGATGTTTGTTAGAAAAAAAATAATTAATAACATAACAAAAGAACAACAACAAGCATTACAAAATATTAAAGAACATTTTGGTGAATCAAAATTCGAACAATTATTAAAGATGCAAAGAACTTATATTGATGAATATTTCGATGCACATTATGATAATGTAGATAATAAAGAAGAAAAAAGCGAAATAATAGAAGATAATAATCAAGAAAACAAAAATGAAGATTCTTCTGAAGTTATTGATGAACCAAAAGATGAAGATAAAGAATAAAGATAACTTTAAATAGAAAGAAAATACAAAAAATTATTTAGTGAAGTCACAGGAAACAGAAACAAAATAGTTTAAGGTAGGATAAAATATGGCAAACGAGATTGATAATTTATGTGTTAACACTATTAGATTGTTAGGTGTTGATATGATTAATAAAGCGAATAGTGGACACCCAGGTATTGTGCTAGGTAGTGCACCTATTATGTATACTTTATTTACTAAACATCTAAATATTAACCCAGATGCATCTGATTGGTGGGATCGTGATAGATTTGTACTTTCTGCAGGACATGGAAGCGCAATGTTATACACAATGTATCATTTAAGTGGTTTTAATATTTCAATTGAAGATTTAAAGAATTTTAGACAATATCAAAGTAAGACACCAGGACACCCTGAATATGGTGTGACTGATGGTGTTGAAATGACTACAGGACCTCTAGGTCAAGGTATTTCTACAGCTGTTGGTATGGCTTTAGCTGAACAATATTTATCACATCATTTTAATCGTGATAATTATAAGCCTTTTGATCATTATACATATGTATTATGTGGTGATGGAGACTTACAAGAAGGTATTGCACAAGAAGCTGCATCATTTGCAGGTCATTTAAATTTAAAGAAATTAATTGTATTATATGATTCAAATGACATTCAATTAGATGGTGAAGTAGACTTATCAAACACAGAAAATACTAAGATGAAGTTTGAAGCTATGAATTGGAATTACATTAAAGTTAATGATGGTAATAATATTGATGATATCAATAACGCTATTAATATGGCAAAACAAAGCGATAAACCAACTATCATTGAAGTAAAAACAATCATAGGTTATGGTAGCCCAGACAGTGGTACTAACATTTGTCATGGTAAACCACTTGGTAAAGATAATACCGAATTATTAAAGAAGACATTAAATTATAATTATAAAGAGTTTGAAGTAGATCCTCGTGTTTATGAAAACTTTAAGAATACATTAGTTGAACGTGGTAAGACTACTCATAAATATTGGTCAGAAATGTTACATGCTTATCAAATGAAATTCCCTGAATTATATAAGGAATTAAATAAGTTTATGTATAATGACTTTGAACTTGATTATACTAAATTCCCACAATATGAAGTTGGTACAAAGGAATCTACACGTAAGATTTTAGGTGCAATGCTTGATGAATATTCAAGACAAATGCCTAATTTAATAGGTGGATCAGCAGATTTAACTCCATCTACATTTGTTCGTGGATTGGATGGTAATTTTGAACCTACATTCTATGGTGGAAGAAATATTAGATTTGGTGTAAGAGAACATGCAATGGGAGCTATTGTAAATGGTATTAATTTACATGGTGGATTAAAAGCATTTGGTGCAGGTTTCTTTGTATTCTCAGATTATTTAAAACCAGCAATGAGACTTGCAGCATTAATGAATCTTCCTTCAATCTTTATTTTCTCACATGATACTGTTTGTGTTGGAGAAGATGGACCAACTCATGAACCAATTGAACATTTTTCAATGTTACGTTCAATTCCAAACTTTAATGTAATAAGACCAGCAGATGCAAAAGAAGTATTTGGTGCATTAGATATCGCAATTAACAGTAAACATACACCAACATGTATTACTACATCTCGTCAAGGTCTTCCTAATTTAGAAAATACTGATTGTCAAAAAGTATGTTTAGGAGCTTATGTTGTTTATCAAACAAATGAAAAATATGATGGTATTTTAATTTCGTCTGGTTCTGAATTATCTATCGCAATAGATGCTGCAAAAGTACTTGAAAAGGATGGCCTAAGTATTAGAGTTGTATCTATGCCTTCACCATTCTTATTTGATAGACAAACTAAAGAATATCAAGAAGAAATACTTCCAACATCTTGCCAAAAGAGATTAGCAATTGAAATGGGAGCTTCACTTCCATGGTACAAATATTCTAGAAATGTTAAAGGTATTGATACATTTGGTATTTCAGCACCTATTAGTTATATGCATAAGCATTTCAAATTTAGTGCTGAAGATATAGCTAATGATTTCAAAAATATTAAATAATTAAATGATTGGTGATTCTTTTGAATCACCTTTTAACAAGAGGTAAATTATGGATTTAAATTATGTAAAGGGTTTAATTAAGAAGATATTTTTAACTGATTCACCTACAGGTTATTCTCAAAATATTGATAATATTATATTAGAAGAATTAAAAAATATTGGTTATAATGCGACTATTACAAATAAGGGTAATGTAAAACTATTTATTGAAGGAAGAGATACTTCTAAAACAGTTGCAACAAGTGCGCATGTTGATACATTAGGATTAATGGTTAGATCAATTAATTCAAATGGTACATTAAATGTAACAAATGTAGGAGGACCTTCAATTCCTACTCTTGATGGTGAATATTGTAAAATTGTTACTCGTGATAACAAAGTATACAGTGGTACTATTTTATGTAAGGAAGCTAGTGTACATGTATATGATGATGCAAAATCAGCACAAAGAAATTTAGATAACATGATTGTAAGAATTGATGAAAGAGTTAACTCTTGTGATGATGTGTTAAAATTAGGAATTCAAAATGGTGATTATATCTGTTATGATCCTAAGACAGTATTAACTGAAAGTGGATTCTTAAAATCTAGATTCATTGATGATAAAGGTTCTGTTATCGGAATACTTGGTGTATTAAAGGAAATGAAGGATAATAATATTAAACCTCATTATAATACTTATGTTTATTTTGTTAATCAAGAAGAAGTAGGACATGGTGCTGCAACTGTTGACAAGCAAATCTCAGAATTCGTAACAGTTGATATGGGTTGTGTTGGTAAAGATTTAGCTGGTAATGAATATGCTGTATCTATTTGTGCAAAAGATAGCGGTGGTCCATATAGCTATGATTTAACTACAAGATTAATAAATATCGCAAAAAACAAAAATTTAAATTATACAGTTGATATTTTCCCATTCTATGGTTCAGATATTGGAGCTGCATGGAGAGCTGGTGTTGATTGTAAAGGCGCATTAATAGGTCAAGGTGTTCATGCAAGCCATGGTATGGAACGTACACATATGGACGGAATATTAAATACAATGGAGTTATTATATAGTTATTTAGTTGACTAATTCTTTTAGGATGCATTTGTATGCATCCTTTATTTTATATTCGTCTAAATTAGGAAAAAATGTTGACATTCTCTATAATTCTCATTATATTAAATAACTTTACATTATTTTTTGAAAATGATAAAATAGTGATATTGTAAGGATGTGCTAAAACTATGGACTATGATGTAATTGTAGTAGGTGGAGGTCATGCTGGTTGTGAGGCTTCACTTGCAACTAGCAAAATGGGATTTAAGACTTTACTAGTCAGTGGAAATTTAAATATGTTAGGTTCAATGCCTTGTAATCCTTCTATAGGAGGACCTGCAAAAGGTGTTGTTGTAAGAGAAATAGATGCACTTGGTGGATACCAAGGTAAGAATGCAGATTTGACACGTTTACAAATTAAGATGTTAAATTCCTCAAAAGGACCTGCAGTTAGAGCTTTACGTAGCCAAAATGATAAGGTCATGTATTCAAAAGAGATGCGTAAACATCTAGAAAAACAAGAAAATCTTTCTTTGTATGAAGCATATGTTGATCATATGATTGTTGATGATACAAAGACCGTTCGTGGTGTTGTATGTGAAGATGGTACAACTTTTAATGGCCGTGCTGTTATTTTAACAACAGGAACTTATTTATCAAGTTTAATTTTTAGAGGTCACAAGTTTCATGAAGCTGGTCCAGACGGCCAAGCTACAAGCCATGGTATCTCTAAACAATTAAAAGAATTAGGATTTGATGTTCGTCGTCTAAAGACTGGAACACCACCTCGTATCAAGGCTAGTACAATTGATTATTCACAAGCTACTTTAGCTCCAGGTGATAATTATGATTATCGTTTCTCATTTGATCCAGGTTATGATCAAATTAAAAAGGTGAATATTCCTTGTTATCTAACATACACTAATCCTGAAATCCATAAGATTGTATCTGATAATATTCATGAATCAGCAATGTATGGTGGAGTTATTGAAGGTGTTGAACCAAGATACTGTCCTTCTATTGAAACTAAGATTTTAAAGTTTAAAGATAAAGAACGCCATCAAGTATTCCTTGAACCTGAAAGTTTAGAGTGGGACCAATGCTACTTAGGTGAATTCTCAACATCTATGCCAGAAGAGATTCAAGATAGAATGATTAGATTAATTCCTGGTCTTAAGAATTGTGAAGTATTAAAGTATTCATACTCAATTGAATATGATTCTATTAATCCATTACAATTATACCCAAGCCTTGAAACTAAAGTTGTAAATAACTTATTCTGCGGTGGACAAATCAATGGTACATCAGGATATGAAGAGGCTGGTTGCCAAGGTTTAATGGCTGGTATAAATGCTGCATTAAAGCTTAAAGGCGAAAAGCCATTTATTTTACGTCGTGATGAAGCTTATATTGGTGTTCTTATCGATGATCTTGTAACAAAAGGAACAAATGAACCATATAGACTTTTAACATCACGCGCTGAATATCGTTTATTACTTCGTCATGATAATGCTGATTTAAGACTACGTGAATATGGTTATAAATTAGGCTTAATCGATGATGAACAACATGATAGATTATTAAAAAAAATTAGTGACATTAAAGAATGTACTAATTATTTAACTACTAATAACGTTGTTATGTCAGATTCAAATAACAATTATCTAGAATCAATTGGCTCATCTCGTCTAAAAGAATCAATTAAGGCGGTTGAAATGCTAAAGAGACCAGAAATTTCATGGCAAAATATTAGAAACTTAATTAGTATTCCATATAGTGATGAAGTTTTAGAACAAGTCGAAATAGAAACTAAGTATGCTGGATATATTAGAAAAGCTAGAAATCAAGCTGAAAAGCTTGAATCTATGGATGAAAAAGTTATTCCTCAAGATATTAATTGGGACACAATTGATAATATAGCTCTTGAAGCTAGAGAAAAGTTTAAGAAAATTAAACCTCAAACATTAGGACAAGCATCAAGAATTTCTGGTGTTAATCCTGCTGACATAGCAGTATTATCAATATATTTGGAAACATTAAGGAGAAAATAGTATGAACTTAAGAGAAGAAGCATTAAAATTTAATATTAATTTAAGTGATGAAGCGTTAAAACAATTTGATGAATACTTCTCTTTTTTAGTTGAATATAATACTCATACTAATTTAACAGCAATCACTGAACATGATGAAGTTTTTATCAAGCATTTTCTTGATTCAATGATTTTAACTTGCGCATATGATTTAAAAAATAAAACATTATGTGATGTTGGCGCAGGAGCTGGATTTCCAAGTATACCATGTGTAATTAGTGATAATACAATTAAAGTAGATATTGTAGATTCACTAAATAAAAGAATAATATTTTTAAATGAATTATTAAAAAAGATTGGATTAAGTGGTGTTAATCCAATTCATAGTCGTGCAGAAGATCATGCTAAAAATAAAAGAGAATTTTATGATGTAGTAAGTGCAAGAGCAGTTGCAAGACTTTCTGTGTTATCTGAATTATGTCTACCTCTTGTAAAAGTAGGTGGAGTATTTTTAGCCATGAAATCAAAGGATTATGAAGAAGAATTAAAAGAAGCAAATCAAGCTATTAAAACTCTTGGTGGTGAAATTTTAGATGTTAAACATTTTAATTTACCATATGATTTAGGAGAAAGAGTTATAATAGTAATAAAGAAAGTTAAAAATACACCAAATAAATATCCAAGACAATTTTCAAAGATAAAAGCAAATCCGATTAAATAGAAACAAAAAGGGAGTGAAGCAAATGACTTGTAAAGTAATATCGATTACAAACCAAAAGGGTGGTGTAGGTAAAACAACTACAGCTGTTAATTTGGCTGATGCGCTGGCTAGATCAAATAGAAGAGTTCTTCTAATTGATATGGATCCTCAAGCATCTGCCACTTTATCGCTTGGATTAGATAGATATTCTCAAAAGACTATTTTTGATTGTTTGACAAGCGAATTACCTATTAATGCCTGTATACTAAAGCCAAAGCATGCAAAATGCGATATGGTTATGGCTAATATAGAATTATCAACTTTAGAACAAGTTTTAATCGATAATCCTGATAAGGAATTTATTTTAAGTCAAAAACTTGACTCTATAAAAAAGAAATATGATTATATTGTATTAGACTGTCCACCATCTTTAGGGCTTATTACAACATCAAGCCTTTATGCAGCTGATACAATTGTTATTCCTGTTCAATGTCAATTCTTAGCAATTGATGGCCTAACTCAATTATTGAATACTATTAAGATAGTTCAAAATCAAAAGAAGGTTAACCATAAATCTTTATTAATTGAAGGTATTCTATTAACAATGCTTGATAAGCGTGTTAAATCTTCATGGCAAATTGTAAGTGAAATTAAAGAATGTTTTGGTGAAAAAGTGTTTAAAACAATCATTACAACAGACGTAAAGACACAAGTGGCACCTAATTATGGTATGTCTGTCTTAGAATACTCTAATAGAAGCCAAGCTTCACAACAATTTAAAGAATTAGCTAAGGAGGTAATCAAGAATGAAAACTAAAGAGAAAAAGACACTAAAAGATTTAATTGAGGAAAATGTAACTGCAGAAGATTTTAAAGAAGAAATTCTTGAGTTACCATTAGATAAAATTAAACCAAACCCATATCAACCACGTTATGTGTTTGATAATGATGATTTAAAGGAATTAGCTTTATCTATTAAAGAACACGGAGTAATTCAACCTATTATTGTAAAAAAAATGGGAGCTAATTATGTAATTATTGCTGGTGAAAGAAGATTTAGAGCAAGCAAGTTGGCTCATCAAAGTACTATTCCTGCAATTGTAAGACAGTACGAAAAGAGCAAGATGATTGAACTAGCTTTAATTGAAAATCTACAACGTGAAGATTTATCTGCGGTTGAAGAAGCAAAAGCATATAATCAAATTATGAGAGAATTAGATTTGACTCAAAAAGAAGTTGCAGAACGTGTTGGTAAAACTCGTTCATATGTAACAAATATGCTTGGTTTATTAAATTTACCTGAAAATGTATTAAAATTGGTAGATGATAAGAAAATCACTATGGGTCATGCAAGAGCTCTTTCTAAATTATTAGATAAAGAAAGAATTAATTATATTGCAAACCAAATCATACAAAAAAATTTATCAGTTCGTGAAGTAGAAAGGCTTGTAATTGGAGAAGAAAAAAAGAATCCTTCAAAAAATATTAAGTCTAAAGCTTATACAATGTATGAACAAAATCTAGGTCTTCATTTTAAATCTAAAGTAAGAATTAACGAAAAGAAAGTAACTTTTAGTTTTAAAAATGAAGATGAAATGATCTCTTTTGTAAATAATTTTTTAAAGGAGAACTAAATATGTTTGAATTAAATGAGATACTTACCTTTAAAAAGAAACATATGTGTGGCTCAAATGATTGGAAAATTATTAGAACAGGCGCAGATTTTAAGCTAGAATGCGTTGGATGTAAGAGAGTCATTATGATGTCTAGAGTTGAAATTGAGAAAAAAATAAAAAAAGCTAATTAAAATATATGGGGTGAAACTTTAAAACACCCCATTTTTCAATTCTTTTTTTGATAAAATTTTACTTGCAAAAAAAGTTTAATATTTTAAAAAAATCTCTTGATTTCTTAATTAATCTATATTATAATGAAAAGGCACTATGGCAAAAAATAAATACAAAATGGTCAGGTAGCGAAGAGGCTAAACGCGTCAGACTGTAAATCTGATCCTTAGGGTTCGTTGGTTCGAAACCAACCCTGACCACCATTTATATGGCATACAAAAAATATTTAAAAAAGTCTTTGACATATTGGTTTGGATGTTATATAATACAAAAGGCTTTAGGCAATTAGGTCTTTGAAAACTGAACAAATGACAATAAATACGAAATTAATTAAACAGTTAATTCTTTAAAAGAAATAACTTAAAATGAGCAAAAAGGTGAATTTCACCAAAAATAGATTTTTTGGAGAGTTCGATCCTGGCTCAGGATTAACGCTGGCGGCATGCCTAATACATGCAAGTCGAACGGTCTAGCTTGCTA
>Ga0247611_10003336_pt1 | contig 23955 bp, 15 predicted proteins | sample 177DNAGHGhighgp2_FD_192422 | JGI IMG/M metagenome (GOLD analysis project Ga0247611, IMG submission 192422) | Sheep rumen microbial communities from Palmerston North, Manawatu-Wanganui, New Zealand - 1770 DNA GHGhigh gp2 | ecosystem: Host-associated > Mammals > Digestive system > Stomach > Rumen... | reverse complement strand
AAGGGCGTGGCGAGATCGAAGTCATCGGTGGACGCTATGGCCTTTCTTCCAAAGACACCCAGCCCAAAGACGTCAAATCCGTCTATGACTTCCTCGACAACGAGAAGCGTTGGAACGGTTTCACCGTCGGCATCCATGACGATGTGACCCACCTTTCCATCCCCGTCGATGATAAGTTCGAGATTCCGCAGGACTGCACCGCCTGCCTCTTCTATGGCTTAGGGTCCGATGGCACCGTTTCTGCGAACAAGAACTCCATCAAGATCATCGGCGACGCGACCGGCCAGTATGCGCAGGCCTATTTCCAATATGACTCCCGCAAAGCCGGCGGCACCACCCGCAGCCATCTCCGCTTCGGGAAGAAGCCGATCCACAGCGAATACTATGTCAAGAACGCGGACTTCATCTCCTGCTCCCTTGACACCTACATCTTCAAATTCGACATCATCGCTAACCTCAAGCAAGGCGGCACCTTCTTGCTCAACACCTCGATGGACGACGAGACCCTCGTCAAGTCCATGCCGAACCGCATGAAGCACCTCCTCGCCGAGAAGAAAGCGAAATTCTACGTCATCGACGCGAATAAGCTCGCTCAGGAAGCCGGCATGGGCCGCCACACCAATACGACCATGCAGGCCGCCTTCTTCTACCTCAACCCGACGATCATGCCCTACGCCGACGCCGAGAAGTGGATGAAGAAATACGTCCTCAAGACCTTCGAGAAGAAGGGCATGGACGTCGTCGAGAAGAACTACGCCGCCATCGATAAAGGCGCCCAGGGCCTCCGTGAGGTCAAGGTCGATCCCGAATGGATCAAGCTCGACACCAAGAAAGTCATCGTCGACACCGGCGACACCTACTATGACGAATACGTCCAAGTCATCGACCGCCTCGACGGCGATGAGCTTCCCACCAGCGCCTTCCGCAAGCACGAGCTCGCCGATGGCACGATGAACGAGAACATCACCTTCCGTCAGAAGAGGGCGATCGCCGACCGCGTCCCCGTCTGGAACAGCGCGGCCTGCATCGAGTGCAACCAGTGCGCCCTCGTCTGCCCACATGCCACCATCCGTCCCTACCTCCTCTCCGAAGAGGAAGTCGCCGCGGCCCCCGAGTCGGTCAAAGCCGGCCTCAAACCCGCCATCGGCACCGCTGATAAGACCCTCAAATACCGCATCCAAGTCGCTTCCGAGAACTGCATCGGCTGCGGCCTTTGCGTGAGCGAGTGCATGGCCAACCAGACCGCGATCAAGCTCGCCGCCGCCAAAGGCGAGAAACCCGATCCCGCCAAGATGGCCCTCAAGATGGTCGACGCCCACACCCAGCACAAAGAGCAGGAAGCCGCCGATTGGCTCTATGCGAACTGCTCCGAGAAGAAGGGACAATTCCCGGCCGCCCTCGAAGCCTCCGTCAAAGGCATCGGCTTCAAGAAGCCCTATATGGAAGTCTCCGGCGCCTGCGCCGGCTGCGGCGAAGCCCCGTATTACAGGCTCGTCTCCCAGCTCTTCGGCAAAGACATGCTCGTGGCCAATGCCACCGGCTGCTCCTCCATCTACTGCGGTTCCACCCCGTTGACCCCCTTCGTCAATGACCATGGCAAGGATGGCGTCGCCTGGGCGAACTCCCTCTTTGAGGACAATGCCGAATATGGCTTCGGTATGCGCATCGCCACCGATCAGAAGATCTCCGTCATCTGCCGTATCCTCTCCGAGGCTAAGGAAAGGGTCGAAGACGAGCTCAAGGCCGTCATCGACGACTACCTCGCCCACATCAAGGACCGCGACTACGTCAAAGGCATCGTCGGCAAGCTCGTCGAGCTCGTGAAGGCCTCCAAAGACGAAGGCGTCAAGGAAGTCCTCGCCTATGAGCGCGACCTCGTCGATAAGTCCGTTTGGATCGTCGGCGGCGACGGCTGGAGCTTCGATATCGGCTACGGCGGCGTCGATCACGTCCTCGCCAATGAGGCCGACGTCAACATCCTCGTCCTCGACACCGAAGTCTATTCCAACACCGGCGGCCAGGCCTCCAAGTCCTCGCAGACCGGCTCGATCAACAAGTTCACCGCTTCCGGCAAGAAAGAAGCGAAGAAGAACCTGCCGCTTCTTGCGATGGCCTATGGCCACGTCTACGTCGGCTGCATCGCCTTGGGCGCCAACCCCGCCGCGGCGATCAAGGTCATCAAGGAAGCCGAATCCTATAACGGCCCGTCCCTCATCATCTGCTACTGCCCGTGCGCCGAACAGCACATCAAGGGCGGCTTGGTCAACTCGATCAAGGAAGAGAAGAAGGCGGTCGAATGTGGCTACTTCAATTGCTTCCATTACGACCCGCGCCTCGTCGAGCAGGGCAAACCCGGCCTCGTCATCGATGGACCGATGGAACCCGATTACTCGAAGTTCCGCGACTTCATCATGCAGGAGACCCGCTTCAGCCAGCTCCCGATCGTCAATCCCGAGCACGCCGAAGAACTCCTCCAGAAGTGCGAAGCCTACGCCAAGCGCCGCTGGAAAGACATCAAGAAATTCGGTGAATAACCGAACTTCGACCAAAACGGAAAGGGCTGCCTCCAGGCGGCCCTTTCTTCACTTTTATTGCATATTCAAATAATATAAAGAAAAGAATAAAATAAATATATCAAGAAGGAGACACTATGATTATCTTCCCATCTGCAGAGATTCGTCTGAATTACAATTCCGTCGTAAAAGAGTGCCGCGAAACCGGTCAGCCGGTTTACCTAACGAAAAACGGTCAAGGTGAACTGGTCGTGATGGACATCGAGAGTTTTGAAAAACGCGAGCAAACCCTTAAGGCCCAACAATTGGTTCTAGAAGCCTATGCGGAGCGCCTGGCGGGCGCCCCGCTTCGGGAGACGAAGGAGGTCGAAGTTTTGATGCAGTCTTTCCTGGGAGGGAAACAATGACCGCACACCAGGTTCTTTGGACTTCCAAGGCCACCAGCGACTTGGGGGAGTGTTTGGAATTCCTTTCTCGCGTCTCCCCATCCGCCGCTCAGGATTTGTTAAGGGCCGCGGTTTTGGCCGCGAATTCTTTGGGAGAATATCCCGAAATGCATCCGGAATTCGAGATGCCAAAAAGCTTTCCTTTCTGCGTGCGTAAATGCGTTGTCGCGCATCGTTATTTGCTGCTTTATTGCGTCGAGAAGGAAACCATCATCATTTATAGGTTCTTGGATTCTCGGAAGGGCTTTGGCGCCCTTTTGTGATTTCAGCCCGTTTTGTGCCTTCTCTTAACAAACAAAACGACCGCGACTATCGATCCCACCCCGACCAAAACCATGGTGGCAGAAATGCCCGCGGTCGGGGTTTTGTTTACAACCAAGGCGAGGCTAGAAACGGAAATCACATAATCGTCTCCGACTTTGGTGATGGAGGCTTTCTCATGCGCCGCCCAATACAGGAGGCGTTCCCTGGCCTTGGTTAAGGTATAGGCGCCGTTTTCCATCAGGCGGACGCGCTCGGCCTTCGATAAGGACTCAAAGATGGTCTTTGCCTGTCCAAACTTCGTCGCGCATTGGTTGCCCGTATCGGAGAACATGATGAGATTCGCTATGTTTTCCGCGTCCTTTTTGCTGAAATCGATGGTGAGGGATGTCACATAAAGCGAATTGTTCGCCGAACGGAACCCTAAATAACGGTATCCCGAAACGGCCAAAGAGGTGGATGTTCCTTTGACGATGGTACCCAACGAAGTTCCTTGGGTTGAGGCGTTATATAGATCGGCCGCGGAAGAATAGGGTTCGTTTTTGCCATAGACCGTGACCGTTCTGCCGTTCGAGGTGTTCGCTTGCCAAACTAAAGAAACGGAAGTGGGGGTGGAGGAAGAAGCCCCCGTCATGACGATGCCGGAGTTGCTGCTGTTACGAAGCTGGATGGCGTTATTCCCTGCCGCGGCATTTCCCGCGTAAACGGCCCCAGAAGAAAGGGTTTTGCCGCTGAAATCCTTATAGGTGGTGTTGTTCGCGCCACTGATGGACGAAGTCATTTGGTCCTGAACCGGCGCGACATACGAGGCGCGTTTCACGGAAACATCAAAGGAGTAGAGCTCGCCTCCGACGGTGACGGAGAAGGATTTGGTCTTAACTGCCCCATTAGGCAAAGAATCTTCATAACTGAAGGCATAGCCGTCGTCTTCAAAGGTGAACGGCAGCACATTGTCGCGGTCGTCTTTTACCGTGATATCCGCGGACCTGATGCTTTCCCCGACGGAGAACACCTTGTCGCAGGAGGCGCTGATCGTCGCGGGTGGTAGGACGTTCACGTAAATCTCTGCTTCCAATGAAGGATCGACTGTAGAAGTAATGGAAATGTAGTCCTCGCCCGGCCCAATCGCGGTGACCAAACCGGTGTCGCTGACCGTGATGACATTGTCTTCCAGGGTTTCGAAGACGACGGAATCATCAAAGGAGCCAACGCCGCCCACCGTCCATTCAAGCTGTTGGGTATCCCCGACGGTCAATTCGAGCTCGCCACTACTAGGATCATCCAAAGTCAAAGACGTGGGCCTGCCGTTTTCCATGCCCAAGAAGCGGTCAAGGTTCAGCCTGCCGTGCCCTGACCAAGACGGGGTTCCCGTGAGGGAATCACAAGAGGCATATAAGGCGCTTTCGATTTGCGCGGGGGTGGCGGAACGATGCAATTGCTTATAAAGGGCGATGGCCGCGGTGACGATCGGCGCGGAGAAAGAAGTGCCTTGCGTTTCCTTATAGGAAGAGGTCGAGCCTTTATCTGCGACATAAACGGAGCCAGGAGCGACCAAATCGATGCCGTATAGGTTGGAATAACCGGCTTTTGCGGTCGTGCTGCTTTTGGCTAACGAGCCTACGGAGATGACATTGGAATCGCTCGCGGGGTAAGAGGGCTCATCCGTGTTGAAATTGCCCGCCGCCCCGACGAGGGTGATGCCCGCGTTCCGGCAGTTCGTCAGGCTGCTATGAAGCACCGTGGAACACCCCGAAGAAGCCCCCATGCTGGAACCGCCATAGGAAACCGCGTGCTCATAGGCTTGGAAGGACATGTTGACGACGTCCATGTGGTTATCGATGCAGTATTGGAGGGCGTTGATGATCGCGGTCCATTCATAACCATTGTCCGAATTCGTGACCTTATAGACATAAAGATCGATATTGGGGGCCAACCCGGCGCAGCCTAGGTCATTGATTTGGCTCGCGATGACCGAGGCGACGTTCGACCCGTGGCCGAGGGTGTCGTTGAGGTGGCTAGGATAAGAAGAGTATGGGTAATACTTCCATCCGGAGTCGTATTCGATGGAACGGGAAGCCCCTTGGACGATGGAAACCCCGCCGTTTTTGAAATCTTCGTGCGCGTAATTGATTCCGGAATCGATGACGGCGACTTTCACCGAATTTCCCCGGTAATTCCCAAGCGCATAGTTCGCGGACATGCAGGAATAGGTCAACGTGTCCTGATTGGAATAATAAGGCTCATCCGCAAACTCGGCCGCGTAGAACATCGGCCCTTTTGTTTTAGAAGGGGCGGGGGAATAGGCCGCGGCGAAAAGCGGAAAGAGCAACGCCAGAGCCATCCATCTTGCTTTCAGCATGGGCTCATTGTAGGAGAAAGGAGAGGGTTTGTTAATGAGCGTAGAATCCGAAAGAACAGAAAAGGAGCCGCGATGGGCTCCTTATGCTTTCAACTGGTCGGAACGACGGGATTCGAACCCGTGACCTCTACCACCCCAAGGTAGCGCACTACCAAGCTGTGCTACGTCCCGGCGGAGGTTATTATACTCAAGTCGAAACGTAATGCCACAAAAATCCCGGCCGGGGCGTTTTTCCTTAGGAAAGAAGCAAGACGGCCTCTTCGCTGCCTCCGTCGATCGTCTCGTCGATCTTCCGCCAAAGCGCGGGGTCAAGGACGCAGGCCATCCGCTTATCAAAGGAGGAACGGAAGGCTTCCAAAACCTCCTTGGGGCAATCCGCGGGGGATTTCCCGTATTGTTTGACCAAATCGTCTTTCATCTTCTCTACGTTCTTCGCGTAAGCGATGGAGGGCTCTGAGAAGAATAGGTCGGTATGGGTCCGCCCTTTGAGGATGATTTCCTCTACGTTTGCCTGACGGAATTTGCATCCGGCGGTGGCGACGGAAGGGTAGGGGACGATCGCATCTTCCGATCCGTGGACCAAAAGGATATGGGTCTTCTTGTTGCTTTTGATCGCCTCTTCCGCGGACAGAAGGGCGTATTCTCCCGCCCGGCGGCATAAGGCGTCGGTCAACGCGGGCCTTTGGGATTCCGCGAGGGGGCCGGCTTTGGTTTTGACTAGGCCCACCATCTCCTCGATGGGGTTTTTGAAGCCCGATAAGGCGACGACCGCGACGGGGCTATCATCCAAAGCCAAGGAAGCCGCGACCCCATATCCGCCCCAGCTATGGCCGAATAGCGATAAGGGTAAACGGCGTAAATCCGAACGGGATTTCAGGTATTTTTCCGCCTCGACGATATCTAAGGCGCTTTGGTGGAGCCCATCGATGCGGATACCCCCGGACCTCCCCGAAGCGGTCAAGTCGATGGCGAAAACCACATAGCCCCTATTTAGGAAGCGGGCCTGAAAGATCGCGTTATGGTTATCGGAAAAAGAATTAAGCCCATGGACGCATAAGACGACGCCCTTTGGGGAAGTGGTGGGCTGATATAAATAGCCCTTCAGGGTGTTCTTCCCGGACTTGAAGGAGATTTCTTGGCGATGCTTCAACTCAGGGAAGTCCTCGCGGGTCAACACCATTAAGGGGTCATAACTCGCGTAATACCCCTCCGCGGTGGAGATGCGGCGGTCGAACATCGCGGCCAAGCCGATATTGGGGTCGGTCAGCCCATCGCGATTAAGCACCGCGTCGGCGATGGAGATGCCGTTATTGATCTTTCCGAAGAATGCTTTCCAATCCATTCCTCCATTATACAAGGAAAATCCCCGCGAGCGTCCCCCTCACCCATAAAAGGGTGATGTGGTATGATTTCCGCGCGATGGAAACCAAAGAAAAGAATTCGAAGAATTATATCCTCGTCAAAGGGGCGAGGGAGAACAACCTAAAAAACATCGACGTCGAGATTCCCAAGGGGTCTTTGACCGTCTTCACCGGGGTGTCGGGGTCAGGGAAATCCACCTTGGCTTTCGATACGATTTTCTCCGAAGGCCAACGCCGCTACGTCGAATCCCTTTCTTCCTACGCCCGCCAATTTCTAGGCGGATTCGAAAAGCCCGACGTCGATTCGATCGAAGGGCTTTCCCCCGCGATCTCCATCGACCAGAAAAGCACCTCGCATAACCCGCGTTCCTCCGTGGGCACCGTCACGGAAATCTATGACTACCTCCGTCTGCTCTATGCCCGCATCGGCGTGCCTTATTGCCCGAACGGCCACGGCAAAATCGAGTCCTATAGCCCCGCGGCGATGACCAGCGCCATCCTCGAGTATGAGCAGGGCGAGAAGATCCAAATCCTTTCCCCCGTCGTCCGTCATGAAAAGGGGACGCACGAGAAAACGATAGAAAAACTAAGGAAAGAAGGTTTCGCCCGCCTCCGCATCGACGGGGAAGCGATGCTGATCGAAGACGCCAAACCCCTAGAGAAGAACAAACGCCACGACATCGATATCATCATCGATCGCCTCGTCATCAAAGAAGGGTTGAGGCCGAGGGTCGCCGATGACGTGGAGCTGGCCTTGAATTGGAGCCATGGCTATTTGGTCATCCTCTCTTCTAAAGGCGAACGCCTATTATCCGCCCATCATAGCTGCCCCGAATGCGGCTTCTCAGTTCCTTCCTTGGAACCGCGCCTATTCTCCTTCAACGCCCCGTTAGGCTACTGCCCGGATTGCCACGGCTTGGGGATCAAACGCGAAGTCGCGCTAGATCTATTGATCCCCGATGAAAGCAAATCCATCAACGAAGGCTGCATCCGTTATTTCCAAAACATCGTGGGGACCACCAACCTCGAATGGAAGGAATTCGAATACCTTTGCAAGACCTATGACATCCCCTTGGATAAACCCTATAACAAACTGACCAAGAAGCAGCAGGACGTCATTCTTTATGGTTCCCCGGATTACCTGGAATACACCCTCGTCTCCGTCAACGGGAACAAGATGAACCGCCGCGGAAACATCGAGGGCGTCAAGACCCGCATCGAGCGTTTATACCGCGAAACCTCCAGCGAATGGATGTCGCAGTATTACGAATCCTTCATGCGCGACAGCGTCTGCACGACCTGCCACGGCTCGCGTCTAAATGAATCCGCCCTCTCCGTGAAGGTCGGCGGCCTCAATATCTTCGAGGCGACCGAACTCTCCTTGGACAAATTCGTCGAATGGGTCGATTCCGTCCGCGAGGGCATGACCGCGACCGAGCACGCGATTGGCGATCTCGTCATCAAGGAGATCCGCAACCGCGCCCAATTCCTCGTCGACGTCGGTTTGGATTACCTCACCCTTTCCCGTTACGCGATGACCCTTTCTGGCGGTGAGGCCCAACGCATCCGTTTGGCCACCCAGATCGGCAGCAGGCTTTCCGGCGTCCTTTATGTTTTGGATGAGCCCTCCATCGGCTTGCACCAAAAGGATAATGAGAAGCTCATCGCCACCTTGAAGGAGATGCGCGATTTGGGCAATACCCTCATCGTCGTCGAGCACGACGAAGAGACGATGCGGGCCGCGGACTACTTGGTCGACATCGGCCCCGGCGCGGGGATCCACGGGGGGCAGTTGGTCGCGGAAGGCGATCAAAAAACCATCGAAAACGCGCCTGAATCGATCACGGGGGCCTATTTGTCTGGCAAGAAATACATCGCGATCCCCAAAGAAAGAAGGAAGGGCAACGGCAAATCCATCATCATCAAAGGGGCTTATGAGCATAACCTTCAAAAGATCAATGTCCGCTTCCCGTTAGGCAAGCTGATCCTCGTCACCGGGGTGTCCGGCTCGGGGAAGAGCTCTTTGATCAATGAAACCCTCGTCAAGGCGGTCGATGACGCGATCAGCAGGAAAAAGGACATTAACCCTCCCAAACTCGCTTCGATATCTGGCATCGAGAACATCGACAAGATGATCGCGATCGACCAGGAGCCGATCGGCAGGACCCCGCGTTCCAACCCCGCGACCTACACGGGCGTCTTCGATGACATCCGCGCGCTTTTCGCGGAGACCGACGAGGCCAGGGCCAACGGCTATGACAAAGGAAGGTTCTCCTTCAACGTCAAAGGCGGCCGTTGCGAAAAATGCCAAGGCGCGGGCGTCAACCGCATCCCGATGTCCTTCCTCCCCGACGTCTATGTCCGTTGCGACGAATGCGAGGGGAAACGCTATAACGAAGAGACCCTCCGCTGCACCTATAAGGGCAAGAACATCCACGACGTTTTGGAAATGCGCGTGGAAGAGGCCCTCGAATTCTTCAAAAACCGGCCGCAGATCGCCAAGAAGATCCAGACGCTTTATGACGTGGGGCTTGGTTATATCAAACTCGGCCAACCGGCCACCGAACTATCCGGGGGCGAGGCCCAACGCGTCAAATTGGCCACCGAATTGCAGCGCAAACCGACTGGGAAAACCCTCTATATCCTCGATGAACCGACCACCGGCCTCCATAGCGATGACGTCTCGCGCCTCATCCAGGTCCTGCAGAAGATCGTCGATCACGGGGACACCGTCGTCGTCATCGAGCATAACCTCGACGTCATCAAAGTCGCCGACTGGATCATCGACCTCGGCCCGCTAGGCGGGTATCGCGGGGGCAAGATCGTCGCGGAAGGCACCCCGGAGGAAGTCGCGAAGAACGAAGACTCCTACACGGGGCGTTACCTTAAAAATCTTTTGGAAAACGGGGTCCGCGAGTAGAATTAGTCCGCCATGGGTATCGTCTGCTTGGTTTTCGGGATTCTGTTCCTTCTCGGAGGGACGGTCCTTTCCGTGTTCGTGAACCGCAAACACGATAAGGAAGCGACCCGGTTTGAGAAGAAAGAACTATTGCGTTTCCTGCTCGGATTGCTCGCCGTTTCCATTGGAGCGCTTTTGACCCAGGGCGGCATCAACATCCTCGCCTATCACAACATGGGCGGGGGCTATATCGCGATGTCTTTAATCGGAGCCTTCTTCTTCGCTGCTTCTTTCTATTGCCTTTGGACGGGATTTGCCATCCGTTATTACGCCCCGAAGACGGAAGCGGGGCAAAAGAAATACGCCAATCTTGCCTTATTCATCTCGATTCCTTTGTCTTTGGGCTTTTTCTTGCTTCTAGGTGAAGGTGTCGCGCCGTACCTCAGCTATCCCCTCGTCTCCGGTTTTGAAATTAACGATGGTTTCCATTGGGTCAGCGCGGCGACCGGCTTTGGCGGATTCCATGTCGCCTGGTATGGCGTCATCATCGTCTTCGGCGCGGTCGTCTGCTATTTGATCTCGGACCATCGCTTCTATCAGAAATATGGGAAGCACGGCATTTTGGATACCTGCTTCCTCGTCTGCTTCCCCGGGGGCATCTTAGGCGCCCGCATTTGGTATGTTGTCGGCAACTGGAACGTCGTCGACGCCGCGGGGCATAGCTTTGCCAACGGGGGGCTTAACCCCATCGCCATTTGGGATGGCGGTTTGACGATCTTAGGCGGCGCGGTCGGCGGCATCCTCGCCGGCGCGGCCTATATGCTTTTGGCGCGGAAATGGGTCGATATCCGTTTCCCGTTAGACGTCGTTGTCCCGACGATCCTCATCGGCCAAGCCATCGGCAGGTGGGGCAACTTCTTCAACCACGAGGTCTATGGGGCCGCGGTTAGCGTGTCCAATTTCATGTGGCTCCCCACTTGGATTAGAAATCAGATGGCCTGGGGCGCGGGGGAAGGGCAGATGTTCGTGCCCCTCTTCCTGATCGAATCCGTATTGAATATCGTGGGTTATTTCGTCATCGCTTGGGGCGTCCCCGCGCTTTGGAGGAAGAATCGTCCGATGGGCGTGCTCGCCGGATTCTATCTGCTTTGGTATGGCATCGTCCGCATCATCATGGAGCCCTTCCGCGATCCCGATTTCAATATGGGGACAAACGGGATGTGGTCGGTATGGAACGCGATGGTCTATATCATCTTGGGCGTCGTGATGATCGTCGGCCTCTTCCTACTAGAGAAATTCGTCCTAAAAGGCAGGAGCCTCGCCCGCGGATCCGCGGAGCAATACCTTGCTAAACAAGCGGCGAAGCAAAAAAACAAAGAACCTGCGCCTCTAGCGTCGAAAAAGAACGTCGACAAGAAAGAGGTCGAGCGTTCCGTCAAAGAAGCCCCGAGCTTCGTGATCGAAGAGAAGAAGGACGAAGACAAATGATGAAGGCCCCCAAATTGGGGGCTTTCTTCTAGCTTTCGCGAGGGGGATACTAAAGTACTGAAATGCCTAAGTGCGAAAACCGATTTGTTAGGAGGAAATGAACTGTGAATAAAGGTAGTTATTTATCTGTTGTCGGAGTTTTGGAATTGATCGCGTCCATCATCAGCATTGTGGTACTTTTTGTGTCGCTTATCATTACAACAGCGCAAGGGGTGCCTCTAATCTCATTAAATGTTTCGATCGGGTGGGCCATCTTTTTTAACTGGCTTCTGTTTGTAGTTTATTGCTTCTTTGCGCCTGCTGTGGGAGTCCTTTTCCTGACCGTTGGGTCCCACGTTAGTGACATTCAGGCTTTGTGGGCGGCTACTAAAAAGAACATCAATATTAATCCCTCAAAAGAAAGCTCCAAATTGGCCAGGGGAGACAAGGTTCGGTTGATCAAAGGCCTCAAGCTTTCCAACGGAACTACAATCGAAGAAGGCGTCACGGGAATCGTAGAAGAAAGCGAAAAAGAAGGAAAAGCGAAGGTGCTTTTCACAATTGAAAGCAAAGTGATCAGCGTTCGCGTCAAAACCAGCAATTTGGCAATCATGATTTAAAAACCAACCCTTGGGTTTTTCGTTTCCATATGCGTTTCGTGCCTCTTTTTCCTTTTTGTGTATTACAATGCCCGTCGAACTAGGAGGCCTCGCTTATGGACAAACTATATGATGTCGTCGTGATCGGAGCCGGCGTGGCCGGGCTCACCGCGGGGATTTACCTCAAGCGTTCCTCAGTGAAATCCATCGTGATCGATAAAGACGCCCCCGGAGGCAAACTCAATAACATCCACCAAATCGATAACTATCCCGCCGAGGCACATATCGCCGGGCCGGATTTGGCCTTCAAGATCTTCTCGCAGGCCACCGACCTGGGCGTTCAAATCGAATACGGCAATGTTTTACGCCTAGAGAAAAACGGGAAACTATTCCAAATCACCTTGGAAGACGGCGTCATCGAGTCGAAGGCCGTCATCGTCGCCACAGGGATGACCCATTCCACCAAAGGCATCCCCGGGGAAAAGGAATTCCTAGGGAAGGGCGTCTCCTACTGCGCCACCTGCGACGGGGCGTTCTTCAAAGGAAAAGACGTTTTGGTCTATGGCCATAAGGATTTGGCCTTATCCGACGCGATTTACCTCACCGGGGTCGCGAATAAGGTCTATTTGCTCGCCAAAGAAGAACTAGATGCCCCTGAGGCTAACATCGCCACCTTCATCTCCAAACCCAACGCCGTCTTAATGCATGGAGAACTATCGCAAATCGCCGGTGAATCCAAGGTCGAAACCGCCATTTATATGCAGAATGGGCTTCCGATTTCCCTGGAGGTTTCCGGCGTCTTCCCGATGGAGGGGGAAGTCTCTTCTTCCGCCTTCCTCGCCCCGTTGTCCCCCAAAAACGACAAAGGGTTCCTCGACGTCGACTTCGATCGCAAGACCAGCGTCGATGGTTTATACGCCGCGGGGGACATCCTTCATAAGCGTCTACGTCAGATCGTCAACGCGGCCGGGGAAGGGGCTGAAGCGGCCACTTCCGCGATCGCCTATGTCCGCGCTTTGCGGTAGGGTGTTGAACAAAAGCGATATTAAGGGTATGGTTTGCAGGCGTCTTTGAGACAAAAGGTAAATATATGATTCGTATCGTATTGCTCTCCGGGGTCAATGGCGCGGGGAAGTCCACCGCCCGCCACATCTTTGAAGAGAAGGGCTACCGGGTGATTGAGAACATCCCCAACGAAATTCTCCCCGCCTTCCTAGAACTCGCCAAATCCAAACCCGAACATTATGGCCGCACGCTCATCATGGACGAGCTCCGCCATTTCATCCACGCCAGCGAAATCCTTAAGGCCGAAAAATCCATCGAAGTCTATTGCATCCTTTTGGGCTGCGCGGAGAAAACGCTTTTCAAACGCTTCGCCTTAACCCGTCACGCCCACCCCTTGCAGGCCAAGGGGATGACCCTAGAAGACGGCATCAAGGTCGACGCGGTCACCTTAGAACTCGCCAAGCCCTACGCGGATGCTTTCATCGATACCACCGATTTGGAGGCGAACACCCTGCAGAACATCCTGCTCGCCGGCTTCGAGAAGAAGGCGGAGAAGACCATCGTGTTCTTCAATTCCTTTGGCTATAAATTCGGGGTGCCCCTCGATGCCGAATTGGTGCTCGATTGCCGTAATCTCCCCAATCCTTATTGGGAACCCAAACTCAAAAACCTGACTGGGTTAGACAAACCCGTGCAAGATTTCTTCCAAGGCAAGCCCGAGGTCGATGAATTCATGGCGAAGACCCAAGAATACCTCGATTTCAGCCTCAAACAGGCCGTCTCCCGTGGAAGAAAGTATATCCACGTCGCCTTCGGCTGCACCGGCGGCGAGCATCGTTCCGTCTATATGGCGGAGCACTTCTACAAACTCTATAAAGACCAATATCCCTGCGTGATCAGCCATCGCGATCTGCCCAAAAAAGGGAAGTGAGGACGCGATGGAAGTCGACGTTTCCTTCGCCATGTCCTGCAAAGAGGAAGCGGCTTCCGCGAGCCGTTCGCCTTTAGGTGTCCGCGCTTTGCTTTCCGGCTTCGCCAAAGGAGCGGGGTCCCTCCGCATCTCCGGCGGAAGGGAAGAACTATCCCTCTCCACCGAATCCGCGACGATCGCCAAGATGCTATATACCCGCCTAAGCGAGGATTTTTCCGCTTTCTGCCGCTTTGCCTATACCCGCGGAGTCGGCTTCCGGAAAAAGGTCAAATACCATGTCCTCGTCAGCGATCCCGAACGGATCTTGAACGCTTTAGGCGTCGACTTCCTTAGCCCTTTGGTCCCCGAATTCGTCTCTAACGAAGAGGCCCGCGCCGCCTATTTGGCCGGGGCCTTCCTCGCCGGGGGGTCGGTCAATAACCCCGAATCCTCCAATTACCATTTGGAGATCGCCGTGGGGGATGAGAATTACGCGAAGAAGCTTTCCCGGTTGTTCGGCAAAGTGCAATCCGCGCATTTCGAATCCAAAATCGTCGCCAGAAGGAAGGAATGGGTCGTCTATCTAAAGAAAAGCGCGACGATCTCCGAGTTCCTCGTCCTCATTGGGGCGACCAATTGCTGCTTGGAGTTCGAAGGCGTCCGCGTCGACCGCGACGCGATGAACATCGATAACCGCCTGGGCAACCTCGATGCGGCGAACATGAGCAAAACCAATAAAGCCGCGGAACGCCAACTGAAGGAAATCGCGTATTTCCAATCGCACGGGGGCATGTCCGCGATCGCGAATTTGAAACTCCGCGCTTTGATGGAGCTCCGCCTCGCCCATCCCGACGCCTCCTTGGAAGAGCTCGCCGAATTGCTTTCTGAAGAGCTCGCTTCCTCGGTGAGCAAATCTAACGTCAACCACCTTTTCCGTTCATTGCATAACCTCTATCTGGAAGAAGGAGGGGACGCGGCATGAAAAAGGTCACCGATTTGTCTAGGCGCGAGCAGTCCGTCCTCGTGAATTTGGGCTTCCACATCATCGATTTAAGGAAAGAGAAAGGCTATAGCCAGCTCCGCCTCGCCTATAAGGCCAATATCTCGAAGAATTACCTTTCCGATCTGGAAAATGGGCGGAGGAACCCCTCGATCCTCGTCCTCCAACGGATCGCCGACGCCTTGGATTGCGACCTCGTGGCGTTGATGGAGACCGTCAGCCCGGAGAAAGAAAAGCCCAAGGGCCGCACTTTATACGAAGAATATCTATTGTAATAGATACTTTTGCCGTTTTTCGCTTTATCCCCCTTTTATCGCGCCCAAGGGATTCGCTATAATATCCCCGCACTTTTAAAGGAGGACATATCAGTAATGTCAGTTAAAGTAGCAATCAACGGGTTCGGGCGCATCGGCCGCCTCGCTTTCCGTCAGATGTTTGGCGCCGAAGGGTATGAAATCGTCGCGATCAACGACCTCACCAAGCCCGAAATGCTCGCCAACCTTCTCAAATACGACACCGCGCAGAAAGGCTACTGCGGCACCATCGGCGAATCGCTTCACACCGTCGATGTGAAACCCGCTGTCTACGCCGAAGACGGCAAGACCGTCGTCACCCCGGGTGCCATCATCGTCGATGGCAAAGAGATCACCATCTATGCCGAACCGAAGGCGGAGAACCTGCCTTGGGGCAAGCTCGGCGTCGACGTCGTCCTCGAATGCACCGGCTTCTACACCTCCAAAGAAAAGGCGATGGCCCATGTCAAGGCCGGCGCCCGCAAAGTCGTCATCTCCGCTCCTGCCGGAAAAGACCTCAAGACCATTGTCTACAACGTCAACCACAAGACCCTCACCCCGGAAGACGAAGTCATCTCCGCGGCCAGCTGCACCACCAACTGCCTCGCCCCGATGGCCAAAGCCCTCAATGACGCTTTCCCGATCGTCTCCGGCATCATGTGCACCGTCCACGCCTACACTGGCGACCAGATGATCCTTGATGGCCCGCACCGCAAAGGCGACCTCCGCCGTGCCCGTGCCGGCGCCGCCAACATCGTCCCGAACAGCACCGGCGCTGCCAAGGCCATCGGCCTCGTCATCCCTGAGCTCAACGGCAAACTCATCGGCGCCGCCCAGCGCGTCCCCGTGCCCACCGGCTCCACCACCTTGCTCTTCGCCGTCGTCGAGGGCGAAGACGTCACCGTCGAGAAAGTCAACGCCGCGATGAAGGCCCAGGCCTCCGAGTCCTTCGGCTACAACGAAGACCCGATCGTCTCCTCCGACGTCATCGGCATGCGCTTCGGCTCCCTCTTCGATGCCACCCAGACCATGGTCACCAAGGTCGACGAAGGCAAATACGAAGTCCAAGTCGTCGCCTGGTATGACAACGAGAACTCCTACACCTCTCAGATGGTCCGCACCATCAAGTACTTCTCCGAACTCAAATAAGGACAAGTTTCTAACGGAAACAGGCCGGGATCCCGGCCTGTTTTCTTTTCCTTCCATTCCTATACACACACGCGACCGCGTTTGGGGTAGAATATCCCCGTATGGGCCAATTGGCCCAAAACATAGCAAGGAGAAAATCAAATGCTAACTGTTGATGACCTGAAGAATCTGCAGGGAAAGAAAGTCTACGTCCGCGTCGACTTCAACGTCCCGCACAAAGGCGACGTCATTTCCGATGACAACCGCATCCGCGCGGCCATCCCGACCCTCGCCCACCTCTTGAAGCAGGGCGCCCGCCTCGTCGTGATGAGCCACCTCGGCAAAGTCGAGTGGAAGAAACTCAAGAAGGGCGAGAAGACCCAAGAGGAAATCGACGCCCAGATGAAGAAGAACTGCATGTGCATCTGCGTCGAACCGCTTAAGAAGCACATCTCCGAGGCCATGGGCCGCGACGTCAATGTCGTCTTCTGCAAAGAGAACCGCGGACCCGTCCTCAAAGAGGCGGTCGATAGCCTCAAAGACGGCGAGATCCTCCTCGTTCAGAACACCCGTTATCAGCCGGGCGAAGAAAAGAACGACCCCGAACTCTCCAAAGAGTGGGCGTCCCTCGTCGATGCCTTCGTCATGGACGCCTTCGGCTCCGCCCACCGCGCCCACGCCTCCACCTATGGCGTCCCCGAATGTCTGAAAGCGGAAGGCAAACCCGTCGCGGAAGGCTACCTCATGATCAAAGAGGTCGATAACCTCTCCCGTTGCGTTGAGGTCAAGCCGGAAGACCGTCCTTACGTCGCCATCCTCGGCGGCCTCAAGGTCTCTGACAAGATCAAAGTCATCGACTCCCTCCTCAAGAAGTGCGACCTCGTCATCCTCGGCGGCGCGATGGCCTATACCTTCAAGAAGGCCCTCGGCGAGAACATCGGCGATTCCTTCTGCGAAGACGCTTCCCTCGACTATGCGAAGAAGTGCCTTGAAGAAGCCAAAGGCCGCATCCTCCTCCCGATCGACTCCGTCATCACCAACCAGTTCGAAGAAGGCGACCGCGAGATCCGCGTCGTCGAAGGCGACATCCCCGAAGGATTCCAAGGCGTCGACATCGGCCCGAAGACCCGCGAAGCCTACGCGAAAGCGATCGCTGGCGCGAAGATGGTCTTCTGGAACGGCCCGATGGGCGTGTTCGAGCAGAAGGATTTCCAGGCCGGTACCATCGCCGTCTGCGAAGCCATCTCCAAACTCGAAGGCAAAGCCTTCTCCGTCATCGGCGGCGGCGACTCCGCCTCCGCGGCGAAGCAGCTTGGCTACAAAGAGAAGTTCTCCCATGTCTCCACCGGCGGCGGCGCGTCCCTTGAGATGATCGAGCTCGACGGCAAGATCCCCGGCGTCGAGATCCTCCGCTAAGAGAAAAAGGAAATACGAAAAATGCGTAAGAAATTGCTCCTCGGCAACTGGAAGATGAACAAGACCCCCTCGGAGGCCAAGGAATTCGCCTTGGGCTCCAAGGACATGGTCGAATATGCCATTTCCCATGGCATCGACGTCGGCGTCGCGCCGACCTTCGTCTGCCTCCAGACCGTCAAAGAAAACGCCGACCCGCGCCTCATCGTCTCCGCGCAGAACTGCAACGAGCATGACCATGGCGCCTACACCGGCGAAATCTCGATCCCGATGCTCCAAGAGCTCGGCATCGATTGGGTCATCTTGGGCCACTCGGAACGCCGCGAATATAACGGCGAGACCTCCGAGAAGTGCAACGAGAAGATCAAAGCGCTCCTCGCGGCGAAGATGCATCCCGTCTATTGCTGCGGCGAGTCCGAAGCGACCTTTGAAAAAGGCGAGACCAAGAAATGGGTCGCCGAGCAGATCCGCGTCGGCCTCGATGGCCTGACCCCGGAAGAAGCGAAGGAAGTCGTCATCGCCTATGAGCCCATTTGGGCCATCGGCACCGGCAAATCGGCGACCAAAGAGATCGCCGAGGACACCATCGGCTTCATCCGCCGCACCCTCCGCGAGATGTTCGGGCCGGTGGCCGCGGACATCCGCATCCTCTATGGCGGCTCCGTCAAGCCGAACAACATCGCCGAATACATGTCCGAAGAAGACATCGACGGCGCGCTCGTCGGCGGTGCCTCCCTCGCTCTAGATTCCTATAAAGGCCTCATCGAAGGCTTGGTGGGCTAAGCATGTCCTCCGACTTCCAAGAAGTTCGGGGAGTCGACGGCAGTAGCGTCCGCGATCGGGACGGAAGAACGATCGTCGAGGGCGGCAACCCCTCGAAATTGTTGGCGCAGTCCTATGGCTTCATGGCCATTGGCCTTGTCGTCAGCGCCGCGGTCGCCTTTCTGATCGGATGGGCGTTCGCCACCTGGATCGGCAAAGCGACGATCCTCGACGACTTCGAATCGGCGAAGACGGCGATCATCACCTATTTCGCCATCATGATCGGGTCGTTCGTCGCCTTATTGATCGACGGGTTCGTCCTACGCTTCGCCTTCATGCGCGGGAAGCATAGCATCCTGCCGCATTACCTGATCTATGCGGCGTTGATGGGGGTGTTCCTCTCCTCCTTCGTCGTCCTTGGGGTGGATTTCCGCCTCATCGGATTGGCGGCGGGCATCTCCGCGGTCGTGTTCTTGGCCCTATTCTTCGTCGGGTTCTTCAGCAAACGCGACTTCAGCTTCCTCGCCTATTTCGGATTGGCGTTGCTATTCGGGGCATCCATCATGTCGATGGTGTTCATCCCCCTGTTCATCTTCGCCCCGGGCGCGTATCTGCAGTTCTCCCTGATTTTCTCGGGGATCTACTTCATCGTCTTGCTGATCGCGACGGCGATCGACGGATATCAGATCCGTAGGATGCTCTCGCGATGCGCCGAGCAGAAAAACGTCGCCCTCTATTGCGGGTTCGTGATGTATAGCGACTTCATCGTCATCTTCATCCGCGTCCTGTATTACCTCTTGCTGATCACCGCGAAGAGGAAATAAAAAAACGAAGCCGCCTCGAGAAATCGGGGCGGTTTTTTGAAATGGTCATAGGGTGTATTTCTACACTTTTGGGAATCGCGCAAGTGTATTTCTACACCTTTTGAAATTTAAAAAGTGTATTTCTACACCTTCGTGTCCTGGCGCGTCTTCCTTTCTCTGCCCCCGTCTTCGTTTTACAATAGAGGCAACCATAAGGAGAGATATCATGGTCAAGTTCTACAAATGCCTCGCGTGCGGGTCCATCGTCGCCAAACTCAACGAAGTCGGCTGCCAGCCTTCTTGCTGCGGCCAACCGATGAAGGAACTCGTCGCTTTGATGAATGACGGGGCGGTCGAAAAGCACGTCCCCGTCATCGAGAAGGAGGGCAACGTCCTCCACGTCGCCGTCGGTTCGGTCGCCCATCCGATGCTCCCGGAGCACTTCATCGAATGGATCTACCTCCTCACCGACAAAGGCGGATCCTTCGTCTTCCTCAAGCCCGGCGATGCCCCGAAAGCCGATTTCGCCCTCGTCGAAGGCGAAAAGCCCATCGAGGTCTATGCCTACTGCAATCTCCACGGGCTTTGGAAGTCCGCGATCTGATTCTTCTATATCAATAAGGATAGGGCGTGCCTGCGCACGTCCTTTCTTTATATATTCTTCGCGCGCACGCGTAAAACATTGGGAATTGTCCCCTTCTAACCCCTATAGGGGTAAGAAGAAGGCCTTTTGAAAAAAGTTTTAAAAAAAGTGAAAAAAATCCTTGCAAGCCACAAACCAAAAGCATAAGATAACCGAGCACGCCATAAGGGGAGACCCTTGGACGAGAGCCCGGTGTGCAACTGATCTTTGAAAACTAGATAGATAGACAACAAACACTTACGTCGATTCTTTATAAAGAAAAACGTAAACCAGATAATTTCGAAGCTAGATCGAATCAAAATTGAGAAATCAAAATTGATATTTCATTGAGAGTTTGATCCTGGCTCAGGATGAACGCTGGCGGCGTGCCTAATACATGCAAGTCGAGCGAGGTAGCTTGCTACCTAGCGGCGAACGGGTGAGTAACACGTAGGTAACCTGCCTTTAAGACTGGGATACCCAGGCGAAAGCTTGGCTAATACCGGATAACAACGGGGATCGCATGATCTCCGCTTGAAAGGTGCGTTTGCACCACTTTTAGATGGACCTGCGGCACATTAGCTAGTTGGTGAGATAACAGCCCACCAAGGCGAGGATGTGTAGCCGACCTGAGAGGGTGACCGGCCACAATGGGACTGAGACACGGCCCATACTCCTACGGGAGGCAGCAGTAGGGAGTTTTCGGCAATGGGCGAAAGCCTGACCGAGCAACGCCGCGTGAGTGATGACGGTCTTCGGATTGTAAAGCTCTGTTACGAGGGAAAAACGGCGCGATGAGGAAATGCTTCGCGTTTGATGGTACCTCGCCAGAAAGTGACGGCTAACTACGTGCCAGCAGCCGCGGTAATACGTAGGTCACGAGCGTTATCCGGAATTATTGGGCGTAAAGAGTGAGCAGGCGGCATGGCAAGTCTGAGGTGAAAGCGTGGGGCTTAACCCCATACAGCCTTGGAAACTACCAAGCTAGAATGCGTGAGAGGTTAACGGAACTCCATGTGTAGAGGTGAAATTCGTAGATATATGGAAGAACACCAGTGGCGAAGGCGGTTAACCAGCACTGCATTGACGCTCAGTCACGAAAGCGTGGGGAGCAAATAGGATTAGATACCCTAGTAGTCCACGCTGTAAACGATGATGACTAACTATTCCCGCATGGGAGTGGTGAAGCTAACGCATTAAGTCATCCGCCTGGGAAGTACGGTCGCAAGACTGAAACTTAAAGGAATTGACGGGACCCCGCACAAGTAGTGGAGCATGTGGTTTAATTCGACGCTACGCGGAAAACCTTACCAGGGCTTGACATGGGACTTACAAAAGCAGAGATGCAAAATAACGAATTGTCCACACAGGTGGTGCATGGTTGTCGTCAGCTCGTGTCGTGAGATGTTGGGTTAAGTCCCGCAACGAGCGCAACCCTTGTCGTTAGTTACCATCATTCAGTTGGGAACTCTAGCGAGACTGCCGATGCAAATCGGAGGAAGGTGGGGATGACGTCAAATCAGCATGCCCTTTATGTCCTGGGCAACACACGTGCTACAATGGCCGGTACAAAGAGAAGCAAGATCGCGAGATGGAGCAAATCTCATAAAGCCGGTCTCAGTTCAGACTGGAGGCTGCAATTCGCCTCCACGAAGGCGGAATTACTAGTAATCGCGAATCAGCATGTCGCGGTGAATACGTTCCCGGGGTTTGTACACACCGCCCGTCAAACCATGAGAGGTGGCAATGCTTGAAGCCGCTGTGCTAACCGTAAGGAGGCAGGCGTCTAGGGCAGGGCCGCTGATTGGGGTTAAGTCGTAACAAGGTATCCCTACGGGAACGTGGGGATGGATCACCTCCTTTCTAAGGAGAAAGTTGGCCGACTCATCGAGTTCGGTCAGTACAAGTTATTTTTACCTAAGATTTAGCTGTCTGGTTAGTGCAACGTTTATCTACCTAGTTTTGAGAGATCAGGTTCTCTCAGCTCATTGTTCTTTGAAAACCGGATATTACAAAACATGTTCTTTCTGTTGTTGTTGCGAGAAGAGACTGGTTTTACCAAGTTGAATCTTACAAGGACAAATGAAGATCTAATTAAATAGATCGATACAAGACACAATTACGAAAATAAGCCAATTTAGCTTACGAAGTTAAGTTAATAAGGGCGCACAGTGGATGCCTTGGCACTAGAAGACGATGAAGGACGCGACTACCTGCGATAAGCGGCGTGGAGCTGGACGTGAGCTTTGATCCGCCGATGTCCGAATGGGGAAACCCGGCTGGCGTTACTGCCAGTCACCTGCTCACTTTGTGAGAGGAGTGATACCTAGGGAATTGAAACATCTTAGTACCTAGAGGAAAAGAAAGAGTGATCGATTCCGTTAGTAGCGGCGAGCGAAACCGGAAGAGCCCAAACCACCTTCGGGTGGGGTATGGAGCACAACATGGCATTGTCAATCGGTAGGTGAATGGTCTGGGAAGGCCAACCAAAGAGGGTGATGGTCCCGTAACCGAAACCGAGAGGCAGCCTAGTGATTTCCAGAGTACAGCGGGGCACGTGAAATCCTGCTGGAAGATACGCCGACCATGGCGCAAGGCTAAATACTAGCTAGTGACCGATAGTGGACCAGTACCGTGAGGGAAAGGTGAAAAGAACCCCGGGAGGGGAGTGAAAAGAATCTGAAACTGTGTGCTTACAATAAGTCAAAGGGCGTTAATGCCTGATGACGTGCCTATTGAAGAATGAGCCGGCGAGTTACGTATGCATGCGCGGTTAAGTCGAAGAGACGGAGCCACAGGGAAACCAAGTCTTAATTGGGCGCTTGTATGCATGCGCAGACCCGAAGCCCGACGATCTATCCATGGCCAGGATGAAATAGGAGTAAAATCCTACGGAGGTCCGAACCGACGTTCGTTGCAATGCCCGCGGATGAGCTGTGGATAGTGGAGAAATTCCAATCGAGTCGGGGGATAGCTGGTTCTCCTCGAAATAGCTTTAGGGCTAGCGTTTGGTTATTACCTATTGGGGGTAGAGCACTGAATGCCTGATGGCCGCCTATCGCGGTACTGAATGCAATCAAACTCCGAATTCCAGTAGGCTTATCCAGGCAGTCAGACTACGGGAGATAAGTTTCGTGGTCAAAAGGGAAACAGCCCAGACCGTCGATTAAGGTCCCTAAATTTATGCTAAGTGTTAAAGGAAGTGGAGACGTTTAAACAACTAGGATGTTGACTCAGAAGCAGCCATCATTTAAAGAGTGCGTAACAGCTCACTAGTCGAATATCTCTGCACCGAAGATTTACCGGGGCTTAAGCATAATACCGAATTCACGGATTCTAGAGCAATCTAGAGTGGTAGAGGAGCGTTCTGTATGGGGTGAAGCTGTACCGTAAGGAGCGGTGGACCGTACAGAAGTGAGTATGCCGGTGTTAGTAACGATAAGGGGTGAGAATCCCCTTCACCATTTGACTAAGGTTTCCTGGGCAAGGGTCGTCCTCCCAGGGTTAGTCGGGTCCTAAGACGAGGCCGAAAGGCGTAGCCGATGGACAGCAGGTTGATATTCCTGCACATGTATGCATGCGATGTAGTGACAGATTCGGATATCGGATCCCCCTTATTGGATTGGGGGCCAAGGAGTATGGCTGGCGCGTTGGCAAATCCGCGCGTCAATGTGAGCTCTGAGTGCGAGCGAACGGTTCGCCTAGTAGCGAAGTCCGCGATGCCGGGTCTCGAGAAAAGCTGCTAGCTTAAGTGCATATATCCCGTACCGAGAACGGACACACGTGGTCAAGGAGAGTATCCTAAGGTGAGCGAGTGAACTGTTGTTAAGGAACTCTGCAAAATTGCTTCGTAACTTCGGAAGAAGAAGCGCCTCGCGAGAGGCCGCAGTGAAGAGGCCCAAGTAACTGTTTATCAAAAACACAGCTCTATGCTAAGCCGCAAGGCGATGTATATGGGGTGATGCCTGCCCAGTGCTGGAAGGTTAAAAGGAGGAGTTAGCCGCAAGGCGAAGCCCTGATTTGAAGCCCTAGTGAACGGCGGCCGTAACTATAACGGTCCTAAGGTAGCGAAATTCCTTGTCAGGCAAGTTCTGACGCGCATGAATGGTATAAT